>Ga0209396_1004347_pt1 | contig 13846 bp, 11 predicted proteins | sample GOMGulsemesocosm_6_FD_184638 | JGI IMG/M metagenome (GOLD analysis project Ga0209396, IMG submission 184638) | Methane-oxidizing microbial communities from mesocosms in the Gulf of Mexico - GOM8C Gulf of Mexico (SPAdes) (version 2) | ecosystem: Environmental > Aquatic > Marine > Cold seeps...
TTGTTCCCTTAATGAACTACGCAACGATGAACTTGATTTGCCCAGACGCCCCATAATGGCTGGTTTAGAAACGTTTAATGCCACGTTATTCATTTCGACAATAGAATAACTATTCTCTTCAATCAATGCCTTGCCTAAAGACGTTTCTAACTCCAGCTGAATCCTGCATCTTAAAGTGGCTTGGGTATAAAGCCTAACTTAATAGCAGGTTTACGCCAACGTAAACTTAACGACTAAGTCCATTGATAACAAAGCAAACTGTAAGCTCTTTCTTACAGAGAAAATAAATTGTTTTAATCAAGCAGGACAAAAGCGATCTTTACGTTAACGTAAACTTCATATAAGATAAATCAATAAATAGTTTTAATCAAGATGGATGCCTAAGTAAACATGACTTCAAGTATTAGCCAAAGCAAATATTCTATTAGTGACTTATCAAAAGAGTTTGATATCACCACGCGCAGCATACGTTTTTATGAAGACCAAGGGCTAATCACTCCTGCACGTAAAGGACAAACACGAATTTACAACCAAAGAGATAAAGTGCGCTTAAAGTTGATTCTTCGTGGTAAACGACTAGGATTTTCTTTAGCAGAAACAGGAAGATTATTTGAGCTTTATGACGTTGATAAAACCAGTGCTACACAACTAAGTAGCATGATGACGCTAATCACACAGAAAAAAGATGATTTAAAGCAGCAACTTGAAGATATCAACGCTGTGTTAATTGAACTTAATGACTTAGAGGATAATTGTAAAAACATCCTTGGTACGCTTGAGAACAATTAACCTCGAAAGCATACTAAATTATAAAAACTATAAGTAAACAATTTATCTAACTACGAAGTAAACAAACTAATTCAATCGTTACTTAACCTCACTAAACAGGTTTGAGTTAAACAAAAAGGAAATATCATGATTTCACAATACAGTTCACTTAACTTTAACCTAGGCGAAACCGTCGACATGATTCGCGATCAAGTGAATGCTTTTTCTCGTGACGAAATAGCGCCACGCGCTGAACAAATTGATATTGATAATGAATTTCCAAAAGATTTATGGCGCAAGTTTGGTGATATGGGCCTATTAGGCATGACGGTTGAAGAGCAATATGGTGGCTCAGGTTTAGGGTATTTAGAGCATATTGTTGCTATGCAAGAAATTAGCAGAGCCTCAGCATCTGTAGGTTTGAGTTATGGCGCTATGTCAAACTTATGTCTAAACCAATTACGCAAAAATGGCTCTCATGAGCAAAAACTTAAATATTTACCAAAGCTTTGTACCGGTGAACATGTTGGTGCGCTTGCGATGAGCGAGCCAAATGCGGGTTCTGATGTGGTTAGCATGAAACTTCGCGCCGACAAAAAAGGTGATAAGTACATTCTTAATGGCAATAAAATGTGGATAACAAACGGTCCAGATGCCGATGTTTTTGTCATTTATGCCAAAACAGATACCAGTGCTGGCTCAAAAGGTATAACCGCATTTATTGTTGAACGTGATTACCCAGGTTTTTCTCGTCACCAAAAATTAGATAAATTAGGTATGCGTGGCTCAAACACTTGTGAATTAGTTTTCCAGGATTGTGAAGTACCTGCAGAAAACATCTTGGGAACAGAGGGTAAAGGCGTTCGTGTATTAATGTCAGGTTTAGATTATGAACGTGTTGTTTTATCTGGCGGCTCTTTAGGCATCATGGATGCTTGTATGGACCTAGTTGTGCCTTATATTCATGACAGAAAACAGTTTGGTCAATCAATTGGTGAGTTCCAATTAGTGCAAGGTAAAGTTGCTGATATGTATACCCAAATGAATGCAGCTAAATCATACGCCTATATGGTTGCTCAAGCTTGTGACCGTGGTGAAACCACCCGTAAAGACTCAGCAGCGGTAATATTATACGCAGCTGAGTTAGCAACCAAAATGGCACTTGATACTATCCAGTTACTTGGCGGTAATGGTTATATCAATGAATTCCCTGCGGGTCGTTTATTGCGTGATGCCAAATTATATGAGATTGGCGCCGGCACATCCGAAATCCGCCGTATGTTAATTGGGCGTGAATTATTCAACGAATCTAAGTAGTAATTTATCTTGTCGCTATATGGGCACAATTAATTTGTCAAAAGTACTCATTGACTGGCGTCAACTCCGTGCTTTTTCCTTTTAATTGCACCCTATAGCTTAAAGCTGAATCACTACTAAAATAATTAAATTTATTTAGTTAAATGAAAAATGATTCATTTATTTGATCACCAGTAATTGTTTAGTTTGCAGCAAGTGAGTGCTAATACAAGGCAAAAAAGCGGAGTTGACGTTAGTCAATGAGCATTTTTCAACGCCGTATTAGTAGTCAATTGCAATAAAGTAAACAGTTACTAACTAATTATTAAGGCTCTCCAGTGGCAAAACTAACATCAAAGATAAATACCCGCAGCCAAGACTTTTTAGACAATACTGCCCATATGCATATGCAAATTGACGATTTGCGTGACAAGCTTAGTGAAGTAAAACTGGGTGGCGGTGAACGAAGTCGTCAACGTCATTTAGACCGCGGTAAATTATTACCTCGCGATCGCGTTAATGCATTACTCGATACAGGCTCAGCATTTCTAGAGTTATCACAGCTAGCTGGTTATAAAGTTTACGATGATGTAGTTCCTTGTGCTGGCATTATTACCGGTATCGGTCGAGTGTCTGGTCAAGAGTGTGTCATTGTTGCTAATGATGCCACAGTCAAAGGCGGGACTTATTACCCACTTACGGTAAAGAAGCATCTTAGAGCACAGGCCATAGCCCAAGAAAACAACTTACCTTGTATTTATTTAGTTGATTCTGGTGGTGCCAACTTACCTAACCAAGACGATGTTTTTCCTGATAAAGAACATTTCGGTCGTATATTTTTTAACCAAGCCAATATGTCAGCGAATAATATCCCACAAATTGCTGTTGTTATGGGCTCTTGTACTGCAGGTGGTGCATATGTTCCCGCCATGGCAGATGAATCTATTATCGTAAAAGAGCAAGGCACTATCTTTTTAGCGGGACCACCTTTGGTTAAAGCGGCAACAGGTGAAGTAGTTAGCGCTGAAGACTTAGGTGGCGCTGATGTTCATTGTCGTACTTCTGGTGTAACTGATCATTATGCTCAAAATGATCATCACGCTTTAGATATTGCTCGTGCGGCAGTTAAAAACTTAAACAGAGTAAAACCTGTAAACCTTAATGTGCACTCATTAAATAAAGTGGCAGAGCCTGCTTATCAAGCAGATGATATTTATGGCATTATTCCTAAAGATACCCGCCAACCTTACGATGTGCGTGAAGTTATCGCCCGTATTGTTGATGGTAGTAACTTTGATGAGTTTAAAGCGCTTTACGGAAATACCTTAGTCTGTGGCTTTGCCAATATATATGGTTACCCTGTTGGCATCGTTGCCAATAATGGCGTGTTATTTGGTGAGTCGGCTGAAAAAGGTGCTCACTTTATTCAACTCTGTGCTCAGCGTAAAATTCCCCTGGTATTTTTGCAAAACATTACTGGCTTTATGGTGGGTAAACAGTATGAGTCAGGGGGCATAGCAAAACATGGCGCTAAAATGGTAACGGCTGTAGCAACAGCACAAGTTCCAAAATTCACTATTTTAATCGGTGGTAGTTTTGGTGCAGGTAACTATGGTATGTGTGGTCGCGCTTATGATCCTCGTTTCTTATTTATGTGGCCAAACGCAAGAATTTCAGTAATGGGCGGTGAACAAGCCGCTGGCGTTATGGCACAAGTTACTCGTGACAAAAAAGAAAAGCTTGGTGAAAGCTGGACTGAAGAAGAAGAGCAAGCCTTTAAGCAACCTATTGTTGATGATTATGAACACCAAGGTCACCCTTATTATGCATCCGCACGTTTATGGGACGATGGCATAATTGATCCAGCTGACACTCGTCAGGTTTTAGGCTTAGCAATTTCAGCCTCATTAAATAAACCAATTGAAGATACTAAATTTGGTGTTTTTAGAATGTAACGAGTGGAAACTCATTACTTTTCATAAAGGAAAAAATATGTCTATCAACACACAAACTTCAGATAAGGTACTTTATAGCGTAAGTGATAATGGCGTTGCTACCGTCACCTTAAATAATGGTGAAAAACATAACGCCTTTGATGACGTTATCATCAAAACCTTAACCGATACCTTCAATGATATTGCTAAGCGAGACGATATCAAAGTGATGGTGCTTGCCGCTAATGGTAAAAGCTTCAGTGCCGGTGCTGACTTAGGTTGGATGAAGCGTATGGCTAGTTATTCATATGAAGATAACCTCAAGGACGCCAATAAATTAGCGCAAATGTTAAAAGCGCTAAACTTTTTACCACAAGCAACCATTGCAAAAGTTCAGGGTGCAGCTTTTGGTGGCGCCGTTGGACTTGCTAGTTGCTGCGACATTGTTCTTGCAAGTAATAAAGCAAGTTTTTGTTTGAGCGAAGTTAAGCTAGGACTAATTCCTGCAACTATCAGCCCCTATGTTGTTGATGCCATAGGATTGAAGGCATCTCGACGTTATTTTCAAACCGCTGAACGTTTTTTTGCTGATAAAGCCATGCTATTGGGTTTAGTTGATGAAGTCGTTGAAAGCGAGGCGTTAACGCCTGCTGTAGATAAGATGATAACTACCTTACTTAGCAACAGTCCACAAGCAATGAGACAAGCCAAACAGCTTGCCTTTGATGTGGCATATGAAGATATTGATGAAGTACTACTAAACGATACTAGTGAGCGTATTGCCAGTATTCGAGTATCAAACGAAGGTCAAGAAGGCCTAAGTTCTTTTTTTGAGAAGCGTAGCCCTGCATGGCAACAAAGTGCCACTACAGACAATCACCTAGCTAGCCCCACAGCTAGCAGCCCAAGTAATGACAGCGAAGGATAAACAAATGTTTAGTAAAATATTAATTGCTAACCGTGGTGAAATTGCTTGCCGCATAATAAAAACAGCCAAAAAAATGGGCATATTAACCGTCGCCGTTTATTCTGATGCTGACAAAGACTCATTACATGTTCATATGGCAGATGAAGCCGTTTATCTTGGTGGATCCCCTTCACGTGAAAGTTACTTAGTTGCCGATAAGGTAATTGCAGCCGCTAAACGCACAGGCGCACAAGCCATTCACCCTGGTTATGGTTTCCTTTCTGAAAATGCTGACTTTTGTCGTTCATGTGCTAATGAAGGTATTACATTTATTGGCCCGCCAGTTGAAGCTATTGAAGCAATGGGTTCAAAATCTGCAGCAAAAAACATCATGGAAGAAGCTAATGTGCCATTAGTGCCTGGCTACCATGGTGATGATCAAAATGAACAAACGTTAAAACAAGCCGCTGATAGCATGGGTTATCCAGTGCTATTAAAAGCCACAGCAGGTGGCGGTGGCAAAGGTATGCGCCAAGTTTGGAATGAAAATGAATTTTCTGATGGATTTGCTGCAGCTAAGCGCGAAGCAATGTCTTCTTTTGGTGACGATACCATGCTGGTTGAGAAGTACTTAACACAACCTCGTCATGTTGAAATCCAAGTATTTTGCGACAACCATCAAAATGCAGTGTTCCTATTTGAACGTGATTGCTCGGTACAACGCCGTCACCAGAAGGTAATTGAAGAAGCGCCAGCCTTTAGCATGAGTGAGTTTCTTCGCACAAAAATGGGTGAGTCTGCAATAAAGTCTGCCCAAGCCATTGGTTATCAAGGTGCTGGTACCGTAGAATTTTTGCTTGATGTTGATGGTTCATTTTACTTTATGGAAATGAATACTCGCTTACAAGTAGAGCACCCAGTTACTGAAATGATCTCTGGACAAGATTTAGTTGAATGGCAATTACGTGTTGCTGCCGGAGAAAAACTCCCTAAAGCCCAGCAAGAATTAACAATTAACGGTCATGCTTTTGAAGCAAGAATTTATGCAGAAGATCCAAGTAATGACTTCTTACCTGCGACCGGACAATTAAACTTATTAAAAACACCATTAGAAAGTAAACATGTGCGTATAGATACAGGTGTTCGTCAAGGCGATGATGTCAGTGTATTTTATGACCCAATGATAGCAAAACTTATTGTCTGGGACGAAAATAGAGATAAAGCCTTACAGCGTTTAGCTAAAGCTCTACGTGAATATCGCATTGATGGTGTTACCACTAACATTGAGTTTTTATACAACTTAGCCACCACTGACGCTTTTAAAAATGCCGATATTGATACTGGTTTTATCGAAAAAAACCACGATGCTATTTTTCATCAAACCAATATAAAGCAAAATGGTAAAAAACAAAGTGACGAGTTACTGGCAAAGCAATTACCTATCGCCGCATTGTATTTAGTGCTATCACTAGCAGCTAAAACTAAAGAGCAAGCTGCCTTAAGCAACGACCCACACTCACCTTGGCATATGACCAATGCTTGGCGCTTAAATGAGCCACATAACCATTCATTGACCTTGGCGTATAACGACATTGAGTATGCCATTACTATTGAACAAAAACGTCAAGCAAGTGCCAGTTATTATTTGATCACTATCAGTGGAGAAGACATCAAAACTCACACCTTTGATTGCCAAGGAGAGATCGCAGGTGAAACAATAACAGTTACCATTGATGGCCATCGTAGCCAGACAGTTGTTGCCGTCTCTAATAATGAAAATAGTAACAAAAATGACAATACCATTAGTCTCTATCAAGAACATGGCGTGTTTAGTTTTAATCAAATCTTACCTGATCACGGACAAAGCCACGATGATGATAATCATGGCGGTTTAACTGCGCCAATGAACGGCACTATGGTCAGTGTACTTGTTAGCTCAGGCGAGCAGGTAACTAAAGATCAGCCACTGGTTATCATGGAAGCCATGAAGATGGAACACACTATCAAAGCCCCAAGTGATGGGGTAGTCAATGAAGTATTTTTCAACACTGGCGATATGGTAGATGGCGGAGCAGAGTTATTAGCTTTTTCAGCGCACTCTGATAGTAAAAGTGAAGAGGCTTAATAATGAGCAATCAAAATCCAGTTTTACCACAAAATGTCAAAATTGTTGAAGTAGGCCCTAGAGATGGCTTACAAAATGAAGCTATGCCCATCAGCGCTGCTGATAAAGTTGAGTTAATTGAACAACTCAGTGAAGCGGGTGTGAGTTATATCGAAAGCGGCAGTTTTGTTTCCCCCAAATGGGTGCCACAAATGGCAACCTCAACTGAGGTTTTTCAAACGATAAAGCGTAGTAAGAGTGTAACTTACGCTGCCTTAACGCCGAACATGAAAGGCTATGAGGCCGCTATTGCAGTTAATGCTGATGAAGTGGCAATTTTTGCCGCAGCATCAGAGAGTTTTAGTCAAAAAAATATCAACTGCTCTATTGAAGAAAGCATTCAGCGTTTTGCTCCTATCATTGCTGACGCAAAGAAACGAAACATCAGAGTACGCGGTTACGTTTCTTGTGTGGTGGGCTGCCCTTATGAAGGTGTTATAGAACCAGAGCAAGTAGCTTTAGTTGCAGAGAAATTAATTGCAATGGGCTGTTATGAAGTATCCCTTGGCGACACTGTTGGTGTAGGCACAGCAGCGAGCGTAACTAAAATGTTACAGGCAGTGAGTGCACGAGTACCAACGAGTCAACTGGCGGTTCATTTTCATGATACCTACGGTCAAGCGTTAACTAACATTTACGCTGCACTACAATGTGGTATTTCTGTCATCGACAGTGCTATTGCAGGCTTAGGCGGCTGTCCTTATGCTAAGGGTGCATCAGGTAATGTTGCCACTGAAGATGTTGTTTATCTGCTTAATGGCCTAAGCATTACCACCAATATTGATTTTGATAAGTTGCTAAGTGTTGGTTGGTTTATCAGTAACAAACTAGGTAAAGCACCTATATCTAAAGTATCGACTGCTTACTTAGCACAACAGAAAACTTAACATAAATATTCAAATTAAAAACGAGGAAAGAACAATGGCCGGATTTGACAAAGTAGTTAATAGCTACGAAGAAGCCATGGCAGGTCTTACTGATAACATGACCGTTATTGCCGGTGGTTTTGGTTTATGTGGTATTGCAGAGAATTTGATTGCTGAAATAAAACGCAAAGGTACTAAAGGATTAACCCTAGTTTCAAACAACTGTGGTGTTGATGACTTTGGTTTAGGTGTGTTATTACCTAACCGTCAAATAAAGAAAATTGTTGCTTCTTATGTGGGTGAAAATGCCGAATTTGAACGACAAATGATGGCTGGTGAGTTGGAGGTAGAGCTAACACCACAAGGAACGCTAGCAGAAAAAATGCGTGCAGGCGGTGCTGGAATTCCCGCATTCTTCACCGCGACAGGTGTTGGTACGCCAGTAGCTGAAGGTAAAGAAGAGCGTACTTTTAATGGTCGCGACTATATTTTGGAAGAAGCGATTGTTGGCGACTTTGCCATTGTAAAAGCATGGAAAGCCGATAGATACGGTAATTTAATTTTTAGAAAAACAGCGCGCAACTTTAATCCTATGGCAGCAACTGCAGGTAAAGTCACTGTGGTTGAAGTAGAAGAAATTGTTGAAGTGGGAGAGTTAGATCCCGATCAAATTCATACTCCTGGTATTTATGTTAATCGCGTGATTCAAGGCAGCTTTGAAAAACGCATTGAGCAACGTACCACTCGCCCAGCAGACCAGCAAGACGATCAAAAGGCAAAAGGAGAATAGACATGGCTTTATCAAGAGAACAAATTGCTCAGCGTGTTGCTCAAGAGCTAAAAGATGGTTATTACGTGAACCTAGGCATAGGTATCCCTACCCTCGTTGCTAACTACGTACCTAATGACATTGAAGTCATGCTGCAATCAGAAAATGGCTTATTGGGTATGGGACAGTTTCCTACAGAAGACGAAATTGATGCAGACCTTATCAACGCAGGCAAACAAACCGTTACGATGGCAAATGGTGCCTCTATTTTTGACTCTGCCGAATCTTTTGCCATGATCCGTGGTGGTCATGTCGATTTAACTGTATTAGGCGCTTTTGAGGTGGATGTTAATGGTAATATCGCTTCTTATATGATCCCAGGAAAGTTAATAAAAGGCATGGGCGGCGCAATGGATCTTGTTGCCGGCGCTGATAATATAATTGTTACCATGACACACGCCTCTAAACACGGTGTGTCAAAGTTACTAAATAACTGCTCTTTGCCATTAACAGGTAAGGGTTGTATTAAGAAGGTATTAACAGATCTCGCCTTTATTGAAATTAAAGGTGGTAAGTTCCATTTGCTTGAACGTGCTCCAGGAGTTTCAGTAGAAGAAATAATTAAGTTAACTGAAGGTGAACTCGTTGTTACTGGTGAAATACCAGAAATGAAGTTGTGATCCTGTACAATTTTGTAACCAAATAAGTTACTGAGTTCTTCAGGTCAAAAATTAACAGCCAGTGTTGAGTTTAAACTTTATAAAGGCAATAGTTATCAAGCTATTGCCTTAACACTTTTCCACTTTAAAGTAGGGTCTAAACTTAAGAAACAACTAAGTATCATAGCCATAAAAAGGCGGATAAGCCCATTTTACTTGCACTTTGGTTACAATTATATAATACTTATTAATGACAAAGAAAAGGCAAAGCACGCGAAAACGTGTTACGCAAAACCACCGGTCTAAGGGTTTTATTGGTTTATATCAACTTAATCTATGACAGCGGAGTCACCTCGTTAAAAGGTACATCCCGTGGTTTTTTCTTTTATTAACTCAATTAATTTAAGGTTTATAAAATGAAAAAATTATTAATAGCTTCAACCATCACTGTTTTAACATTAACGTCTGTTGTAACGACACCAAAGGCACAAGCTGCTGACATTGCGACAAGTATCTGTCAGTACGTGGCATCCGATGACAAGAAACGCATGCGTTCATTTTTAAAGACGAATAAGTTAAAAATTCGTCGTATCTTCAGCGGTATTCAGTGTAATGGGAAAAACTTATTAGAGTTTGCTGCAACTTCTGGTTCAGTAAAAACAGGTTCTTTGATGATTTCAAAATTACCAAAGAAAGTTGTTTCTGCTAACCTAGCGTTAATTCAAACTGGATCGCAACCATTGATAGATGCTGCCAACGCTCGCGTTAGTAGCTAAAAAATTATTTAAGTAGGCGTTAATACCTTTATTTAAAACGGATGAGTAAAATGTTTTACTAATTAATAATTCTATGTCATTAAAAAAGTCAGCTTAGCTGGCTTTTTTTTATCCCTAAATTTCTCCTACCCGATAATAATTCAGCTATTGGCTAGCGAAGTAAATAAAAAGCACTTACACTTAACTCATTGAAGATGATTAAGAAATTTACACCTGTTTTCACCATAAAAATAATAATTCTGAATTATATGACGCTAAAACGTAATTATCTTAACAGTAAAAATGCGCTGGTACTTACCGGTGGTGGTGCTCGGGCTGCTTATCAAGTTGGTGTTTTGTCTGCAATTGCAAAATTTATTCCTCGAAACCATGGCATTCCCTTCCCTATTCTTTCAGGTACTTCAGCGGGTGCTATCAACACGACGTCATTAGCTTGTTACGCTTCTTGCTTTCAATTAGGTGTTAAAAAGTTAGAGTGGGCTTGGAAAAACTTCAATATTTCAAGTATCTATCATAGCGAACCAATAAAAGTATTTAGCCATATTAGCCAAGGCATGCTCGCGAGTTTCCAAGCCGATTATGCCAATAAAACACCGCGAAGCTTACTTAATAATGCCCCACTTAGAGAATTACTGAATCAAATACTCGACTTTAATCGTATTGATAACAACATAGCACGTGGTTACTTATCGGCCGTATCAATCACTGCTTCGAGTTATAGCAATGGCGATTCAATCAGTTTTTATCAATCTGACGGAAAAGCTCAGCCGTGGTCTCGTGCCAAAAGACGTGGAAAATTAAGTCAACTTAATACTGAACACTTGATGGCTTCAGCAGCAATCCCGATGGTATTCCCCTCTGTTAAAATTAAAAACCAACACTTTGGCGATGGTTCAGTACACCAACTATCTCCTTTAAGCCCTGCTATTCACTTAGGTGCAAAAAAAATATTTGTTATTGGTGTTGACCAACCCAGAGAGCCCTTGCATAAACGAGACAACAATCCTCATCCACCAAGTACCGCAACAATTGCTGGCCATTTATTAGATTCTATCTTTGCTGATACTATGCTTAGTGATCTCGAACGTATGGCAAGAATAAACGAAACGTTAAAATTGATTTCCGCACAAAATAGAAAAGAAAATGAAGGTTTACAACATATAGAGAGTTTTGTGATAAATCCAAGCCACGACTTTAATGCTATAGCTACAAAACATTATCATGACTTGCCCTTATCCATACGAATCCTGCTGCGTGGGGCGGGGATTAGTAATGACTCAGAATCGAGTATTCTTAGTTATTTGCTGTTTGAAAAGAATTTTTGCAGTGAATTGATAAACTTAGGATTTTCTGATGCTATGGAGAAAGAGCAAGCTATCAGAGATTTTCTAGAAATTTAGCAGCCTTATCAAGTTGAAAAGATGAAACCGCTAATTATTGATAGGTAACTCTATTGAGGGGGTAGCTAGTTGCCCTCTTGTATGAATCGCTCCACCCGTTCTACCCTTCTAGGCTTGCCGCGCACAATTAACGTATCTTGGCTCTGTAGCTCTGTATTTAATTCTGGAGACTCTGTTTCTACCCCATTTCGATGAAGTGCAACGATGTGAACTCGACGTTGCTCCAGCGCCAATGAGTCGAGAGTTTTTCCACTGGCAAAAGAGTTGTCATTGATAAGGATCGCATGAGCAAATTCAATTCGGTCAATAGCTTGTGGACTCATATCCGTTTGCTCACCCTGAAAAAAACCATGCAAGTGGTTATAGTGATTTTTGCGCTCTTTTTGAACTCGGCGCATAATTCGAGAAAAAGGTACACCTGATAACGACAATACTTGTGATACCAGCATCAAGCTGCCCTCTAGACTTTCTGGTACAACCTCATTAGCCCCAGCCGCTTGTAAAGCATTTAGCTGGTCATCATTACGTGTCCTGACTAAAATAGGTACATCAGCATTCATTGTTCTTACTTTTTGAATAACTTCAATTGACTGCTTGTCATTACCGAAGGCAATTACAACCAGCTTAGCTTTTGATAAATGGGCTGCATTAAGTACTTCCGTTTGACGAGATGAGCCAAAAAGTACCTTCTCTCCGGCTTCTCTTGCTTTTTGTGTACGTAGCGGGTCAACATCAATAGCAACAAAGTCTATTTTATCCTGTTTTAAGAAGCGACTAACTGTTTGGCCTATACGGCCAAAACCACAAATAATAACGTGGTTTTCGAGTGTATTATTTTCGGGAAGCTCTGATAAATCGAGTGATTCAGGTGTTTTTTCTTGACTTAAAAACAGCGCCCATGACCGAGCATTATTCATCATATAAGGTGTTATCGCCATACTGATAACCCCAGCCCCTAGTAACATTGAGGCGAAATCCAGTGGTAAGACTTTGCTTTGGCTAGCCAAGGCTATTAATACAAAACCAAACTCTCCCATTTGTGCCAACATTAGGCCTGAAGCCCAACCATCTTTGGCTGACTCCCCAGCCTTAACAGCAAGCACTTTAATAACCAATACTTTGATGGCCATAAAGCTGATCATCATCCCTAATAAACTAAAGGGCGATGATAGTAGTAAATCAACATCGAGTTTCATACCAACAGTAATGAAAAACAACCCTAATAAAATATCACGATAGGGTCTGATATCCGCTTCAAGTTGGTGTTTATATTCACTTTCACTTAACATCATACCAGCAAGAAAAGCACCAAGAGCCATCGACAAACCAAACCACTGAGTAAATGCTGCCGCTAACAATGTCACTAATAATGTGGTTAAAACAAAAAGTTCATCTGTCCGCACCTGGGCAATAATATTAAAGACTTTCGGCAGTAGCCATTTTCCAATTAACAGTAATAGGGCTACAACAACGACACCTTTAACCATGGCAAGCATTAGCGCCCAAATCATGGAGGTTTCACTGCCAAGTGCTAACATAGGAATAATGATTAACAATGGCACAACGGCAACATCTTGAAAAAGTAATATAGCAACCGATAGTTGACCGGACTTTCTCTTCATTGCGCCACTTTCACTCAGTTGCCTGATTACAATGGCAGTAGATGATAATGCTAATATACTCCCTATGACAAAAGCAGCAGGAAAGCTTAAGCCAAAAAAGAGTCCTGCAATCATAAATATCAGCAGCGATATACCAACTTGCAAGCTGCCCACAGAAACCACTAAGTGGCGCATAGCCATTAGTCGTGGTAGCGAGAACTCAAGTCCGAGAGTGAAGAGTAAAAATACGATGCCTAACTCGGCAAAATGATCGTAGTCTATTTGTTCGTTAGCTATATTTAAACCATGTTGACCTACAATTACGCCTGCAACTAAGTAAGCGAGAATTGCGGGCAAATTTAGTCGGCGAAACAGCCACACTACAAAGACTGCACATGTTAATATCGCAAGGATTTCAAAGTATCCGCTCACAGAACTTCCTTCTTTTATTCTTAATTAAAATCTTGGCATTGAAGTGGCAAATATTATAAGTACCTTGATATATTGCCAAGCGGCAATTATTTGCCGCCAAACAAGTGACTCAAGACACAAGAACACATCACCTTCTTTATATTTTACCTACCCTAATCGTAGAATAACAATAAAAAAAAATACATTTCAATTAGTTAAACTCTATTAATTGTTATGTAATTTCATATCATACACAAAACAGCCATAAACTTTAAGATTGGTATGTTTTTTGCTT
>Ga0209396_1004348_pt1 | contig 13845 bp, 7 predicted proteins | sample GOMGulsemesocosm_6_FD_184638 | JGI IMG/M metagenome (GOLD analysis project Ga0209396, IMG submission 184638) | Methane-oxidizing microbial communities from mesocosms in the Gulf of Mexico - GOM8C Gulf of Mexico (SPAdes) (version 2) | ecosystem: Environmental > Aquatic > Marine > Cold seeps...
CTATCATTTATATTACCACTTTTAACCCCTAGAGTTCCTAAATTAAATTCCCCTGCAGTATTTGTTGTAATCCAATTGGCATTACCACCAGTTGTAAATGGTGAAATGGTATTATCTTCAAACCCATCATTAAATAATATTGCCTCTGGTACAGCAGAAACTACATGCAATTTTGCTGTAGGAGTAGTTGTATTTAAACCAACATTACCAGAGCTTGCTACACGAATTACCTCGTTACCGTTTGTACCAATAATAAAATCTTGTGCATCAGTTGTACCCAATACATTGATCGCATCATTTGTTCCTGTATTTCCTGTAAGTGCCCATCCAGCACCACCTCCAAATGTTACCCAGCCAGTTCCATTATAATAATAATATCCAGTGGTTCCATCTATTTGATAGACCAACAATCCTGTTGCAGGTGCAGCAATGGCTACCTTTTGTACTTGTGTCATTCTTGGAATTAATATTCCTTTTGAAGTACTTACTACTTCCAATGCTGCACTAGCATCTGGTGCCGTAGTCCCTATCCCTATTTGAGCAGTATTAGAAATACTCCAAAGAAGAACAAAAAATAATAGTATAAATTTTTTCATTGTATTTTTTTTAAATATGAATTATAACATTCTTATTTTAACTCCTTAAGTAACAAGCTTATTTCTTCCTGCTGCTTTTTAAGCTTATTTATAAAAACTTGATGCTCTTGAGTTGCATTCACTACTACTGGCAACACTTCTGAATAACGTATTCCTAAACGCTTTACTTCTCTTTTAATATAAACACTTGCTTCTTTTTCACTCTTTTGCCTCCATTCATTTGCAACAACTATTTCTGGAATTATTTGTTGTACTTCTTGCGCTATGAAACCTATTTTAGTTCTTTTTTGAATATCCGTAAGCACTGTTTTTCCATACACTTCGTTTTTCCATTTATAAGTGACTGGGCGTAATTTTAATAAACTGTTTAAACCATGATTAAGAGGTTTAATCGCTATTTTCTCTCTCTTATCAGATGTACTTATCGTTGTGTTTGTAGCATAGACAGTATTCCATCTTAGTGTAGCAGATCCACAACTTACCGAATTATGAACAGTAGGAACAATACTATGACTTAAAGATGTTTCACTAAGCCTGTCATAAAAATATTCATCAGAACCAATACCAATTTCAGTAAACTCTCCTGCTAATGTGTTTTCTTCAATATCCAAATCAGTTAAAGGGGCATTCGCATTTGCCATGGAAACATCTCCTATTCTGTAAATAGGATCTGTATTAGTAGTTCCAGCAGTAGCAAATGCCCAATCGTCATCTGCAGCAGCAATAGTTGTAGTATCTGTCCATGTTGCATTACCACTAGCATCTGAAAGCATAACATATCCATTTGCCTCATTACCATCTTGTATTCTTAAAACTGGAGAACTTAGAGTTGCCAAAATATTATCTACAGTAACACCATTACCATAGTCTGCTATATAAATAAATCTAATAGAATAATCGTCTCCGCTTGTTATCCCAGCTACAGTTTGACTAAAGTTCGCTCCTTGGTCTGCAGTTAAAGGCCCCAGTAATGTAGTTTCAACAGAAGAAGTAGTTTCATTATATAAGATAACTGTGAATTGATCAAGTGCAGTGTAATCATCATAATCATAATCAAAACTAATATCAATACTAGTACTATTAATAGTTCCTAAGTCAACTACCAAGGTAGCATCTTGAGCACATCCAACTGCTCCATAATCAATTATAGCTCTATTACCTGAACACCCAGCACAGAATGTACTACTCGCATCAAAAGTTTCAATTTGCCAACCGTCAGCAGCAACACAACTAACATTATTATCTATAAAATATGGGTCTGAAGCTGTTGATGTAGTTAAAACACCTGTAGCTACAGTTTCAAAATCTTGAGTAACGCTTGTAACATTGGGGCTTGTTACAACCAACATTGCAGTAGGAGTAGTTGTTCCTATACCTACTTCTCCGTTTGACGTTACTCGTATACCTTCACTGTTATTAGTAACTAAACTAATGTCCTGTACATCAGAAGTGCCTAACATATTTGTTGCAGATGTAGTTCCAGAATTTCCTAAAATATCCCAAGCAGCACCGCCTCCAAAAGCACTCCATAATCCACCATCATAATAATAAAAACCTATTGCTCCATCTGTTTGATAAACCAACAAGCCTGTTGCTGGTGAAGCTATAGCATTTCGTTGTACCTGAGTCATTCTAGGCACTAAAACCCCTTGCGTAGTATTATCTATTTGCAACATTGCACTAGCATCTATCGTAGTAGTACCAATTCCTACTTGTGCAGAAAGTGACATACTTACAAATACTACTAGAATAGAACTTAATAAATATCTCATAATTTATTTCTTTTTTGCTTTTAAAGCTATTACTCTATCTAACAATTCTTGATTTTTCGCTTGTAACTCAATCAATTTTTCATGTTGCTCTTGTTTCGCTTTTACTAGAACAGGCAACAACTCATCGTAATTCATCCCTATTCTTTCACTAATTTGCTTTACATAAACATCGTGCTCTTGTTCACTTTTAGGCCTCCAAGTTTCACCATAGACTACCTCCGGTATAATTTGCTGAACTTCTTGAGCGATTAACCCTATAATTTCCCTCTTTTCATTTTTTGGAAGCATTACTGACCCCACCCTTTCTTGTTTCCATTTATAAGTAACTGGTCTTAATTTCATAACTTCTTTTAAACCATATTCTAAACCAGCTATATTTTTCTTTTCCCTAGCATCAGAAGTTTGTATTGTAGTATTTACTGCCCAAACATCTTTCCATCTATAGGTGCTTGAACCTATGCTAGGAGAAGCATCGAAAGTAGGAACTATCCTATGACTAAATTGAGTTTCATTATTACCATCCGTAATTACCTCTACATCACCTACTCCTAAAGTAGTTCCTGTTGCAGCACCATTATCTATATCTACTTCATGAGTAGTTGTACCAGTTCGTCCAATAACAACAGGTCCATTATGATAGACTTGGTCAGTCAAAGTGCTTCCGCTTACAAAAACCCAGTCCGCATCTCCTGAAGTTAATACAGATGAAGACCCCCAGGAAACATTTCCATTAGCATCGGAAGTCAACACTTTATTTACTCCTTCATTACCATCTTCCAATCTTAATACAGGAGCTGATCCTACTATATGAAGCGCTTTGGTTGGATTTGGAGTTCCCATTCCAACTAACCCGGCTACATCAATTCGCATTGCCTCGCTACTATTAGCAGTAATAACCAAATCTTGTGCGTCTAGTGTACCTATCATCTCTGTTCCCACAGTAGTTCCTGCATCTCCTGTTAAGGCCCAACCTGAACCTCCTCCAAAAGTTGCCCATACTGAGCCATCATAATAGTAAAAACCAGAAGTAGCATTTGTTTGATACACTAATAATCCGGTAGCAGGACTTGCAATAGCTATTTTCTGTGCTTGAGTCATTTTAGGAATTAGTAGTCCCGAAGATGTACTTGTAATATCCAAAGCAGCACTTGCTTCAGGGGTAGTTGTATTGATTCCTACTTGAGCATGTATGCTTGAAAAAAAAACAAATGCAATAAGTGCAAAAAAATAAATTTGTTTCATGTGTTGTTGTTTTCTGCAAAACTACTTTCTACACATAGTTATTTATTGCAAAACCTGCTCATAATCTACTCATACACTATGGTAATACAGCTCATATTCTGCTAATTTTTTAGTATACTTGTCCCTGAAATACAACAACGTATCCCATGAGTAACATGAAAACCATTTTAATATTTAGTTTTTTTATAATAGCACATATTACTAGTGCACAATCAAAGACTGATAGTATTAAAAAGCTCATTCAAACAGAAAAAATAGCTAAGAAAAAAGCAGACCTACTAGTTAAACTTGGACTCTCATTCAAAAGAAAATCTACAGATTCAGTTATTCTATATTCAAAACAGTCACTAAATTTAGCGACTGAAATTAATTATGATTTAGGAATTGCTCATGCAAGTATTTCACTTGCTTGGGCATATTATACTAGAAGCGAACATAAAAAAGCTACCAATTTAAGCTTAAAGGCTATTAAATATTACAACAAAACAAAAGGACAAAGTACAAAGCTAGGATCATGTTATAGATTATTAGCAGGAGTATATACTATAGAGAAAAAATCTGAAGAAGCTTTAAAGTATTTACTAAAAACAAAAGATCTTTATAACGACCCTACCTTAAAAAATAAAGAAGTAAAAAATTTAGTTCTAAATGACATTGCATACTTGTATTTAGGAATGGCAAATTATGTAACGTCTATGAAGTATTTAAATGAGTCAATAACTACAGCCAAAGAAAACGACAATACAGCAACCTTAGCAGATTGTTATAATATTCTTGCAACGATTAACAGTAGACAGTATGATTATGAAAAGGCTATTACAAATTACGACCTATCAAAAAGTATTTATATTAAAAGGAATGATTTATTGGGTATAGCAATTTGTAACCTAAATATTGGAATCACACATTTTAAAAACAACGATTATGTAAAATCTTTAAAGTATTTAGAAGATGGGAAACAGCAATCTATTGACATTCAATTCAACCTAGGAGAGATGAACAGTCTTATTTTTCTTGGAAAATCTCACACCAAACTAAACAACATCAGCGCTGCTGAAAAATTTTTAAATCAGGCAAGCGAAATAGTTAAAACTATAGATGTACCATCTTCTGATATTATTATGGCAAAATCAGATTTAGCAATAAAAAAAGGAAACCATTTTAAAGGAATTACAATATTAGACAATCATATAAAAGATAATATTAAATCACTATACCCTAAAGAAAAGACTGAACTTTATAAAGCTTTATCTGAAGCATACGAAGTAAATAATGATTTCAAAAAAGCATTATACACAAAAAACGAGCTTTTCCGAATACAAGATAGTATAAATGACATATCCAAAGCTGTACAAGTAAAAGTTTTACAAGCTGAATTTGACTATAAAAAGGTTAAGAGCGATCTAAAAAACAAGGAAATAGAACTTCAAGTCGCAAAAGACAAAACTAAAGCATCACGGTTTATAAATATATTATTGACCCTTGCTGGGCTTTTGTTAATTATCATCACTACACTAATTTACTTAAGAAGAAAGCACTTGAGAAAAACAAGAAAAGAAATATGGAAGACAAAAAGAGAACTTCAGGATTCAAATCAAAAACAATCAGATGATGAAATCAGTTTTAAGAATAAACAAATAACCGATTTTGCATTGCACATTTCGGAGAAGAATGAATTACTCCTTAACATTAAAGAAAAAATAAAAGCATTAATACTTACGGAAAAAATAAAAAATAAAAAGCTTAATGACTTGATTATTTTCCTCAACAATAACCTAGAACAAAACAAAGAAAAAGTAGCACTATATTCAGTTGCTGACAACACTAAAGATGCGTTTTATCATAAATTAAGGGAACTATACCCAAAACTAAATGAAAAGGAAACGCGCGTGGCAGCATTTGTCCGTTTAAATTTAGCCTCTAAACAAATTGGCATTCAACTAAACATAACAAAAGCAAGTGTTGACAACTATAGATACAGCTTAAGAAAGAAAATGAATGTCCCTAAAGATGTATTTTTATATGACTTTATTAAAAGCTTTTAAACTCTATACCTTTTATTAAAACAAGAAAAACCAATTTAAAAGCGTTCCTATCATTAAAATGATAAGTTTATCAATAATCCAGCTTTTCAGAAATAACAAATCCTAATGATGAAGGCTAATTTGTCTAAACATTTATTTTTCATAAGAACACATTTAAATAACTGAATATATCTTGTTTAGTTAAAAACTTTTATTATCCAATAATATTCCTGCAAGACTCAACAATTGCAGTTCTGCATTCTTTGCTGTATATTTTGCTTGGTTTAAACTCAACTCTGAGTTGATTAAGTTTAGTTGTGCTTGACGAAAATCAATAGAGGAAACCTGACCTAATTTATAACGTTCATTGGTACGCTCAAAATTACGTTTGGTGGTGATGATATTTGTTTCTTGTACTTGTAAAGTAAACAACAAGTTTTGATAACTTTCCCAGGCATTATGTACATCCCGTTTTAAAAACTCTTCTTGTTGAGTCTTATTAATTTGCTGATTTTCTAATGTTATTTTAGCGTTCTGAACATTCGTTTTCGTTCTTCCGCCATCAAATATATTCCATGACAAATTTAACCCTGCATTTATTCCCGTTTGGGTAGAACTAACGGACGTAAATTGATTTATGGGGTCGTTATTACTCTTATTCCATGCATATGAGCTTGTTAAACCTACGTTTGGCATCCAACCAGCTTTGTTCATTTTTATATCAAACTGTCCTAATTCAATATTCTTTTTTGCTTGTAATAATACTGCGTTATTTTCTGCTGATTTTTGTAATAAATCTTCTAAAGTCAAATCTAAAACATAGGAGACATCAGTATTCACAGTAACTTTAGTATTTACTTCTCTTCCCAAAACTACATTCAAGTCTCGTTTTGCATTAACTAATTTACGGTTTACATCTAAATAAGTAATGCTGTCATTATTAACATCAACCTCAGCATTCAATACATCTAACTTTGTATTTTGACCATACTCAAAACTGTAATTTGCACGTTTTAATCGTTGCTTAGAAATTTCTAAAGTTTGCTTTTGATTAGTTTCATTTTCAGTCAATCTACCTACTTCATAATAAGCCTTAAACAAGGTGATTAAGGAATTTTCTATCACTCCTCGTGCTTGGATTTCTGTAAGGTTATAACTTTCTTTTAAACGCTTGAATGCATTTCTTCTATTGAAACCATCAAATATGGTATAGTTTAACCCTAGAGAAGCATTGTAGCTTTTAGACGTAACTCCAGTGACAGAATTTATTGTGCCATCCTGAAATTCAGAATCTGTATTTTTATTACTGTAATTGGCTCCAGCATTTCCTGTAATTGTTGGCAAATAACCACTGTTATAAATACTCTTATTGTTCTTTGCTATTGCAACATTATTCTTAATAGCTCGTATGTCATAATTGTTTTCTAAAGTAATAGTAACTGCTTCATCTTTAGTTAAAACCTCTTGAGCACTAACAGAAGTTCCAAGAAGTATAATTGCGACAATTAAATTTATTTTCTTTAACATCATTCTCTTTTATTATTCAAAACCAACAAGTGTTAAAACCATATGATTTTTAAATTAATTTTCTAATTCTTCGTTCTCTGATTTCAATTCTTTAATAGCGCGCTCCACCTCTTCTCTACTTGGTTTTTTACCTTCCCATAACCATTTGGTGTACACCTTTGAATAATTAGAAATAGACAATAAAACAGGTAATGTTAGCAAGGTTAAAAAGGTGGCTATTATGATACCGTAGGCTATTGATATTGCCATAGGTATTAAAAACTGTGCTTGCCTACTAGTTTCAAAAATTAAAGGAGTTAACCCTGCTACGGTTGTAATTGTTGTTAAGAAAATTGCCCTAAAACGTGATTTTCCCGCTGCAAAAAGCGCTTCTTCATAGTCCATCCCTTCTTTCAGGTAACTATTAAATTTACTTATTAATACCAATCCATCATTTACCATTATTCCTATCAAGGCAATGATCCCTAAAAGAGATAAAATATTGACTGCAAAACCGTGAAACCAATGCCCCCACGCTACTCCTATTAAGCTAAAAGGTACCATTAATAACAACATGAACGGTTGTCCGAAAGAACGGAATGTAAATACAATTACAATATAGATTAACAATAAAATTATTGGCCCAGCAACTTTTGCTGAACTAGAAACTTTTGAGGCCTCCCTGTTTTGCCCTTCATAAAGTGCAGTAACTGAAGGGTGCTTTGCATTAATTTGGGGCATAATTCTATTTTTAATATCATCTAAAATATCACTAGCACTACCTTGTGCTTCTTTTAAATCTGCATCTATTTTAATTTCCCGTTGCCCTTCCAAGTGGTTGATAGAAATTTCACCTCTTTCAATTTCATAACTAGCAATTTCAGATAGTGGCACTTTATTCCCAGAAGGTGTATTGATACGCATATCATCTAAGTTCTTGATTGACGAACGTTCATTTTTATCATAACGAACCCATACTTTTATTTCATCTTGCCCGCGCTGAAAACGTTGAACTTGCAAGCCAAAGAACCCACTTCTTACTTGTTTCATTACATCATTTAAAGTTAAACCAAGAAGATAGGCGTGGCTTTTTAATTGAATTTTAATTTCCTTAATCCCTTGTGGATCATTATCAGTAATGTCCTTTAATTCTTGATTTTTAGATAATTCTAATTTCAACTCTGTTTTTGCTGCTTTAAGTTCTTGAATATTATTACTTAATAAAGATACTGAAACAGGGCTTCCTCCAAAATTCCCTCCAGATCCAAAACTTAAGGCTTCTACTCCATAAACATCACCTACTTTCTCTCGGATTGCATTGGTTATTTCTCTGGATCCAAAAAGACGCTCCTCACCAGGTAATAAATTAACTCTTAACGATGCTTTAGACGAACCCGGCCCAATTTGTTTTAAAATATTTTGAACTACAGGCTTATCATTACTACCATATTTTTCAGTGAATTCTTCTTCAATCTCCCATACTTTTTCCTCAATCATTGAAGCAATACTATCTGTTACTTTTTCATTGGTCCCTTGAGGCATTGTTAAATTGATTGAAACCCGATCACTAGCTATAGAAGGGAAAAAAGTTCCTTTGATAATCCCTCCTTGAAACCCTCCAATAGTAATCATCAAAAAAGCAACAGGAATAACCAAACCAAAAAACTTATTTGCTAACACAAATCTTAATGCCGGAGCATAAATCCTGTCTCGCATATAATCCATAGCTTGCTCAGCATATTTATTTAGTGTATATAACTTTTGCTTCCTATCTAAAGCTCTAGAATGTGCAATATGTGCCGGTAAAATAATTAGTGCTTCAACCAATGAGACAATTAATGTTAGCGTTACCACTATTGCTACTTCACTAAAAAAATCACCCATTCTTCCATCTAAAAAAAAGAAGGTTGAAAAAGCCAAAACCGTAGTTGCAATTGCTGAAATAATTGGAGGTACAACTTCCATTGTACCATCAATAGCAGCGCGTATAGGGCTTTTCCCTTTTTCATAGTGATGGTAAATATTTTCAGATATTACAATTCCGTCATCTACCAAAATCCCAATAACAATAATCATCCCAAATAAGGACAATACATTTATTGTTACATTAAAATATCCCGCTAACATAAACATTCCGAAGAAAGCAACAGGCAAACCTGCAGCTACCCAAAAGGCTAATCTTGGTCGAAGAAACAATGATAAAAATAGCATAACCAACAACATACCTTGCCATCCGTTTTTAAACAGTAATTCTGTACGCTGATTTAAAGTAATAGAAGAATCATTTGAAACTGATATTTCAATATTTTCATGTTCTTCATTAAACTTAACAATGTATGTGTTTATTTTTTCTGCTGAAGACAATAAGTCTTCGCTATTGGTATTGTTCACTTGAATGCGAACTGCTAAATCTCCATTGTAATAATTTCTATTGGGAGTTTCGTTCCAGTTATCGGTAACTGTAGCAACATCTTTTAATCGGATAATTTTCCCCGAAACATCTGCTCTAACTACCAAATTATCTATCTCATCACCATAATACGACCTATTATTCGCCCTTATTAAATACTCTTCTGCATCCGTTTTTATAGATCCTCCTGTAGTTAGAATATTGGATTGTGATACTGCAGCAGCCACTTGTTGAAAAGTCAAATTATATGCAAATAAATCATTTTCTCGAACAGCTATTTCTATTTCTTCATCTGGATACCCTGAGATATTAATTTGTGAAATACCATCAATTCTGCGTAAATCATTTTCTATATCTCTAGTAATTTTTTTTAATGTTTTTAAAGGAACTTTTTCACCTGTGACTACAAAACTTATAGTTTCTCTAGCTACTTCAACTTTAGAAACCACAGCAGGTTCCATTCCTGTAGGGAAATTAGGTACTTTATCAACTGCATTTTTTACATCTGCCAATATTACATTAACATCATGTCCTTTTAACGTTTCTACAGTAATCATTGCGGTATTTTCTGAAGATTTTGAGGTAACTCTATCAACGCCAACCAGTCCTTTTAAATTATCTTCAATTTTTAAAACAACACCTTCTTCAATTTCTTGAGGTGAAGCTCCAGGATACACAACATTAATAGTTATAACCTTTGACTTGGTTAAAGGGAAAAAAGATGATTTTAAACTGGAATACCCTAAAATTCCCAACAGTACAAATGCTATAATAATAATGTTTACAGCAACTGGATACTTTATAAAATAAGCGATTACTTTTTTCATATTTTATTCTGACTTAGTAGTATTAGTTTCTGTAAAAACCTTAATAAGCATCCCTGAATACCCTCCTGCTATTGGTTTTGACACTAATTGAGTTCCATTCTCTAAGCCTTTCACTACTACTGTTTTCTCATTAAAATAAATAGGCGTTATATCTACTAAGTCTAATATATTTCCTTTTACTATATAAACTGATTTGTTTTCAACTAATAATTTCCGGCTAATTTCAATAGCGTTCATTTCTTCTTTTGCAGGCACATTTGCTTCTAAATACATCCCTTCTCTTAAATCTTTACCACTTACTTCAATAAAAACTTGAACCGTTTGAGTCGATTGATCAATTCTTCCGTTAATTCGTGAAACTTTCCCTGACCATGACCTCGTTTTTTCTAAATTTTGAAGTGGAACTACTTTTCCAACGTTTAATATATTAGCAAATGAAGCATTGACTGATACCTCTAATTCAAAAATACTAGTATCAATAAATTCCCCCATTTTTTGACCCGATCTTACCAAAGTTCCATTTGTAACTAATGTCTCAGTTAAAACACCATCAAATGGTGCTCTAATATCATATTTCGCCAAACGAACTTCTAAATTTTTAATAGCGTAATAGGTAGTGTAAATATTTTTCCCTGTGATAAAGTATTTTTCTTTATCTGAAGTAGCTTCAGGTAATTTAGATACCGATTTATTGATATTAAACTTTTTAAGGTATGTATTCCATTTTTCAAAAGAACCTGGATAGTCCAATCGTAAATCTGGCATAATGGATGCAACTAAATTCTGTAATGAACTGCGTTGTGATTGTAAAGTAGTATAATGTTCACCACTATTTATATTTAATAATGATTGTCCTCTTTTATAAATTACACCAGCTTTAAAATCTTTTCCTGTAGGAATTAACACTCCTTGAACTTCTGAATATAGTTCTACCTTATTCTTTGCATTCAAATTACCGTTGGCAGTAATCACAATTGGAACAACACCGTTAATTACCTTTTCTACAAATACGGTTTTTTCAATTTTCTCAACTTTTTGTTTTGGAACTTTTTTATTGTCTTTGAAATATTTTGACAATAAAAATGCGCCTCCTAGCATTGCTATTCCTAGACTTACAATAATTAATTTTCTCATGCTCTCTTCTTTAGTTGCTACCGCAACGTTATACCGGTTTTTGAATTAAGTTTTGTTGTACTTTTTTAATTACCCTTATTGCAATTTTAATTTCTTCTTCAGAAATGTTTTCTTGTAACCCTCTGGCAAACCTTTTCATCATAGGGAACGTTTTTTCAAATATGGAATTTCCAGATTTTGTTAAATACACTAAGTTAATTCGCTTGTCTTTTTTAGAAGGAATTCTAGCTACTAAATTCTTTCTTTCCATTGTATTTATTAGCCTTGTCAATGATGCTTTATCTCTTCCAGCTATAAATGCTAGCTCCTGTTGAGGAACTCCATCTTTAGCTTTTAACATTTTTAAAATGACCCATTGCATCTTGGTAAGGTCTATGTTTTCTTCATAAAAGACATCCTGAATATGATTGTCTATCATCTTCATTGTTTTGCCTAACCAAGGGGCTAATGTGTTTTCTAAATCCATTTATCAGTTTTTAGTATTATACAAAGGTAATAAAAAATCAAATTAGTTGCATATGCAACTAGATAAGTTATTGTTAAAATCTTCATAAATATCTTTGTCTATTAAGGCGTGTATATACTTTTAAAGAAAAGGCCGGCAAAGAACCGACCCATTCACCCGAATTAACAGCTTTAAACCCGATTAAAGACTGCTTTAATATTAGGTTATTACACCTACTAAACTTCAAAATAATTAAATTCTTGAAATGATTTTTTAAAAGAAAAGGCCGGCAGGACGCCGACCCATTCACCCGAATTAACAGCTTAAAACCCGACTAAAAGCTGCTTTAACTTTAAATTATTTAATTTTAATTGTTCTATCTTTTCTTGTTGTTCTTGTATTGCTTTTATTGCTACAGGAATTAAGTCATTATAACGCATTCCTAAACGTTCAGATTTTTCTTTTACTAACACACCTGGGTTTTCTTCATATTCCTTCCATTGACAATCTACCACAACTTCTGGGATAACTTTTTGAACTTCTTGAGCTATAAAACCAAGTTTTGCTTCTTTTTCATTATAAGAAACAACAAAGTCATTTACTTTTTCTTCTTTCCACTTAAATGAAACTGGATTTAATGTTAAAAATTCCTTTAATCCATACTTTAAAGGCTTAATAGCTTCTTTTAATCTAATATCAGAAGTGTTAACTACTCCATTCTCAGTATAAACGTTTTTCCATCTTTTGGTTAAAGAACCCAAATTATAAGTAGCGTCTACAGTTGGCGTAACTTGTTGCATAAATAAAAATTCACCATCTCCATCTACTATAGAATAAACATCTCCAAAAACTATTACACTTCCTGAAGTTGAAACACCATCCCAAAGCTGAAGATTATGTGCAGAAGCTGCATTATGCCCAATCATTACATTTCCTTGATGATATATTGGGTCATCATTAGTACTTCCACTATCAAACATCCAATCAGTATCTATTATTGATGATCCAACAGGTGCTTCCCATGTGGCTATTCCATTGGCATCTGAAGTAAGCACATAGCCAGCTACCTGACTTCCATCGTCAATAATTAATGCATCCCCAGGTAAGGTAGTTATGAGTACATCATCTAAATAAACTTCATCATTATTAGCATCTACTGAAGAATCTTTAGTGTAAATCCATCTAAAAGTGTGTACTCCTGCCGTAATTGGGTATGAAACAGAATTCCAAGCTACATTTCCGTTCCATGTATTTTGAGAAATACCGTCTATTAAGAAGTCAAAATCATCATATGAAGCTTCAGTAGAAGTTCTAAAGGCAAATGAAATTGTCCCTCCTGAAGCTGGTATTGTAGTGCTATATTCTATCCATGATGTTTCATTATCGGTAATCGCTCCACTCTTAGCCCCCCAAGAAGCCGTATTATATTCTCCGACCGCATTTGTAGTTGCCCAGCCAGCATTACCTCCGGTTGTAAACGAATTTATTGTAGTGTCTTCAAATCCATCATCTAACAATGTAACTGGTGAAAAATTTGCAACCAAATGAAATTTCGCTGAAGGTGTAGTCGAATTTAATCCAACATTTCCAGAAGCAGCTATTCGTATAGCTTCTGCACCATTTGTCCCAATAATAAAATCTTGTCCATCTGCAGTACCTAATTTATCCACAGCAGAATTTGTACCTGTGTTACCTGTTAATTCCCAACCAGAACTTCCAAAAGTAACCCACGCCGCACCATTGTAATAATAAAACCCTGTTACAATATCTGTTTGATACACTAATAACCCTGTTGCAGGAGTGGCTATTGCGATACGCTCCGCTTGAGTCATTCTTGGTATTAATACACCTTGAGTAGTACTTGAAATGTCTAATACAGCACTATTATC
>Ga0209396_1004349_pt1 | contig 13844 bp, 7 predicted proteins | sample GOMGulsemesocosm_6_FD_184638 | JGI IMG/M metagenome (GOLD analysis project Ga0209396, IMG submission 184638) | Methane-oxidizing microbial communities from mesocosms in the Gulf of Mexico - GOM8C Gulf of Mexico (SPAdes) (version 2) | ecosystem: Environmental > Aquatic > Marine > Cold seeps...
GTATGATTATTATTGGCGCAACCACTATGGTGGCGTCGAATCTAAATGCCATGCTGCTGCAACGACACGGGGCGATTACCGGCACAGCCTCGTCGGTTGTGGGAAGTTTCCGCTTTGGTGTCGGCGCATTAATCGCGGCGGCCGCAACATGGCTACCCTTTGGTGTGCAAGCCAATATGGCGTTGACGATTGTGGTGAGTGCGTCCGCTTCGATGTTTTTCTTCCGTTTGCAGCGCGGCTTTATCAGTCGCGAAGGCTAGTGCTTGGGTAATGAAGTTAACAACCGAAGTATTAATTAAGGGGGAATTACAGGGGCAGAGCCCTGTGGTTTTAGATGTTAAGAGAAAGTAAACGAAGAGTCTTGTGTGTATTTAGAATCTGTCTACTTTCTCTTGCCTAGAGTTTCCGTAATATAACTTTAGTGTGCTTCTTTTAAATATTTCCCAACGGCCCTGTAAAAAGTGATTTCTTCTTTTTTACTCACTTTCCCCCTGGCTGAAAATTGCGCTACAACATAATTTTCCTTTTTGTTTACATACAGATACTGTCCAGAAGCGCCCCGTGCGATAAACTCTTGATCATAATCAACGGGTAACCACCACTGCATGCTATAGCCATCTTTAAATCGGCCGTCTTTCGTCACCTGTGGCTCTTGAAATGGACCTTGGGAATTTTGAACCATGTCAAGCCAATCATCATTGACAACCTTGCGGCCATCAAAAACAAGGTCTTCCAAGTGAATTTGGCCCAGGTGAGCAAAATCCTGAAGCGTAAGCGATAAACAACAATGGCCCATGGGGTTGCCTGCTGAGTCTATAGACCATTGAGCGTCGCTGCTGAAACCGCCTGGACTCCATAATTTTTCCTGCACGACATCAATGTAAGGTTTGTTGTAAGCACCTTCTACCACTCTTGAGAGTACGTGGGTATCGGTTGCTATGTAGTTAAAGTCGGTACCGGAGTCGACTCTTCTGGGTAGTGCTGCTGCCCACTCGTCAAAGTTCTGCCTGAAAATAAACGTATCGACGTACATATTGGTTCTGTTTGGCTTGCCTTTGTTATGAAAGAAATCAATACCGGAAGACATCATCACAACGTGTTTGATCGGTGTTTCTCCGTAAGCCGTGCCTTTGAACTGCGGCGCATACTTGTCCACTCTGTCATCCAGGCTTTCAATCTTGCCTTCTTTAACAGCAATGCCTACAACGGTTGAGGTAAAGCTTTTACTTGCTGACCAAAGGTGCCAGGTTGTCTCTTCGTTAATGCCTTGGCTGTAGTTTTCTACGACAACTTTGTTGTCAGACAGCACCATTAAGCCACTCAGGTTTGCTTTAGTGAAGTAATCTTTGGCCGTGTAAGTCTCACCCTCGTATTCATAGGTGATGTCATTTAAATCGATTAAATCTCTTTCGTATTCTCGTGGGGTTGTTGATGCTTTTAAATGAACATATTCTGAAACTGTCTGCCAATTTCTGAATGCATCAGACCTTGTTGCAAAAGGATTCAGGCCGGTAAAGAAACGCCATCCTTGAGCATCAGACCATGGTCGAAAAATGAATGAAGAAACACCAATAATAAAAATTAGTGTCGTGTAAGAAAGTAACTTAAGGGTTTTCTTTAACAATTGTTTCACCTTGTATTTTTAGGCTCTAAACGTAAGTTAGTACTCATTACGCCTCTGTATTTATAAAATTTATGCAATGACACTGGTGCTTATTGCGCCATGAAACCATCTTGGATACGACAGATGAGTGCCTGCTGGCGAATCAGCTCAAACTTCAGTCTGGTGGCCCACTCGAGTGGGCCGCGCCGGTTATTCACAAGCATTTCAGGTAGAAACCAATTTGGTGTTGGTCTCTGCGAATACCCGGCGCAGTTTCAGTAGAGGTAGCGAGGAACCTGTACCCAATTCACCTTCATCACGGGTGCTACCATTGATAGCTGGCGGTTAGTCCAATCCGGCGACTTGGAACAGGGTAGCGGGTGCCATAACCCGTGGGCTCTCGGCGCACTATTGGTGTTGCAGAAGTACCGCCACCGCCACGCAGCGCCTGCTTGTCGAACAGGTTGCTGGCAAACAATTCAAGGTTCCACTGCTGCGCGCGAACACCCAGGTACAGATTCACAATATCGTAGGTATCGACACCTTCCAGGTTGCTGTCGCGATCTCCGGTGTAGGTGTAGAGAATTCGGCCATAGCCCTCAAAGCTGTCAAAGGCAATGCTGTACTCGCTGTTGATGCTCGCCGTCCAGTCCGGTACCGCCCCAAGGGAGTCGCCGCTAACATCGCAGGTTGCCATAATCTGGCCATCAGGGATGGCAGGTGCGCCGCTGTCGTCGTACTCATTGCAGGGGTGCTCAGTGCCCTCGGAATACTCACCTTGGCTGTAGCTGAGCGTGCCGCCCAGGTACCAGTTATCGCTAAGCATCGCGGTCAGATCCAGTTCCGCGCCCCGCACCTGGGCATCACCATTTACCGTAATACCACTGATGGTGAGTTCTCCATCCGCGTCACGGATGTTCACCCCATTTTGGCGAGAGATGTAGTTTTCAAAATCTTGGTAGTACAGAGAGCCGTTCAGCCTCACAGCGCCTCCCATCAGGGTGCTCTTGAAGCCCAGTTCATAGGATGTGCTGTCTTCCGAGTCAAACAGCAGCGCCTCTTCAGGCAACACCTTGCCGGTCACCGTGACGCCACCTGGTCGCCAACCGGTACCCACCAGCCCGTATAGATTCACATCATCGCTCAGCGCGTACTGCAGGGTAATCTGGCCAGTGACAGCATCATCTTCATAATGTTTGTTGTCTTCACTCAGTACCTGCGCAAGCAGGAAGCCTGGCGGGGCAATGCTGAAGCCGTTGGTCCCGGCGACCGAAAATATATCCCGATCACTTTCAATCTCCTGGTAGCGCAGTCCCAGCTGTAGGGTCCAGTCATCGGTGAGGGAGAGCTGGTTATGGGTGAACAGCCCCAAACGCTCGGTCTCTGCTGGGACCACCAGTAGATTGCTACCTGGGAAAAGGGGGTGGGCAGGGAATGTATGGTTCTCCTGGCTGAACAAGAGGTCCGACTTCTCGTAGTAGGCACCGACCATGTAATTCCAGATGTCGTTGCCTTTACTGGCAAGTCGTAACTCCTGGGACCAGTCACTACGATCGTCTATCGAAACGGCGTAGGTGACATTGTCTGGATTGGAGCTTCCATAGGCCTGGTCATACTTTCGGGCCGAATCGGTTTCGTGGTAGCCCGTTACCCAGGTAAGCGTATGGGACTCCAGCTCCCAATTCAGCACCAGTGAGCTGTTGAGGAAGTCAGCATTGGTATTGTCCTCCACACCCTCTAAACCAACCACAGCACCACGCCGGTCGAACGCATCCAGTTCCCGCAGCACTCCATCCGGGTCCAGCTTGCTGGCGGCAGCTGGGTCGTCATTAGGGGTGCCGGCCAGAGCAGTGACGTCGTCGATTTCTCGCTCCAGGTATTGAACGGTTAAATCAGCACTAAAGGTATCAGTCGGCACCCAACTGAGGCTAAAACGGCCCGCACGGGTCTCATCGTGGCTGACCTCCCCGGTCAGGTCATTCTCAATCTCACCCAGGTCGCTCTCGTCAAATACCCCAGCGACACGCACTGCCAATTCGCCGGGTATCAGCGGAAAACTGGCCGCCACCTGTGTATTAATGCCGCCATTGTCAGTAACCGTTGCCCGAATATCACCTTCTTCTTCATCCAGGTTCGGGCGCGCTGTATGTATGTTAATGGCACCGGCAGGCGACGTACGCCCTGCCAGGGTACCCTGTGGACCTCGCAGCACCTCAATGCGCTCAATATCGAACATTTGCTGAAACACCGCGTTGGAATCCACGACCGCCTGGTTCCAATAGGTTGTAACGGTTGCCTCAGACGCGGAATTCGGATTGAAATCAATGCCACGCAAGCTCATCCGGCCACTGCGCCCATTAAGGCTGTCAATGCGCAAGCCCGCGTTCAATGCTCCCAGATCGGTAAACTTTTGAACGTTGAAGTCTTTTAGCACATCGCCATCGATCACGTTCACCGTGGAGGGAATATCCTGTACTGATTCGGAACGCTTCTGGGCGGTAACAATGACTTCTTCCAATTCCAGCTGCGCCATGGCGATGCTGCTGGACAGGCTCGACAGAGCAAAGCCCGAGACTACAAGGTGTTTTATTAATGAAGGTTTCAGCTTCATAGATATTCTCCCACGTTTATTGTTTATTATTTTCGTAGTAGCGCTATCCAACGGCTCTAAGACCCGAAGAGTCGGGGCTGACAATATGGACGCAGGTTCAATCGTACGCCGGGCAACAATCAGTAAATGGTATATCGCGCAATATGTTGTTCTTTTGCGCATTTTTTTCGAGGGCAGGTCCATGCAAATAACCATTACCAGTAGGGCCAGGACTGTGTAGCCACCGATAACCCTCGGGTATCTATCCGTCTGATATTGCAAGCATGGCCGAATATGCCTCCATGTGTTCTTCGGCGAGAACCATGATCGAGCAGCGTTAAAATCTGAAATCTCTGGACACGTAAAGTTGCAAAGAGGGTTCAGTATGCGTTTTGTAAAAACGCATACTGAAGTTCGGGGAAGTACGAGCTACTAGGCTCAGGAGTTCTTTTTATGCAGCTGATCAAGCAATCTATCAAAGAGACCAGAATACTCCTGTTGCTGTACACGGTAATAGCCGCAACCTTGTTCACTCTATAAAGCGCCGCCTCTACAATGAGAGTTTGGCTTGATGTAATTCATTGATCTTACGGGCTGACTTGCACCCGGTTTTTAATATCGTCCTGAATTTTATTTAACTGTTCTTCCGTCATCGAGACCTTAAGGCTAAAGCGCCAGGCAATGACCAACAAAGGCACGATGCCAATTCCCATCGCCCACACTAGTGCGGTAAGCGTTCCCTGTTCAATCTCCCCGGGCATCATGCCCTCAGTCAGCCCGATAACATCCAGTGCAACACCTGCATACAGGGGCCCCGCTGCGGATGCCAACTTGGTGGAGAACGATATCACTGAATAAAAACTGCCTTCCTGACGCTTGCCACTGGTGGCTTCGTGTTCATCCGTCAGGTCAGCCACAATCGAATAGGAAGACACACTGCGTAGCACGAAAAAATACACAAAGAACAGGTTCTGCAATGCCAGCAAAGCCAGCACCAGCCAATGCCCGTTCTCGGGAAGCAACTCCAACATTCGCAGTGGGTAGAGCCATACGATGTCCACAATCATAAGCGCCGTGGCGGTTGCCATAATGCGATGCTTGGGCCAACGTTTGCCCAGAGGCCCAAGCGTAAACAATGCCGCCGGCACCGCTAGGCACACGGGACCTGCCATGACAATGGCCATCTGGGTTGCACTCAGCTCCCAGTAATAAGTCCAGGCGATGATATTCAGGGTAGCGGTGATACCGTAGGAGGCCGAGGCAGACAGGTCGTAGTAGAGCAGATTGCGAAAATTATGGTTTTTGAAGGTACTGAAAAAGTCCTTCGCAATGCCGGCCAGCCCTTCGCTGGAAGGCATTCTCTGTGGGTCGATGCGTGTGGCCGCAATATAATTGCGTGTACCCCATATGCAAATAATCGCTGTTATCCAGGTCAGTATCGCTGCAAACCAGCCGAAAGCTACATAGCTTTCAGCAATGAAACGACCGTCTTCTCCTGCTGCGGTTTCTCCAAAAATCAGAAACAGACTGACGGCGGGCACAACAATACTGGTAAAAAACAGAAAGCCACTGCGCATGCCGAGCAGGCGGCTACGCTCGTGGTAGTCCGTGGTCATTTCCGCCGCCAGTGCCAGATGCGGCAGACCGAACACCGTTATTGCCGTACGAATCCACAGGGAACAGACCAGCAGCCAGGTGGCGAGAAACGTGCCGTCGGCCAGCGCCCAGGCGGGCGGATTGAACAGAGCGAGGTAGCCCAGGCCCAAGGGCAGTGCGCCGGCGACCATGAAGGGGTGTCTGCGCCCCCATCGACTTTTGAAGCGATCCGACCAGGCCCCCATCATCGGGTCAGACACCGCATCCCAAAGCAGGGCCAGAAACAGTACAATCCCCGCTTCGATACCGCCAAGCCCAAGCACCTGAGTGTAGAACAGCAATACAAACATGCTGTAGGCAGCTTCCTTGATGGCATGAGGCGTGCCGCCTATGCCATAGCTGAAACTGCTTGATCGATTAACAGACATACAATACTTCCTTGGAATTCGTAGGTGAGGTCAGCAGAAAAATCATTCCCACCATGGGTAGAAATTCGCATGTCCTTGCTAAGGGAGTCGGTGTAAATGGCGATGCGGTTGTGGGACAGTCATGCTCTGAAAACTGATGCTATTGCGGCCCGGAAGAATAACGACAAGCACAAGGAATAACATAGTGATCCGTGTATTTTATTCATGAATTAATTGCAGTCATCAGGACTTTAATATTCAGTCTGCGAGGCATTGAATCGATTAATCTACCCGGTATCCATCCGGCTCCAAGTAAGGGATTACGGCCTTATTGGTTTATTATTTTATGAACCAGTTTTTTCATAAACATAAAATAAAACGCGGGTAGATAACGTTTTATTCTCCACAACAGGGTCTCGCGGAAAGTGGGGATGATAATGTGCTTTCCCTTTCTAGATCCGTCATAAACCATTCCAGCAATGCCATCGGCGCTGACAGGTGATCTATCCATCATTTTTTTGGCCGTATTCTTACCGGTATCACTGCTGCTGCGTATGGTTTTCAATAGGTTGCTTGGAAAAGAGGCTGGGCATACAACCGACACATTGACATCAAAAGGATCTAGTTCAATTGACAGGGTCTCCGACAAAGCCACCACACCGGCTTTTGATGCGTTATACGCGGACATCCTGCCCATGTGTGTTAGTCCTGCCATGGATGCAACATTAATGAGCGCGCCTTTACTTTCTTTTAATAGCGGTACACAAAAATAGCAGCCTTTAACAGCCCCCATTAAATTAATATCAATTGTCCACTGAAAATCTTTTAGCGATAAACTGTCGATAGCCCCACCCGATGCCACGCCGGCATTATTAACTAAGGCATCCAGTCCCTTCCAACGTTCAGAAATACCCTTGACCAGCGTCTGCCACTGGTCTTCATTGGTAATGTCTAGATGTTGAAAAAAACAATCGTTTCCATGCTGTTTATTTAGATCGGAGGCAACTTTCTGGCCTTCTTTATCTTGAATGTCAGCAATACAAACAGCCCAACCTTCACTGGCGTACTTTTTTGCCATGGCCAAGCCTAAACCACTGGCAGCACCGGTAATAAGAATACGTTTCATTTTTTCGCCTTTTATTTCGACATTTCACGATTGCTTGCAATGATTTTCTAATTCGTCTTACAGCCACTGTGGACACTACAGAATATAAATCTTCCACCCTTTATTTGGGGGGTCATAATCGGACTTTTATGAGGTTTTATTTGGCGTTAAGCGTATTGTGGCCGAATATGATCTCATTAAGTAGGGCGGCATGACATAAGTTATTTAACCAGAAATCATTGTCATCACTAGTGCTCGTGCAGCCTTCGAGTCCCTTTAAATAGCTAGGAGCAACCATGTTAAATTTTAGTTTTCACAACCCTGCGAGCATTCACTTTGGTGCTGGTCAGATCGAAAAGGCGGATGCTGAGATTCCTAAAGATGCGAAGGTGTTGGTTGTTTATGGCGGTGGTTCCATTAAAAAAAATGGCATCTTTGATCAAGTCGTTGAAGCGTTGGGTGATCGTCAATGGTATGAGTTTTCCGGAATTGAGCCTAACCCCAATTACGACACCTTAATGAAAGCACTGCCGATCATTAGCGAAAAAAAGGTGGACTACCTGCTCGCCGTGGGTGGCGGTTCGGTGGTTGATGGCACTAAATTTATCGCTGCAGCGGCGAAATTTGAGGGTGGTGAACCTTGGGATATCATCGTCAAACGAGCGCCAGTCACTCAAGCTTTGCCATTGGGTGCTGTGTTAACGCTGCCGGCCACAGGCTCTGAATCTAACCTCAGTGGCATGGTGACCCGTGGCACCGACAAGTTAATGTTTGCCAATAAATTACTGCGCCCAAAGTTTGCCGTGCTTGACCCGCAAGTGACCTTGAGCTTGTCCGACCGTCAAATTGGCAATGGCATTGTCGATGCGTTTATACACGTGATGGAGCAGTATTTGACCTATGATGTGAACGCCAAAGTACAAGATCGATTCTCCGAAGGGTTGTTGCTGACGTTAATTGAGGAAGGCCCAAAGACCTTAGACAGCCAGACTAAAGATGATCTCGAGGTGCGGGCGAATACCATGTGGGCAGCGACCATGGCGCTCAATGGTTTGATTGCCTCTGGTGTGCCGCAAGATTGGAGCGCCCATATGCTTGGCCATGAGATGACAGCCTTGTATGACATTGATCATGCCAGAACCCTGTCGATTACCTTGCCCGCTGTTATGAAAGTCCGCCGTGATGTGAAGCGCGGTAAGTTACTGCAATACGCTGAGCGTGTTTGGAATCTGGTGGATGGCAGTGAAGACCAGCGCATTGATAAAGCGATTGAATTAACAGAGCAGTTTTTCAAACAAATGCAGCTTCCCACTCGCTTAAGTGAAGTGGGTTTAGATGCATCGCATGTCGACGCTATTTTGGATAAGTTGCAAGGCCATGGCATGGTGGCGTTAGGTGAACAGCGCGAAATCACTCTCGATGTCAGTCGTACCATTCTGGAGGCGGCGCTGTAATTTCCACTGGGATACTGCTGTGATGGTCACGACAGTATCCACTTTAACTTTTGTACCTAATCCCCGGCAGGGGTTTACACACCTATCGCGCTATTCGATATTGCTTCGGCTGTATTGATTCGCTCATCAGGCCCCTAGGGCGCGTCTTAAGACAACTACCTGCTGCGTTACCGCTATCGCTAATGAGAGTTGATAACTTACCCCTAGTTAGGTGACTGCCACTAGGGGGAGCTTATATACGGGTCTTAATGATCTAGTACAACCCCATGATTGGCCGATTATGATCCTGTGGTTGAGGGGTAAAGCGTTACAATTAGACAATACGCAATGGGTAGTAAAGCGCTGTTGATATACCTTCGATCCAGCGCAGCTTACTTGTCGACCAAACGCGATCGTAAAAGCCGCAATGTTAACGGCAGTGGCAGCCAGCGGTCGTTAGCGCGGCTTGATTAAAAGAGAGAGATCTTATGTTTTTTCGTACATCACCGATCATTGCCATCGCACTGGCCAGTACATTGATCACGGCCTGCAGCGATTCAGCAGAAAAAGAGCGACTCGCACAGGCGCAAAAATACTATAAGACGACCAATACGGTCATCCCGGCGAATGATGAAATAATCACTTTCCCGGCGTTGACCCAATCCAGTGACGGCGCCAATGGTCAGCCGAGTAACGGTCGCCCGGCGTCTAACCCAGATCGCAATGCCTACTTTGGCGACCTGCACGTACACACCACACTTTCCTTTGATGCTTCAGCGTTTGGCACCACCGCATCACCTGCCGACGCTTACCGCTACGCCCAGGGTGAGGCGATCATGCACCCCAGTGGTTTTGAAGTGCAGCTGGCGCAACCGCTGGATTTCTACGCGGTGACCGATCACGCAGTGATGATGGGTTTAATTAACGAAGCGGCCGATACCAGCACATCGTTTTCGCAATACGAACTGGCCAAGCCCTATCACAATATTAATGAGTCGGTCGAAGGTGGCCTGCTGGACTTGGCATCAAGAAGTAAAGTGTTTTACGGTTTTGTCAGCGGTGTGGTGGCGAACCTGCTCGATGGCACTTTTGGGTACGAGGTCGTTAACGATGCCCTCAATTCAGCTTGGGTACAAACCGTCGAGGCGGCGGATGAGGCTTATAAACCTGGATCATTCACCACCTTTGCGGCGTATGAATTCACCTCATCCACGGAAGACAAAGAGGCCTTGCATCGCAATGTGATTTTTCGGAGTTCTGAGCGCTTGCCAGCACACCCTTTCTCGAAATTAAACAGCATAAATCCAGAAGGCTTGTGGGATTGGATGGACTGGCTGCGAGATGAAGAGATCGAAAGCCTGGCGATACCGCACAACAGCAACGGCTCCAACGGTGCAATGTTTGCGTTCACGGACTGGGCCGGCAACGCCATTGATCAAGAGTACGCGGACCAACGTTCGCGCAATGAACCTCTGACGGAAATCACTCAGGTCAAAGGTACATCTGAGACACACCCGTTACTCTCTCCGAACGATGAGTGGGCTGACTTCGAAATATTTCCCTTGCGCACCTCAACCAAGGTGCTCAGTGATCCGCCTGGCAGTTATGTGCGCAACGCCTGGCAGCGCGGTTTGTCGATGAAAGAAAACAATGGAGCAAACCCCTATAAGTTTGGCGTGATCGGTTCCAGCGATACCCATACCGCTGCAGCCTCAACTTCTGAAGATAACTACTTTGGCAAGATTGGCTCCTTTGATAGCAGCCCTGAAAAGCGCGGCTCTGTACCGGCGAGTTTTCTTTACGGCACCCTGGTCAAACTGGCTGTACCAGACATGGTCGAAGTGGTAGACGGAGAAACTTATCTTGATTTTTCCGGTTACAAGTACTGGGGCGCGTCTGGTATAGCCGGAGTATGGGCAGAAGAAAATACCCGTGAGGCCATTTATGACGCACTGCGCCGCAAGGAAACCTTTGCGACTTCAGGCACACGTATAAAAGTTAGATTCTTTGCAAGTTATGACCTCAATGATGCTCAGTTGGATGACCAGAGTCTTGTTAATAAGGCTTACCAAAGCGTCGCGGCTCAAAGCGGTTCTACAATGGGTGGCAACCTACAGGCGAAGGGTGATCAACAGCCTACCTTTTTAACCTGGGCGGTCGCCGATCCCAACACTGCTCAATTACAGCGTGTGCAAATTATTAAAGGCTGGCTTGAAAACGGCGAGCATCAAGAACAGGTGTTTGATGTGGCTTGTTCAGACGGTTTGAGTGTTGACCCCAAAACAAATCGCTGCCCGAACAATGGTGCACAAGTGAATCTTAACGATTGTTCTACCAGCGCGAATGTGGGCGCGGGCGAGCTTAAAACATTGTGGCAGGATCCCAACTTCACACCGGGCCAAGAAGCTTTTTACTATGTGCGCGTTCTCGAGAACCCGGTCTGTCGTTGGTCCACTTGGGACGCCATACGCGCAGGTGAAACACCACGTTCAGACTTGCCGGCCACCATTCAAGAGCGCGCATGGTCATCGCCTATTTGGTACAACGCGTCAGATAAAAATAACCGTTTTGTAGATTGAGATGCATATGAGTAATGAAATTGAATCAGTAGACGTTTTAATTATTGGCGCCGGTCTAGCGGGCATTGGCGGTGCTTGCCAGCTGCGACGCAATAGCTCGGACCAAAGTCTTATGATCCTCGAGTCACGTGAGGCCAGCGGTGGTACATGGGATTTATTCCGCTACCCAGGTTTTCGCTCTGACAGCGATATGTACACCTACAGCTATGGTTTCAAGCCTTGGAAAGACAAGGCGGCCATAGCCGATGGTCATAAAATTCTCAGTTATATTCGTGAGGCGGCCGCCGAATACGATGTGGAGCGACACATTCGCTACCGACACAAGGTGGTAGCGGCCAACTGGTCCTCAGCGGACAAACGCTGGCATGTAACCGCCGAACGCAGTGGCACTGTCGATAGCGGTGACACGAAGGTCGAGCGGGTAACCATCAACTGTAAATTTCTGTTTAATTGCAGTGGCTACTACGATTACGAACAGGGTTATACGCCGGACTTTCCCGGAATCGATGACTTTAGTGGGCAAGTCGTTCACTCACAGCATTGGCCAGAAGGTTTGGATTACAAGGGCAAGCGAGTGGTGGTCATCGGCAGTGGCGCCACCGCCGTGACAATAGTACCCGCGATGGCAAACGATACCAGCAGCATGGTGATGCTGCAGCGTACGCCAACCTATATCGCCAGCCTGCCTTCTGAAGATCCAATGGCAAAAACACTTAGCAAGTGGCTGCCGAACAGTTTGGTGTTTCGTCTGGTTCGCTGGAAAAAGGTGTTGTTTCAGATCTACTCCTACAAGTTATCCCGCAAAAAGCCAGAGCAGCTAAAGAAATTCCTGCTGAGCAAAGTGCGTGCGGAACTGGGGCCAGACTATGACGTTGATACCCACTTTACACCTAACTATAACCCTTGGGATCAGCGCCTGTGCGCGGTAACCGATGGGGATTTGTTTGCCGCTATCCGAGAGGGAGATGCCGAAGTCGTGACCGATCATATTGATCGGTTTAATGACGGGGGCATTAAGCTCAAGTCCGGAAAACAACTCGATGCTGACATTGTGATTATGGCGACGGGTTTGAATCTGAAATTTGCTGGCGGTGTTAAACACAGCATTGATGGCAAGGCGCACGAATTAACCGAGAATTATATTTATCGCGGCATGATGTTCTCTGGAATGCCGAATATGGCATTTACAGTGGGTTATACCAATTCTTCGTGGACATTGAAAACGGACCTGACGAGTAAGTTTGTCTGCCGGCTTCTCAATAAAATGAATCGTGATGGCTATTCAAGTGTGACCCCTGAAATAAAAGGTCAGCTGGGTGAAGTGCCCATGCTCGATTTTGATGCGGGTTATGTAGTGCGTGCCCGTAAGTTAATGCCTAAAAATGGCGATCGACTGCCTTGGCAGAACTATCAAAATTACATCCGAGACTTTATTGGTCTGCGCCTTAATCGTCTTAATGATGATGAGTTGGAATTTCGGAAATAAGTAAAAATTTCGCACACGATATCTCGTGATAAATACTTTAAAAAGAATCTGGGTTAAATAGATAATGATGTCGATCCTGTTGGCCCTGTTATTTTTCCTGCTCTTATTACTTCACGCCTACCGAGAATACTGGCGCCTACGAAATTTACCGCAGCTTCATTACGGTGAATTTTCGGGCGAATTAATGAAGGTGGGCGCCACCTTTATCGCCAGGCGTGCGGCGGACAAGGGTTGCACGCGTTCGATTATTTGCTTTCCCGGTTTTCTCGAGGACATGCGTTATTTTCAGGATCTGTACAAAGATGATGACGCTGAGCTGATACTGATCAACAACGCCAATTATCATTGCCCGTTCCGTACAAAAAACGCTGATGTCATTGAGTTGGACTGGCCTGAAAACCCTTACCCACTTGGTAGCATTGAGCACGACGGGTTCTATCTTGGCTTGGCGCTTGAGCGCCTCGTCAGCGGTCATGAGGTTCGTGTGCATGGTCATTCTCGCGGCGCTGCGGTGGTGTTGGAAGCTGGCCGTCAGTACCCTGAGCTAACGAGCTCAAAGCAACGATCAGTAAGTGCTGTTTTGGAGGCGCCAGTACTGCCGCAGGCTCGCACGGCAGGTAAGGGGTCAGAGCCGCTGCCACTTCGTATCAACTGTTATTTTCTGCCTATTTTCTTTGGCCTTAATCGCAACATAAGTGCTGATCGATTGCTCGAAATGTCAATCATGAAACCCGCCAATGAAATGAAAGTACGTATCTGCCTGTCAATATTCAGTGTCTCTCGCAGTTACGATACCTGTATTAAAAATGTTCAATCCATAGTGGGTTGGCAGCGTGCGACGGGGTTTGAGGTGTATGACAACTTCTTGTCACTGACCGTGGTGATGGGAGAGAGCGATACTACGTTGGATGGCACCAGCATGCTGACCAGTGCAGAGCAGGGGCAGGCACGCAACAGCGGGCTGTCGATTATAAAAACGAAAGACACCAATCATTTTATTAGCCTCGAACAGCCGCAGACCATCCGGGCTATTCAATGTGTCGGT
>Ga0209396_1004355_pt1 | contig 13831 bp, 17 predicted proteins | sample GOMGulsemesocosm_6_FD_184638 | JGI IMG/M metagenome (GOLD analysis project Ga0209396, IMG submission 184638) | Methane-oxidizing microbial communities from mesocosms in the Gulf of Mexico - GOM8C Gulf of Mexico (SPAdes) (version 2) | ecosystem: Environmental > Aquatic > Marine > Cold seeps...
TACCGTACTTCTAACATTTATCGAACCGAGTTTTTGGCTACATCCGTTTGGGCCGATTACCAAAAATTTTCCGATAATTGTTTTGATTGGTTTTGTGTACGCGAGTAACGTTAATAGCAACTTAATAAAAACTTAATCATTTAGTTTTATACATATTCCTAATAAAGCAGGAGGTTAACTTTGTCATCAATACAAATTGCACGATTTATCATTTCATTTAGCTGGTTATATCACGGAATTTTTCCAAAACTTTTACATATAGCACCATTAGAAAAAGCGATGACGGCGAGTATTGGTTTATCGAACGATCTTTCTTACTTAGTAACTAAATCAGCCGGGGTTGGTGAAGTTATCTTCGGAATACTATTCTTTATTTATTATCGTAATAAATCAATCGTGCTATTAAATATTATCAGCCTTACTGGTTTATTAGGTTTTGTTGCTTTAATGCAGCCACACGTATTGGTTGAAGCATTTAATCCTGTAACAACAAATATTGCTTTAATTGGATTCAGTTTTATATTGCTACTCGAAATAAAAAGTGAGATTAAGAAGGAAAATGTATGACCGTTGTAAATTTCCCTCCAAATATTGGCGTAAATGATTGCGTTATTTTATTTGATGGAGTCTGCAAGCTCTGTAATACCTGGAGTCAATTAATCATTAAGGTTGATACACAACAGCACTTTAAGTTATGTAGCGTACAATCACCTGAGGGCCAGAGCATACTAGAGTATTTTAATATGCCAACAGACCATTTTGATACCATGTTATTAGTCGAAGGTAACCAGTATTTTGATAAAAGTGATGCCTTTTTAAATGTCGTTAATAAACTCGAATTGCCATGGCGTTTATTATACGTGTTCAAAGTAATTCCTAAAGGCATAAGAAACTGGCTTTATGATCGAATAGCGCTTAATCGATATTCTTTATTTGGTAAATACGGTACTTGTTTGTTACCCAGTAAAGAAAATGAAAATAGATTTTTGAAAAGAAAAGTTTAATTAAATATCCACAAAATGAAATAAGTTAGTCATTTAATTATTGGTACTATATCCTCTTTTTCAAAGTTCAAATAACTTCAATTTTGTTATATTTACTGTTTAATTTCAGCAATGGTACCTTGAATAACCAACGTATCAAATGCAGACTTAATTTTAAGGTATAAAGAATGATTGACCGATTTTTTACTGAATGCAAAATAAACAGGATTTTGATGGAGTACTAAAGGTTGATAAGAAACGTTTTTGAAACTTTCAATATTTTTAACACCATGCACTATATTTCGCTTCGCTTCTAAAAAACCAATGATCCTTCCACGATTAAGTTGCGCTAATTTAGTTTCATTATCAGTAACAAATATAAACATATGTGCATAGTCTTTATTTGTAATAAGATTTTGAATATGCTCACCATAATACGCATTTCTTTGTACTGCTATCGGTTTTTTTAGGTGATATAAGTCTTCGATTTGTAATAAATTTAATTCACTATCTTTGTGAGTCGCCAAGACAATGACTTCTTGCCTAATAGGTCCTATAAAATAAAATAACGTTTCACGCTCAGGAGTTTTTGACATATTGAGTACCATGTCTATATCTCCTTTAGCTAGCATCACCAATGAGCGTGCCCAAGAAATTTCATATACCTTAAATTTACAGCTAGCCTGTGTCAGTAAAGCTTGAGTCAGATCCATATCAATGCCAAACCAATTATTATCGATATTTTTTACTGATTCAGGGGCATACTGCTCTAACCTGACATTTAACTCACAACTCATGACAGGATAAGAAGCAAACAGGCACAATATAAACCAAATAATGTGCATAACAGACCCATATATTATATAACTATATTCAGTATAGGTGGTCGTGCACATCTTGGTTTAATTAACTTATTTTTCAAAAAACATTAGCTCGAAAGCGCTTCATTGTTATTAGAAGAATCTTGCCTAACTTGACTCACTTTATAGCCACTTATACCGAAATACACGATATAACAATAACAAATAGTAATTACAAAAAATCCATTTTTAACACCAAAAGTATCAGCACATAACCCAACTATTAATGGTATAAAAGCGCCGCCAACGATAGCTGTGACCAACAAACTTGATCCTTTAGCGGTATCTTCTCCAAGGTTTACTAGTGATAAAGTAAAAATATTCGACCACATAATTGAATTACACAAGCCTAATAAAATAAAGCACCAAAGAGACACTTCACCAGTCGTTATAATTGAAGCGAATAACAAAAAGATACCTGCCGTTGCATTAAAAGCCAGCATACGGTGAGATTTTAAATTGGGGATTTTATTTAGTAAAAACGCCCCCATAAAACGCCCTAATAACTCTCCAATTAGAATATAAGATACCATGGTATTTGCCGTTTGTAGCGTATATCCAGGTAATCCTAAAGCCATGATAAAACTATTGCCGTAGTGAACAACACTCACTTCAATCCCCACGAGGATAAATATAGCAATAACACCTTTTTTTAAATGCGGGTACTTTACTAACAATTGATAAAATGAGGCTAAAGAATTGTCTTTTGCTTGTTTATCAGTGTGAGTGATATGACTGATTTGTGGCAACTGAGTAAACTTAAGTCCTAATAAAGCAACAAACAAAATACAGGCCATAATAATGTATGGTGTCTGAATCGTATTGAGTTTTTCAGCGGGGCTAAATCCTGTCACATCTAAAATAAACCAAGCACCAATTAAAGGCGCTAAAAATTTGCCTAATGAGTTTAATGCTTGTGATAAGTTTAATCGACTTGAAGCATTTTTTTCAGGTCCTAAAGTCGCCACGAAAGGGTTCGCTGCAACTTGTAGTAATGTAATTCCAATGCCTAGAATAAACAAAGCAAACAAGAATAGTGGATAACTCACAACAACGGAAGCAAGTAAAAATACGAGACACCCTAAAAATAATAAACCAATGCCTAATAGCAAACATGTTTTATAACCATGGCGTTCTATTATTTTTGCACTTGGGATCGACATAATTAAAAATGATATAAAAAATGCCCAATCAACTAACCCAGCTTGAAAGAAACTGAGATTAAATATCTCTTTAAAGTAGGGCACTAAAGTACCATTTATAGTTGTAATTAAACCCCAAATAAAAAATAAACATGTGAGTAGGGCAAATGCGCCTCGATAATGTGCATTAGCATGATTCATTGTGTTCCTTATTATTATCTTTCTCTAGAATACGAATAGCTTGCCTGTATATGGAAATATTTACAATACATTTTTGGAACGTTCCATATTTATTTTTAGTGTTTATAATATCAATGGAAAAATGGGACTTAATTGAGCCATGTCATCACTACTACTTTCCACTCAAAAGATGCGCCTAAACTATGAATTACTCTGTAACCCTGAAACGATATGTTGAGTTGAGGTGAATTAAGTCTATACGCTTTAAAAAGTAAAATTTTAGTTATGATTATTAAATGTTACTGAATTAGTTGTGTAAATATGATTTTTGTACCAATATAGGTATAACATCAAAGACTGTATAGGGAGATATATGTCTGAAGTTTCAATATTAGAAATGCTAGAAAGAATTCGCATACACCACAGTGGCGTTGAAATTAAATTTGCAGAATCTCACTGGTGTATCAGTGCAGGAAGCATTGAATTACATTCCCACTCCTTTAAAAATTGTGTATCCCAAGTGTATAATTTTGGTGCGGGTATTAATCATTGGCCAACAGAGTCTCTTCTTATTACTGTACCTTTAGAAAGCCATTTCACACAAAATCTTGAGCAATTAAAAACAAAAGAACATAACTTTACCGTTGAAGGCACAAGCTATGGCTGGATAGCAGACTTCACTAAAAGTGGTTTTTTTATGGCTAATTCAGCAGAGCAAGTTGTCAATAAAGCGATTGAAGTAGTGATCAAAAATCAAAAAAATGCATTTGTCAGTTAATATATTTCAATAAAAAATATAGAATTAAAAAAGTAATATCAGTAACTTAAAATATAAATATCCCTATCTAAAAAATATTTAATGTTTATTTGTCAACCAAATTGTATTTAGTGCGTTTTAATATTTGAAATCACTAATCCCCGATGGAGTTCAAAATGACAAAGATAACTAAAAAACTGAATATCGCAGTATTAACCGGTTTAATTTCAGTTTCAGCAGCATTATCGGCACCACAAGCGTTAGCGGAAAAACAAAGAAAAGGTGGTAAACAGGGCCATAGCGCAGAGCAAAAATTTAATAGATTAGATGTTGACCAAAGCGGTGAACTTACTTTAGCTGAAATGTCAGACCCTGCAATCGCAAAAGCAGAAAAAAAATTAACAAGAAAAGATACCGATCAAAATGATGTTTTATCACTTGAAGAGTTTAGTCAAAACAGACATGGTAATGCAATCGATTTGTCTGAAATTGCAGACGAAATTGTTTTATGTGTTAGTGACTTAAAAGCTGAAACAGGTGATGAAGATATTGTTGTACCGGGTGTAGATAGTTTCATATCTAAAGAAGAGAAGTTTAATGCCATTGATACAGACTCTGATAGCTCTATTGATTTAACTGAGTTAGAGGCAGCGATGCTAACTAAAGCGACATCAGCTTTTGATACAATGGACATTGATGATAATAGTTCTGTAAGCCTAGAAGAGTTTACTGCAGCATCTACATCGAAGAAAGCAACAAAAAAAGCAATACGTCAATGTGTTCAAGAGTTAACTGACGAAGATTAATTATTAAAAAACGTTCCACTTATCATTATTTGTAATTCACCAAAGCAGCTAACCGCTGCTTTTTTTTTATTTAAAAATTATAATTTTAATTTTTCCAATCAATTTCGCCATTATTTCCTAAATTTTAGTTACACTGAAACATATAATTTCATTTAAAATGTAAGGCTTGTTTTGCAGTGTAAAAAAACACCTAAATATAATCAATGTATCGTTCCATTAATTTTATTAACTTTATCTAGCTATTCAAACGCCGCAAATATCAGTGTCAGCTATGGGCAACAGGAATACCAAGTCACATTACAAGATGAAACGGTCACTCTAAACCCTGTAGGCAATGCGATTTCTTTTTCCACTAACTTAACTGACGATCTGAGCATGGGTTTAAGTTATCAAAATTGGCAAGATGATAAAGACTATGAAAACAGAGTTAACGCAGATGTCGAGCTAATAACTTATGGAACTAGTTTGAGTTATTATTTAGATAGTTGGTCATTTTCGGGTAACTACAGTCAGTCTCAAGTTGATACAAAAATATCAGGGCTTAAGCGAAAACATAACTTAAAGAATGAAAATATAGACTCTGCATCTATTGGCGCTTCAATTGGTTATGGTTTTGTTAAAGGAGATTGGTTTTATGGTATCTTAGTTGGCGGTTTATACAGTGATTGGGACTTTGATAAATACCAAGTAAAAGCTTCTACAGAAGAGAATGAAGTACCTAAAGTTACAACGGAAAAAAGTTCAGGAAACTCTTCAAGTATTAGCTCAAGTTTATCAGCAGCATACTACTTACCTTTAAAGGGTGAAAAAGGACTTATGCTTGGTGGTTTATTTACTTGGAATTACTTACTATCGGGGGATTCTGTATTGATATCTCGCAATGGAAAAAATGTAAATACCAGACCAATACAAAGAGATACTTCAAAAAATGTAGGAGCAAATTCAACAGCGCTTAACTCCATTTCAGGCGATGATAGCTATGGACAATTTGCACTTTATGCCTCTTACGACCTAAATGCAGCTTGGTCAGTCGATATTGATACATCGATTAATATCGCAAGTGATTATGACTCATACACCTGGTCAGTTAGCTTAGGATATATATTTTAATCATTGAACAAAGATAACAATGAGTATTTGAATTATATTAGTGCCCTCTATTTTTTTGTCTCATTTTATCTTGTGTTTTTTTATTCATTTTTTTCATATTTCGTTTATTAAATTTATCCATCAATTTTCGTTGCTTGTCTTGAGGAAGCTGTTGAAATTTTTTATGGGCATTTCTTAATTGTTGCTGTTTCTGGGCTGGTATTTGTTTGAATTTATTAAATTGTTGTTTCAATTTTGTTTGTTGCTGTGGATCTAACTTTTCCCATTTATCAAACTTATTGAGTAAATCAGTTCGTTTTTGAGAGTCCATCTCAATCCAACGACTTGCTCCTAACTGTAGTTTATTTTGTTTCTCAACTGAAAGTTGATCCCATTGTGATGAGAATTGCTTTAATACTTTTTGTTGCTCTCCCCCTAATGCACTCCATTCAAGTGCTTGGACTTGAGAAGTAAAAATAAATAAGTAAAGAGTAATAAATATTAATTTAGCCATTATTTTTATCCTCCGAAGTATTTTCTTTTTTAGTAATTGTCTTAATTGAATCATTTTGCTTTAACTTAACTTTACTGCTCGCTGTATCAGGTGAAGTACTGATGGAACTTGGCTTTATATCTAAAGGGCCAATCAACTCGCCATCTACTTCAACCATATCAGCTAAATATTCGAAAAAAGCCATATCAGGTACTTTTTCCTGCTTTTTAGGTTCTGCATTTGTATATGCAGTAAAACTCATAGCCAATAACATGCTATAACAGTGCATTTTGTTCATTTTCTGCTAACCAAGTTATAAATTCTAGCTCTTCTAATAAAGCTAAATCTTCTGCTGGGATCTCAGAATTAACCATAGCCGAAGGTATTTGAGGAACGAGCTGTTCCTGTTGATTCGCAATTGTTAAAGAAATTAACACCACAGCAGCAATTGGAGCAGTCACTTTAAAGAAAACACTATTGAAACAAGTTTCAAATACATCAAAAAAAGACATTCGGTCTAAATTTTTATTATTTTGCTTCAGAGCTGTATTTCTGGCCTTTTCTAAATCAGTTAATACCCTTTTTGGCATATTATTAACCGAATTATCTAAAGCCTGGTTTAGTATTTTAATCGCTTTATCGTCTTGTATTTTGTTAGAAGGTGATGTCATGTTCGTCCTCCATTAATGCTTTCAATTTTATCACGGCTCGTGAGTAATGTGTTTTTACACTGCCTTGCGAACACCCCATAGCATCGGCTGTATGTGCTACAGAAAGCCCTTCCCAACTACGTAATAAAAAACATTGCTGTTGCTTAGCTGATAACTTTTTTAAATGCTGTAATGCAGCTGCTTGCTGAGCTGATTTTTCAAACTCTTTATCAGGTGTATTCATCTGGTTTGAATAATCAATTTGTGATGAGAAAACTTCAGATTCATCATCTAACGTATTAGTTTTCCAAAAAAAGACTAAATTCCTTACCTTTTGATGCCTGTGCCAGTCTCTAATTCTATTTTGTAATATTTTATAAAATAACGGTTTCCATTCATTTGATGGCCTATCTTTATAATTAGTCACCAATTTAATCATGCTATCTTGTAATAAATCTAACGCATCAGCATGCGTACCACACGCAAAAGCAGCCATATGATATGCTCGTTTTTCGATATCCATTAAAAAAGCCTCCATCGTGATCTCGGCAGCTTTTTGTACTGGTTCAGAATTATCACCCGTTACAGAAATAGCATCATGTCCGTATAAATTAATGTTTCGATTACAATTTTGATCCATATACACCGTAATTACAATGATTGTTATATCAAAGTGTTTTTAACTTCTACTATATACAACGCCGCAAAAACAAATTGGTTGACACTTAACATAAAATTAATTTTAGTAAAAGATTAAAAATATAGCACAAAACAAGATGGTAATAATTCTCATTATCAGTTAAGGTTTTGTTTTATTCTAAGGATATTTATGAAATATTTTGATGCTATATTCAAACGAAAGACAAAAAAACAAATAAATTTGTTAAACAAAAATAACGATAATACAAAGCAATTAACAATAAAAAAAAATAATGAGCAATGGCTCGATTGCGGAGATATATTTTACTTACTTGATACTCTGAAGTTAACATATGAAAGTACTGAAGGACTAATAACAATTGAGAAACTTTCTCAAGATAGCTTAAATTGCTTAATGAGAGGGAAGCTCCCATCATTAGAAAAAATACACACTTCAGATTGCATAACCTTATCTGTATGCGCCGTAAGTTTACAAAATTCAGCGAATAAAAAACGAATAAAAGCGATTGCTGATGCTGCATTTATTAGGTTATTCATCGGCACAGGATTACAGTCACAAGCTCAATTTCATCATGCAGATTTGCCATTAGATAATAAAGCAGGCGCTTTAACACAATATGATTTTAAAAGAGGAATCAATACTATTTACGACCTGTCTTTAAGCAGTTTCATTACTGTTTTAGCAAATAAAAACTCTGCATATACTAATAAGTTTGGCCGTAATTCATCTGTTAAATCTGATAACTTTGATCGAATATTTTCAAGCTACGAACTACAAAAAGTATCAGCAATATCCTCCCTTTTTATAGGGAATAGTTAAAATTTAAAATACACAATGTACTCAAACACATTGTAAGTATTATTTTATGAACTTAATACCGTTATATAACTAGGATCAAATCCATCAACATCACATTGAATATCAATTCGTTGAGAAGCCGGCTTTTGGAATAATATTTCTAACTTTGGAAAGCTTTGTGAAGTAAAGCTAACACTTTTTAAACGTAGGTTCTTGCGCGTTTTACGATCTAAAAATGCAAATGAACAATCGCTCATAACTTGCTCACAACTATCGAGCATTTTTTTTGTTAGCATTTTCTCGTTAATCATATTTATTATTTTTTCTTTAGCCATCTCACTTTTAGTGCCTCCTAAAACACATGCTGCATATAAATCTAAAATTGCTAATGCACGTATCTTTTGGCTTTCTGGATCTTCAAATAATGCGAGTACTGTTGGTATTTTTTTATCTATGGAAAAAGCTTGTATTGGGGCTTCTTTTAAAGCGATTTTATCACTTAAAAATCGATGCATTACTTTTTCTAACTGGCTTAACTTAGGTAAAACAAGATCACTACTGGCTTTTGATTCTTCTGTTTCGTCATTTAGTAACCTTTCACTTTCTGATGCCCCTTGAACTAAAGGTAAAATGGCTTTATGTAATTCACTGTCTTCAAATGGTTTACTTAAAACAAAACAAGCACCACAATTAATTGCTTCAGCGATCAACACTTCGTCATTTACAGTTGTTACAAAACCGGTTTGAATGGGCAGTTCTCTTTTTATAATTTCTTTTAATAATTCTAATCCTGATACTTCAGGCATATGCCAGTCAGACAATACAATTTCTGGTTTCCAAGTATCAATAATTTTTAATGCATCCACCGCACCTGATGATTGCCTTATATCTAAAGTTTTATATCCAAATTTTTCTAAACCACGCCTCACTATTGCTTGCATTGCGAGACTATCATCTACAATTAATATTTTCATAAAACCCTGCTTTATTGAAAAGACACATTTGATTTAGATTCAAAGTTTGAGTATAGGCAGTAATTTCAATTGCAGCTATACTAAACAACAAGCTGACCAACTTGAATTACAAGTAAAAGGCTTAATAAATTAGTAACTTAATCAATGTTATTTTTAAACTGGAGATAACTATGTTGCCAGAAAGAGTAATGGAAATTATAGCTATTGATATTGGATTAGTCGTTATCACTGGTTGGTTTTTGATTTTACTTTTTATGTTTCGAGAATTCAGAACAGTCTCACAATCGGTGAATAGACTCTCTAGTAATTTAGGAAAAGATGAATATTTACCGATTTATCAAGAATCTGTCGATGAAGCCTTAGCCTCTGTTAATAGGCATACAACAACATTAAACGAACTGACCTCTGTTCACGAAGTGTTAGAAAATCAATTAAGATTACTACATCAAAATCAAACAACCCCACAAGATGATGAAAAAGTATCACAACTAGAAGCACAGTTAGATAAATCGCGTGCATTAATTAAAAAGCTCAAAGGCGAGCTAGTATCAAGTAAAAAAAGGTTACAACATACTAAGGCTAAACTGTATGCTCAATATGATCAGGTTGAAACGCTTCAAAAAGAAAAAGAACAATTTTTAATTGATGCCCAACAACAAAAATTAGATGCTGAGCATAATGAGGCATTAACAGCGCAAGCTGAAAAATATAAAGCACAACAAAGGCAACTTATTGAAGCTGCAAGTGATTATAAAAATAAGCTATCTGTAAAAGAGAAAGAGTTAGAATCAGTTAAACAAAAAAATAAAACACTGTTAAATAATAGTTCAGGCACAAAGTCAGAGACATTAAATAAAAAAGTAGTAAAACTAGAAAAAGAATTAAAAGATGCAAATGAACGTTCCACTCACATAATTAAAGAAAAAGACTTCATAGAAACAAAGTTTTTAGATTCTTTAAAACAATTAGATGAAATCAAAAAAAAGTAACCTTAGATTGATAAAATAATAACTTAAAGAATTGTATTTTTATATTTAATACCAATATCTTAAAGATAAAAATAAATAAACGAATAGGGAAGGTAATATGAAAGCAGTAAAAACGGTTGTGATCACAGGTGCAAATCGTGGAATTGGACTCGCTATGGTCAGCATTTATGCTAATCAAGGTAGCAAAGTCATTGCCTTATGTCGAAAATCGTCAGCTAAATTAAATGCGCTATCAAATGGAAATGTTGAAATCGTTGAAAACATAGATGTCGCAACTGATGCAGGTATTAAAGCGATGTGCAGCGCAATTGGTACTCAAGCTATTGACGTACTAATTAATAATGCGGGTATTTTAAGAGATGAAAGCTTAGATAACTTAAATTTAGATACAATTAATGAGCAATTTCAAGTAAATGCTGTTGCACCACTCAAGGTATGTCAATCACTGTTAAATAATCTCTCTTCAGGCAGTAAAATAGCACTTATTACTTCTCGAATGGGCTCTATTGCAGATAATGGCTCAGGTGGCAGGTATGGCTATCGCATGTCAAAGGCTGCACTCAATGCTGCGGGTATGTCTTTAGCTAAAGATTTAGAGCAAGATAAAATTTCCATCGGAATATATCATCCAGGTTATGTGCAAACAGATATGGTTAATAACAGTGGTGATATCAGTGCTGATGTTGCTGCAATACGTATTACCCAACTCATTGATGAATTAACGTTAAAAGCATCTGGTGTTTTTAGACATTCAAATGGTGAAGTTTTACCTTGGTAAAATTTCGCTTTGCACTTTAATTATATTCTGATATACATAGTCACTCAATTCAACTTAAGATTGACACCGTATTTAATTTTAGGAAATACTTCTGAATTACATTATTTCAATGCAAAAAAGTACCACCACCACAACTTAACTCGTTGTGTTGGCATTGTAATAATTAAATTAAGGTTAGCATGATATCATGCTAGCCTTTTTGCTTTATTGCACGCCTGTTTTGATTGTCATGTTGGTCTCACTTAAAAATAGAGATAAACATTATGAAAAACGAACATCGTAAAATCGGTCAAGAGCTTCAACTTTTTAATCTGTCAGACTTTTCATCTGGTATGGTTTTTTGGTATCCAAAAGGATATTCGATTTATCAAAAAATCGAAAACTACCTAAGGCAAGTTCAAAACCAATATCATTACCAAGAGATCAAAACTCCTATTTTAGCTAATAGTCAATTATGGGAAAAATCAGGCCACTTAGAGAAATTCCAAGAAAATATGTTTTTACTTGAAAATGATGGAGATCAATTAGCCATCAAGCCTATGAATTGCCCTTTTCATATAGAAATGTTCAAACAACTTTGTCAGTCATATAAATCGCTACCTTTAAGATTATCTGAATTCGGTTTATGTCATAGAAATGAAGCGTCTGGCGCATTAAATGGATTATTAAGATTAAGAAGCTTTAACCAAGATGATAGCCATGTTTTTTGTGCTAAAAATCAAATTCAATCTGAATTAATCAGCTTTGTAGAAATGTTATATCAGGTTTATAACAAATTTGGCTTTGATAAAAAAAATATCAATGTCAAAATATCTTTAAGACCACGAAAAAGAACAGGAAGTGAACTTTTGTGGGTTCAGCTGAAGATTACTTACAAAAGAGACTGAATCAGCTTAATATCCCATTTGATTTATTACCGGGTGAAGGTGCATTTTATGGTCCTAAAGTTGAGTTTAGGAGAGTTTATTATCACTTTAAAGAGATAAACTAATTCAAATCGAGTTGAACTTAAAAATAATTTATACCAATTCTATTAAGTGGATGAGCAAATATTTATTGGAATTGGTATTAGTCTCTACTCGAGCTAGTTAATAAAGAGTCATTGCTCTTACGTGTACCATCTTTTCGCCAAAACTCTAAAGCAGGGATTTGCACTTCCCAGACTTCATTTGCGTTCCAAGTATAAGTATTTTGATATTTTAAATTATAAAATTCAGGTTCAAATTCAGACTTTAATCGTGTTTTGGTAAAAAATACATTTGTACTCGAAGATACAATGACTTCCTTTTGACTCATTGATTTGATTTGCTGACGTGTAATTTGCTTGCAAATAGGTTCATGAGGTTTTGCTGGATATAACGAGGATACAATTCCCTTTTCTATCACATGTGTTTCTTTACTAATGAAATATATGCCACTTCCAAGCGGAAAGTAACCTACCATAGATAAAAATAACTGAGTAAAAATAGGATCAGTTTCTTTATTCATCGCACTTTCTTTTAATGTATCATATGCTGTATATATTTTTTTATAGTTAAATTCAGGCTTAGTTGAAACCATAAAAGAAGAATAAATAAGTGGGATCCTAAGCAACTTGTGAAGTTCTCTATTATCATTATTTTCTTTTGCAAAAAAAGATAATATAAACGACAGTTTCTTTTGTTCAAATTGGTTATGTTCAAGTCTTTCTTCGTGAGTATTCGCTTTTCTTTGCGGTATACCGATACCAAATTTAAAATAATCAATTGATTTCAAACGTACTGTTTCGATTAATTCAGCTCTTTCTTTTACTGTAAGCATGCGGTATCGATCGCCCGCAAAAATATCTTGAGCTTCGGGGGCGTAACTGCCAATAGACTGTAATAATGCGGCCTTAGCAATGGGTTTTAATACATCTTCTCTATATTGTGCCATAACATCATTTGATAATGCATTTTGCTCTAATGCCATAAAACTATCAGTATTATTATCAAACATATCTTGCATGCATTCATTTAAATATGCGTTTTTAAAATCACGGGTTAATCTAATTTCTTCAAATAGTGCAACAACTAAACCGGCAATATATATCGGTTTAAACTTTTCATTACGAATACATCTAACTTCTTCATCGGGTAACGGAGTCGACAATACAATTGTGCCTAAAAACTGACTAAAAATACGTTGATTATTAAGTAAATCAAGCATGTTGTCAGTTAAATGATCTAAAGCTTCAAAACGATTTATTTTTTGTTGCAGCAATAAAGAATGAAGCGATGTATATTCATTTTTGATCTGTTGTTCTAATTTATATAACTGTGAAAGGTATTTATCTGTAGAGCTCTGATTAACAATTTGCGGTAATTTACCATGCTCTTTTTTATAGTCATTAATAATATCTATTTGTTCACTATAATTTGCTAAATTTTTCTTTAATTTTTTTAATTTTAGCAAATCAGTTTTATAAGTTTCAAAAAATAAACTTGCCTCGTCGACCATTTTTCTATGAGCTAACATAAAAGACGATATTTTTTTAGAGACAGCACTGGCCATACTTGGAATAGCAGAAAGTCTTTCAGTTTGATATGTCGCTAATTGCCATTTATTTTTATTATTTTTCATTTAATTGTTTTATTTACTGCCTAGAGGGTACGTATTTTATAAGCTTTAAACGCTTTTAAAGCATATTTCT
>Ga0209396_1004356_pt1 | contig 13831 bp, 9 predicted proteins | sample GOMGulsemesocosm_6_FD_184638 | JGI IMG/M metagenome (GOLD analysis project Ga0209396, IMG submission 184638) | Methane-oxidizing microbial communities from mesocosms in the Gulf of Mexico - GOM8C Gulf of Mexico (SPAdes) (version 2) | ecosystem: Environmental > Aquatic > Marine > Cold seeps...
AAGCAACTTTATCTGCATAAATAAAATCACTAATTAGCGAGTTTTCTTTGATGTGACGAGGAGCGCTTTTCACCGATATTATTTCAGTAACTAGTCGGTCATTTAATTTATTAATATTATCTGAGCTATTAGCAATACTTTCAATGGCGTTAGCTTTTGAAGCGCTTGAATCTAAGTCAGCATTCGTTTTTGCTTGAAGCTCACTGCTAACTATTAATAAGAGCCCGATTAAAGATAAGTTGATTTTCGAGCAGGCTAAGTGATTTAACAGGATGAAGTTTGAACAATAATCTTTAAGAAACATTTTATTGAATATTTTAATATTAATTTTTAATGACATAGGAAAGCTAATTCAATAAGTGTATAAATGTAGTGATTGTTACTGATAAAAATCTGACAACCGAAAAATATAAGTCATTTTCATGTCAACAAATTTCAGGCATTTTGACATCAGAAAAGAATAAGTCAACAGGTAGGTGGCAAGTTATCGATGGTGATTTAGATGGCGATAAAAAATAGTAATGCTTGATACTAAGCGTATTTATTCTTCATAAGTAACAGCTTCATACTATTTACTATGATTTTTCTTATTAAAGTAGAAGAGAATAATACTCTTATCATTAGATAGTTCCCAATATTCCGTGGTCTAAGACCGTTAATAATAAACCTTACTATGCATATTCCAGCGCAGCTATTATTTTGATTCTGGCTAATCATGCTCTTTTATAAGTGATAGTGTTAGTGATAATGATTTGCATTTGTATGTAGTGATGGTTAATATGTAGCTGTTATTTTGCAAAGTGATTGTTTTATGGGGGGTAAACATATTTAGCTTAAGCATTTATGTCGTCATAAATCTACTTTGTAATGGGCACAGCACTATAAACGGAACTTAAAGTATCTCACGTATGAATATGGTCAAATTTACAAACCCCCGTTGGTGGGTATTCTCTCGAATAATGGCTGCTACCTTAGGTGGCTATGCCTTAGCAACTTCAAGTTCATTATTCTTTAGTCAATTGTTATTGCAGAGTCTTGGGATCTACCAGGCTTTACATATAGGAATGCTATTGAGTTTTCTTATTTATGCTTGTGCTGCTATGTGGGCGTTTTCTACCTCAACAGCAAAACGAGCCTGGTTACTACTTCTTCAATTTAATCTTGTTCTTATAACATTGTCAGGATTACTCATGCAGGTAAATCCGTAATGAAAGGTGACTTTAGACAATCGATGAAGTGGTTACATACTTGGGTTGGTTTAGTGGTGGGCTGGGTATTAGTTTTTATGTTTATTACTGGAACCAGTGGTTATTTTAAGAAAGAAATTACCCGTTGGATGGAGCCCGAAAGGCCATTAGCGTCAACTCATCTTGATAAAGGTGAATTGTTAGCAATGAGTCAGAGATATCTAGCACAACATGCTACAGATGCTAAACGCTGGCAAATACAATTACCCAATAGCCGTGACGGTAACCTTACGCTTAAATGGCGAAAACCACCTAAAAAAGGCGAAAGGCGCGGTAAACGTATCACCAAAATAATAAATACTGATACAGGTTTAGCTACGGAAAACATTAGGGCTACAGGTGGAGGAAGTGCGCTTTATTCTTTGCATTATCGCTTACATTACATGCCGAGAATAGTGGCTTATTGGATTGTTGGCTTTTGTACCATGCTTATGCTGATTGCCGTGATCACTGGTGTGATATTTTATAAAAAAATATTTAGTGATTTTTTTACATATCGGGCTAAAAAAGGCCTAATTGGCTGGCTTGATATTCACAGTGTACTCAGTGTAATTGCCATTCCTTTTCACTTTATGATCACCTATAGCGGGCTATTATTTTTTCTGGCGACCTATATGGCATTAAGCTTCAATCTGAGTCTAAATTCTGATCAACAAGGTGAATATTATGACCAGGTATTTCCCAATAATATAGTCCATGAAAAATCGAATGTTCTTGGACGTTTAGCACCGTTGTCAGATATGTATATTGTAAGTAAGCAGCATTGGAAAAAAGACACGCTTACGAATGTTACTGTGAATTTCCCAATGGACAGTAATTCCAGAGTAAAGTTTTCACGTTGGGAAACGGATATAACTTACAACCCAGAAGATCAATTGGTTTTTGCTGGTGTCAGTGGGAAAATAATTGAAATACCAACGAGAAAAGTCACGGTTCCTGGGCAAATAAATGATGGCTTTATCTCATTACACGAGGGTAAATTTGCCACACCTATAGTACGGGGCTTATATTTGTTTGTGGGGCTACTAGGGGCAGGAATGGTGGCATCTGGATTAATTTTATGGACAACGAAACGTAAACCCAAACAACTGAAAAAAACCAAAGGCCCAGATTTTGGCTATCGCTTGGTTGAGCAATTAAATATTGGCACTATTGTTGGATTGCCCATTGCTATTGCGTTGTACTTTTGGGCAAACAGGCTGTTACCTGTGGGCATGGAAAATCGCGCCGCTTGGGAAATAAATTGCCTTTTTATAAGTTGGGCGGTCTTACTTATTTACCCAGCGTTCAGGCCTGCTATTACCGCATGGTATGAACAACTAAAAATTTCAGCCTTTGTATTTTGTTTTATTCCATTATTAAACTTTATCACTACAGATAAACACTTGGGGATAACATTGCCACGAAGCGATTGGAATTTGGCTGGTTTTGATTTAACCATGTTAGCCATTGGTCTAGCTTTTTCTTTTGCTGCTTATAAAGTGAAAAAACATGTAATAGTTAAAGCTCTAAAGCCTAATGGAGACACTTATAAAACTGATGAAAACTTAGCAATAGCAGGTTTTTCATCATCGACAGCCAAGAAGGAGAGTAACTAATGTTATTACTAAGCCTAAGCTTTATAACCATGACCTTATTTTGCTTAGCTATGGAAAAACACCGAAAACTGATTATTCCATTAGATATTCCACTTTCTGTTCAGGCATGTCTTCGACCACTGGCATGGGCTATGCTCATTATTAGTTTTTACCTCAGTATAGATCTTTATGGTTGGTCTATTGGGCCAGTGGTGTTTTTTGGTATGTTAACCGGTTGCTTGTTACCACTAATCTTACTGTTAACTTTTCGTCCCACTATTATTCCGCTGTTGGCTGTTTTTCAACCTGTTATTTTTTATATAAGTTACTGAACGAAACAGCGCTAAATAATTTAAGAAAAGGGGGAAACTTATAATTGTGTTTTTTCCTCTATTGATTATAACTTGCACCAAAACGCAAGAGCCATTAATCTCCAGCTATCTATCAAATTATTTAGTTCATAAATCCTATGTTCCCTTTATCTGTTCTTGATCTAGTACCTGTAAAAGTCGATAAAACACCTGCCGATGCATTAAGCGAATCTTTGGAATTAGCGCAACATGCTGACACTTTAGGTTATTTACGCTATTGGGTCGCAGAGCATCATAATATGGTTGGTATAGCCAGTGCCGCAACGTCTGTTGTTATTGGTTATTTAGCCTCAGGGACTAAAAATATTCGAATTGGAGCTGGCGGTATTATGTTGCCGAACCACTCGCCTTTAATCATTGCAGAGCAGTTTGGCACGTTAGAGTCTTTATACCCTAATAGAATTGATCTCGGTTTAGGCAGAGCTCCCGGAACCGACCAATTAACATGGCGAGCTTTGCGTCGAGACCCAAGAGCTTCCGACCAATTTCCACAAGATGTACAAGAGCTACAAAGATACTTTTCCCCCGTAAAAGCAGGGCAAGCCATTCAAGCTGTGCCAGGTGGCAACTTAAATGTACCGCTTTGGATGTTAGGCTCTAGCTTATTTGGTGCGCAACTGTCGGCTGAACTTGGATTGCCTTATGCTTTTGCCTCACATTTTGCTCCAGCATCACTGGATCAAGCTTTTGAGGAATACCGCCAGTTATTTAAACCATCGAGTCAATTAAAAAAACCTTACGCTATGGCATGTATTTCAGTGATTGTCGCAGACACCAATGAAGAAGCAGAATACTTATTCACCAGTATGCAGCAGCGCTTTTTAGGCATGATTAGAAATCGACGTGGAAAATTATTACCACCCATAGATAATATTGAAGACTGTTGGAACCCAATGGAAAAAGCACAGGTTGAAAGCATGTTAACTTGTGCATTTGTCGGTGATTCGGCAACCGTGCAAGAGAAACTTCAGCAATTTATTAATAGAACACAAGCCGATGAATTGATAGTGAATGCCGGTATCTTTAGTCAAAGTGCCAGATTACATTCGTATAAATTGTTAGCAGACATTGGTAAACAACTTGTTCATGCATAAGTTTTAAGGTTAATTAATACCTTTATCCAATCAAGGTAGATCTGGCCGCCTTGAATAGGATTTCTTATGGGGACAATACGAAATTTTCCTCACAAGTGTCCTATGGTAATTAGGTGCAAGAAACATGGTTTCTTTTTAAGCAGAGGTGCCGAACGGATGATAGACATTTCGGCACTCCTTATTAATCACATATTACCTATGTTTGATACGTTTCACTGGGTGATCTGTTTTCCAATTCAACTGCGACTTTGGTAAGCCAACTAACCAGTAATAATGGGGGCAGTTACCTTGAATAAACTCCATTGCTTTTCACTTGGCTTAATTGTTTTTTATACTTTTTAATTTCGTTATCGTTATCTTTTTTTGATAATTCGACAGCTTTTTCGAAATTTAAAATAGCTTGTTCTTTTTTGTTTTGAGCCAAGTAGATATTTCCTAGCCCACTATAGATTTCAGCGGAGCCCAAAAAATGTTTAATACTGTATTCAAAATGAATTTTGGCTTGCGCGTAACTCTTGTTTTTCAAGTAAAATTGACCTAATCGGTTTTGCCAGTAGTTTGACTGATACCGTTTAGTTGATAATACTTCCTTAAATTCCGTCATAAAATATTCAAAGTTTTTAAAGTCATTTCGGTTTAAACCAAGCCAAATCAAATTATTTTTTGCTGCTTCAGATACTTCTGTTGAAAGCCCAAAACGTTCTCCTCTGTGTTTAAAATACTCTTTGAGATGTTTCATACCGCCTTTGGCGTAGAAGGTTGCAATATCTTTATATATAAGTGAATTAAAATTATGATAGTAATATTTCAACCCGTGATACATTGCTAAATAAGGTAATGATACATGGACTTCGTCATTAAATTTTTGGTATTTCCATGTTAAATTCTCCGGTTTAGTTTTCTCTAATAACTTGGAAAACTCATTACTGCTTGCAACGTAAAATATATCTTTGTCAGAGTTTGCAACATAGAGTATTTTATTCGTTGACATATTAAAGTCGGAAAACGTATTTAATGTTTCTTCGTCACTATGTGCGCCATCGGTAGCAATAACACCATCAAACAATTGTTTTTTGTGGAATAGTATATTACTCGCATAGAATCCACTCGCTTCCCAACCAAATAAAATACGTTCATTTGACGTTCTGAAGGACTGATCAACAAATGAAATCACATCCTCTTCTATAAATGACAAGAATTTTTCAGGAGTGTTAAACATAATGTTTCGGCGCTCAGACCATTCTAAATTGATACCAATAACGATCATTTCTGGAAGAACATTTGGCACTCTGAGCGCTGTTTGAATTGCTACAGCATTAGAAAAATAATATTTTCCATCCAAAACATAAAGTACAGGGTATTTCTTATTTGAGCTTTTGTAGCTTTCCGGTAGGTAAACTTGTAGCTGTTTATCTTTGTTCAGTGCCTTTGAGTGAATAGCATAATTTTGCCCTATCACAATATCCGAGCCTTGTGCAAAGGCTACATTTATACCAAAAAATAGTGTAATCAAAAGGTATTTAAGCTTTTTATTTAGCATTACTTGTTCCTATGTTGTTTTTTATGTTTTGAATTTTTAGCCATGATCGGTTCTAATTTCCAATAACAGGATATAATTTACAAAGAGGTAGTTCTTATATCGAATAGCTAATTTATCCATTTATCTATATCAATACCTGAATAAAAGCTGAAAAACAGCTGATTTCTAACTGAATGGCGATAAATCAACGGATTAGCTATATAGGGTAAGTGAGAAAATAATTTAGAAGTTCAAGTTTTGATACTTATCTGTGCTGAATACAATATGACCGTTACGGATTCATTAAGAAATGTATCGCTAACTTTGCAATGTTTTATGTCAATAATGCGCACAACAATGTCATTAACTTAATGAGTTAACACATACGTTTATAATTCATCGGGTATTTATTTGTATTGTTTCTAGGACCTGTTCGAAAAACTTACGCTTGGGTCGAATCGTGTAAGTCTTGTAAAATACCTTCAATAGAAACGCGAGAATAATTCTCAATGTTAAGGCGACTTTATAATATTCTTCAACTCCCTATCGTTGGTGGTATAAATTAGCAAAAATTGAAGTCGGATAATATTGAACAACCGAATGAGTTCAGCCTGAATTGAACCATTGATTGCATTCAACATAAAACACATTATACGAGGCGAAATAAGCGTGCGATCTCGTGTGAAATCAGTAGATTTTTGATGATGGTTTTCTATAAATTCAGCTGAGTTTTTTGTTGGTTAACTTTTGTACTGTTTGAATGAAATACTGAACAGCTCATTGCCGCAACCAAAGCGGACACTAGGTAACTAACGTTAAACGATACTTTAAATTAGATTTTGTATCAGTTACCTTCTTGACCGCCTTGTATGGTTTTATACCTATGCTACTTTGATATATTTTTTACATTTCATCTGAATCATAAAGTTTATTCATAACCTCAAGAGAAATATTGTTATTACGGTGATGACCAACAATGCGCTCAACCTTTAGCTGTTTACTTCGAACAAATTCAATAAACGTTTTACTATAACTAGGCAGTATTTTAGGTATCGTGTTATCGAAAGCAACTTCCAGGAAGTCTGACTGATAAATGATTCCTTTATCTTCAAAATAAGCAAAACTTTGTCGCTTAGCACGCGAGTTCTCTAATACATAAAAACGCACACCATCAATCAAATCATCATTTTCAATAGTCTGAAATTTAAAAGCTGCTAGATCCTTTTTAAAGCGGGGATAGGCTTTAATCGCCTCAATACTATATGCATCAGAATGTATCACAGCACCTAATTTTGCAAAAGCGGCAAGACCAGCAATATGATCACTATACGGATGAGTTATATATACAGAAGTAATTTTCTTTTGCGGAAATTGCTTTGAGATCAGTTCAATGGTTTGTTCAGATCGCCTCTTACTAACAGGCGCCCCAAAAACCATGATTTCATTGCCATTTACTTTAAATAGCGTGTTGCGATTGGCTGAATTGTTAGCAACTAGGTATAAATTTGATGCTATTTTTGTTGATACCAGTTCATTTTTATATGAAGGAATAATAGGGCCATATCCATCAGGCAGTAGAAGTTTACTTGGTTCAATTTTATCAATAATTGTAAAAGAATCTATTTGGGTGATAAAACTTGGTATTGCGTCACCATTATAATATTTTATCAGTGAGTGAGCGAAGTTTAAGCCATTAGACGCTTTATAGTCATCATAAATATAAATGCGGTGTCGCGATTTATTGTTAATCGACAACAAGCGCAAAGGACTACTGCTGAAAACATATTCCATGACCTTATCATCAGAACCTTTATGCATCAGGGTCGTTTTTTTTAATTGTTTATCTTGTCGAATCTTGATATTTGTGCTGATATTGTTTTCTGCAAGTAGTGGTCTAACCGCAAAAAAATCGACATTCATCAACGTGAGATTTTTGTAACGCTCAAAGCTATTCATACTTTGTTTAAGAACGCGTTTACCTAAAGTAATTCCATTTTTTTCATACCGTAAGCTTTCGCTATCACTTTGGAAATGAACTTCATCTACTAGAAGACCACCCGTAAAGTGATGCACTACATTTTGCGCATAGTGCTTTTTGCTTATATCAATATCGGTTACTTTGAACGCGTTATACCTATTTGGTGTCTTATAGTCCCATGATTGATAAGGTTCGCTTTGTCCCAAGTAACGATAAGTTAACGAAAATGCAGTTATTGAAGATGTTTTATGATAATGCGATTTCAGCTTATCAATGAAATCCTCGGTCTCTCCAGCGATAGCAATAGGTGTCGAAGCTGGAAACATAACTATGAAAACAAATGCGTATGTTAACAAAAGGTGTACGAAATTATTTTTCAAAATTAATTCCCTTCAAATAATTTTAAATATACTATTTTAATACTGAGCTCAGAAATATCTAACGCCAGAGTCATATATTGTCTTTGGCATTAAGGCCACTAAACAGTAGCTTATCATAAACTGCTAGAGCTAACTTTTTGAGTATTGCTTAGGCAAACAGTCACTACAATCAAACTTCCGCTATGATTTTAACAATTATCATTAGCGTTTTATTTCAATAAAGTGCTTAGTTACTCTGCTAAAGGCAACCAATAAGAAATGGCATTTAGCAGAGTAACATTTTATATATGATTACTTTTAAAATAAGCTGTTTTTAACTTGGTGATAATTTCTGTATTCACCCAATAAACATTTGGCAGTCCACGTTTTCCATTTTCGTAGTATCTATTGAAAAATAAATATTTACCATCCGGACTCAAAGTAGGCCCTCCTTCTCTATAATTAGTATTTACTGCATTTCCAAGGCTTATCGGCGTTGACCATGTTCCGTCTTTTTTCTTAAAATACACGTAAATATCTTTGTCTTTGGTTTTATCATTTTCTTTATGGGCTTGTACCACTAAATAATCTTGAGAAGGGGAAATAAACCCTAGTGAGCCATAAGGAATTCCAACTTCGCGCACTTCGGGAAATTTTCCATTTTTGTTAACAGCATAAAACATTTTTCCCTTTGACTCATTATAATAAAAAAGATCCCCGTTTTTGGCTTCAGTCGGCTTAACAACTTCATCTTTATTGATAGGCGAATCAAGTAGTATTGCATCGCTCCAGGAATCCTTAAGACGGTTTACATACCAAATTTTAAGGGGAGCTGTTGGGTCGTAAGTTGCAAAATAAATCCTATTACCACTATGGCTGACTAATGGGCTAAACTCATCACTTATCTTGCCTTTGGTAAAATCTGCTCTTTTAGGTTTAGTCCATTTTTTATTTTCTAATTTTGAGAAATGCACATATGAATGGCCATTTATCGTAGGCGAAAAATACATTTCATCTAAATTAGGAGAAAAAGAAACATCACCTTCATATATTCCATCTACTGATACAATGCCAGGCGCAAAAATTTCGGGTGTTAAACCTGGTGGCTTTTGACCAAAATATGGACCTTCCAATACTGGAAATTCATCTTGACTATAACTTTTGTTGCTCATAACTTGCACTGAAAGCAGCACAAGCATAAAAATATAAATAGGTTTCATCATTTATCCTTCTCTCTGTTATTTTTTTGAATAAGTTAAAAATGCCAAATTACACTAAGCAAAATTAAAACACCTGAAATTCTACTGAATTTCAACTGAATTCTGGCTGACAGTTAAATATTAAATAGGTATCAATCACTTATGGTGGAATGGTTGTGTTCGGGGGGGGGACCCATCTTGAGGTGGCACGGGATTATGCTAAGATATGTTTCTCGTTTAAGCTCACTTTTGAGCACCAGCTTTCATTCAGGGTTAAGGTTATATGGCAGTACAGTATTGGATTGGCGGTTTCTTTGTGGACTCATCCAGAAATCAAATCACTCAAAATAAGCAATCCCAAACTATTACTCCAAAAGCTTTGGCTGTTTTAAACTACTTAGCTGAAAACCAGAGAAAGGTGGTTAGCCACGAAGCATTGTTAGCAAAAGTCTGGCAAGACACTGTGGTATCACCTAATACTCTACAAAGAAACATAGCCCAATTGAGAAAGGCACTGGGTGATGACGGCAAAGTTCAAGTCTATATTAAAACACATGCTAAACAGGGATATAGCCTGGAATGTGATGTTCGATGGCATGATAATAGCGACTCGACCGAACCCCACAGCTCCCCAGAAAATGTAGTCGAAGAACCCCATGTCAGTGAAATCAATAGCGATACTCGTACGGCTAATAAACCAAAACCTTCGATAGGTGCTTTAAGACAGACTTTAATCGCCGCGGGAATGATTATTCTGGCTATTATTGGAACTATGTACCTTACTTCTAAGCAAATTCCACCATTAACTTTTGATAAATTACGCTCACTAACGGCTACAGACGACAAAGAATTTAATGCGAGCTATACACCTGACGGTAAATACATCATTTTCCATCGTTATTTAGATAAACAATGCATTAACAAATTATGGGCCAAGAACATAAGCACCCAAAAAGAGACCCAACTGACCAAAGAATGGGGGGCTTATGGCAGACATAGTTTCTCCAAAGATGGCAAGAAACTGGTTTTTTTAGCCACTAAAGCTTGTAATGAGCCAGTAAGCCAGAAACGCTGCTACAATTTGGTAAGTTTAGATTTTGCAAAGGCGCTTGAAAGTCCCAAGCAGCCGAGTTTAATACTGCAATGTCAAAATTCGCAAGTAATGAATCCCATCTGGTTAAATAATAATGATGTTGCGCTATTGCAAAAAAATTCTGATCGTTGGAAGTTAATCAGTTATTCGATAAGTAAAAATAAAAGCACTGACCTATATGAGTTAAAGTCGGGTAATTTAATCGACTTTGCTTATTCTGTCAGGGATGATCTTATCGCTGTGATCAGTATCCATAATGATGACCAACAGTACATAGAAATGATCAAACCTGACGGACAGGTTCTATCCAGCCACCTGATAGAACACCCCCCTGAACTGTCAAAATCCCATCCTATCTACCCGAAATTTGATCCCTTAAATAAACAGCTCATTTTTAGTACCGGCAGACAACTATTTACTCTCTCTTATGACGGTAAAGTTGACAAAATAAGCTTTCCCTTTAGTGAAAGCATGGTGGGACCTGAATTTCACCCTGATGGCAAAAGACTACTTATGATTAGAGGGCCGAATGATAGTGATATAGCGTTACTACCGCTTAGGAAAATTACCGAGGCATCCCCTTTGACTCAAAATAAACAGACTCAGTTGAAACAACCACAGTCCTATTCGAGCTTCGAACGCTCAACACGTGAAGAGGGGGGGGCTATCTTCCAGCCCGGTGGTGAACTAATTGCTTTCTGGTCGGAACGTTCAGGAGAGCATCAGCTTTGGATAAGCGATGGCACTGGTCCACAACAACTCAGCAGTTTCCCCATCGATACTTATATGACTGGCTTTTATTGGGCGGCAGACGGTAATAGTCTCTTAGTTAATGCTGATGGTGTTCTTACACAAGTATTTTTGGATTCAAGTCAAAAATCCTTTCCAATGGAACACCCCATTGTAAAATTTTTCCAATGGGATAGTAAAAATAATACTGCATTATTGACTTTGCGTATCAAAGGGGTATTAAAATTTGTCCAGTACAATTTAAATAACTCAGAGATCAAAGAAATAACCGATAAGAAAGTAAAATGGGCGTTTAAAAGCGAAGATGGCCGATTGATCTATAAAGATTACATGGATCAGTTTTGGCAACCAGGGCCTGCTGAAGCGCAGAGGATTAAAGTGTTAGACAAGAATGCAGGAAACGGCAAGACATTCGTGATTAAAGATAATGTAATTTTTGCTATCAACAATGAAAATCAATTGTGGTCTTATGATCTTGATAATGATGTTTTTAAAATTTTAGGAGAGATAACTAAAGGCGTCGTTGGTCACCTTACTGATATTAACAAGACACAGTTTTTGATGACAGTTGTTGTTTCAGCAAAAACAGAAGTGGTTGAACTCTCTTTAAGTGAATAAAATGCAACACTGCAGAATTTAGCATTTAATAATTTTCACTAAAATTTTGTTATGTTTTGATCTACAGCTGACACGGTGGTTCAACCACTCTAAGCTAGAAGTTTCCAGATAGTAGGCGTTCCCACAGGTGAGTGCATGAGGCTTTTGAGCATGGATTTTTGTAAATAAAGAGTTCAGCCGACAGTCGCCAAAGCCACTATAGCAGTCATTGGGGCTTTAAATTTAAACGACAACTTTTCTGGTAAAACAGCACAATAGAAGATAATAAAATCGTTCCAATTTTTCAACGTGAATTGTAAAAAAATCAATATTTAAGCTTGATTGAAATTACCGAAAGCAGACATTAGATTCACATGATTTTATGTTCTAAACCTTTCATAATTTAAAGGCGGTTTGGGCAAAATGCCACAGTTCGATAAAAAGCCGCCAATCCAATATTACTCTGCTGTAGCCTCTATTTGGGATGATATATCGTGCTAAAAATTGAGTATAAACGAGATTGAGCATCTAACCATAGCTAAGTCCTTAGCTAAACAAAACTAAATAAAAGCTTATTGCATTGATAGTAATAGATATTTTTATTTTTCAGGTGAAAATCAGGTGAAAATCAGTATATTATCAGGTATTTTAATTTCGATACCTTTAAATTGTGCTTATCTATTTTTTGGAGAGCGATTTTTAATTGAACATGCTGTGATAACTATCTTAAAAACATCTGAAGAAATAAATTGATGAATATGCGAAAGCGTTTGACCCTAGTGCTTCTATTCAACTGGCGAAAGAAAACTTTATTTAAATGTGGCGTTTGAAATCGTGTACTCAGATTAAATTTGTCGAATACAAGACTGGTTTAGCAGGATTAAATAAATAATCGACTGAATTTATTCAGATCTAACTTATGTTGAACTTAACTTCATCAAGGACAGGTTGTTCGAAAAATAATTATCATCTATAGAACAATAATAAAGGAAATAAATGCAAATGTTAAAACAAACCGCTCTAACAGTAATGTTATTGATATTATCTTTTCAATCAATTGCCTTTGCTAATACGACTAAAAACGTACCAATTACAGTAGGTGAATTATTCACTCTACCGTCAAAAGTATTAGAACAAGAACGCAGTTTTCAAGTTTATCTGCCTGCAAGTTACCATCAATCAAAACACAAATATCCTGTGTTATATGTTTTAGATGGTCAGAAATTTTTTACAAATGCGGTGGCAATTCAGCAGTCGTTGAAATCACCTAATACTCTTCCTGAAATGATTGTTGTTGGTATCGTTAATAAAAGGCTTATACGAAGGACTTTGCTTGATGGTGAAGAAAAAAAATTCCAACAGTATTTATCGGATGAAGTTTTACCCTTTATTGATAGTCAATATAGAACGTCACAAGAGCGCATTTTGTTTGGTTGGGAATTGGGGGCATATTTCGCTACCTCTTACTTTTTCGATGAACAACAATTATTTAGTGGCGCGATAGTTACTAATGGTGGTCATGTTTCCGATAATAAACGTGTTGCCGATGAGAAACTTAGAAAATTTAATAAACTAAACAAAACAAAGAATAAATACCTATATATTACCAATAGCATTCAGGACATATATACCATTGAAGGGAGCGAGGAGTTATCAAAACAACTCAACACACAAAACAACTTAAATCTTAACTGGAAATATCAAAAATTTAATGATGAAGATCACAATTCACTCTCTTATGTCTCAATGTATCAAGGTTTAAAGTATTATTTTCATAATTACGGTTTTTTAAATTTTCACAGTATCGAACAGTTCAACAATACTGGTGGTTTAGACTATGTGAAAGAATACTCTGCCAAACGAAGTAAGAGGTTCGGTTTACCGGAAGGTATTTCTTACCGAACCAAACATAACTTAATGTGGCTTGCAATGAACAAAGATAACTATGAATACTTTAATAAGTTTAGGGAAGAATTCAACGACTTATTCACAACTGGAATGTATGTTAAGCCATATTGGTTAAACAAGTTTGGTCGTTTTCACTTAA
>Ga0209396_1004360_pt1 | contig 13823 bp, 14 predicted proteins | sample GOMGulsemesocosm_6_FD_184638 | JGI IMG/M metagenome (GOLD analysis project Ga0209396, IMG submission 184638) | Methane-oxidizing microbial communities from mesocosms in the Gulf of Mexico - GOM8C Gulf of Mexico (SPAdes) (version 2) | ecosystem: Environmental > Aquatic > Marine > Cold seeps...
AAGCAGAAACTGGCTTTAACAATGAGTTAGCTTTCGCTTATGAAGATGATGTTTTAGGTGCGGATTCATTTACCGCCGGCCTGACTTTATTTAACACCCAAATTGACGATTATATCTATGATAATGCCCAACTACCTGGTGGCGGACCAAGAGATACTTGGAAAGATAATATTGGCGACATGGAAGTTGATGGTTTTGAATTTTATACTGGTTACGCGTTAGCTGGGTTAAAACTGCAATTAACTTACTCGGTTGCTGAAAGTGAGTTAAGCGCTTTTGATGACTATTTATCACTTGATGGCGGCAGACTCGACCGACAACAAGGAGATACCTTAAGTGCTGCGGCTGATTATAGTTTCGCTGATTTAGATCTTGCTCTACATTGGGACATGTTGATGGTTGATGATCTTGAAGATGGTTTAGCCATTGATGGCCCTTCACTTGATAACGCTAAAATGAGCTACGCAGTTCACAATTTATCAATCAGCTGGCAGCCAGAGCAATTTGATGGCTTGAGTATGATTTTTGGTATTGATAATGTCTTTGATGAGTTTTATGCCTCACAGTCTTCACATACAGGCACTTCATTCCATCCATTGTTTGGCAAGCTGTATTTAATGGATTATGAACCAGGTAGAAATATTAAGGCGACTATAGCCTATCAGTTCTAGCTACCTCGTTTACGATAACTGAAACAAAAAACAATGAGCAGTCATAGTAATATGGCTGCTCATTTTTGCGTAAAAAATAGCGTTTAATGTGAGTAATAAAGTCACATAACAATGTTCAAGTTTACTGAACTCAATTAACTCGCTAATTTAAATGGCAAAATTAAAAAGCGCCTTAAAAAATAAAATAAACCGAGGTTACTCATTGAAGCAAATCTCTAAAAGATCAGGTCGGAAACGTTGGCAGTGGACCAAAAATCTCATAGCTAAAAAAGTGTTTTCGTTCAGTCGATGGTTGCATATCTATGTATCAACTGCATTATTTAGCTTGTTGATATTTTTTTGTTTTACCGGCATCACCTTAAATCACGCAGCTTGGTTCTCAAACGATGGAGAGCAACAGACAAAAACAATACCTTTACCACAATCCCTATTGAGTTCACTTAATAATGACAATGAGTTGGCAAGCCTTTTCACGTTTTTCTGTTGCTGAGGTCTTGAGGGAGAGCACATGAGTGCTACTGGCAACTATAAAATTAGTACTTTAAGGGAATTTTAATATTTATTTCAGGTTACTAATCTTAAAGGTTAAGTTTTATTATACTCAAAATTGTCATCGACAAAGGGATTGAATAAATAAACTATAACACTGCTGTATTACTCATATTCATCTAGTTTGATAAGTGAAGCACCTAACTGTGTCTAGCGCTAGGTGCTTTGTACTTATTCTTTATTTTGCATTACATCTTCAGTGAAGTCGGTATGCCAGAATTTATAGCCTTGAACCGTTGCTTGTGCAGCAGCGCCCCATAAATTAGCTTGATAAATTTTGACTCCTTTAACATCAGCTGACTGATTAGCTGATGCATTACCGCCTTCGCCATCATGTTCGGCGCTAGCCTCAGCTCGGGCGCCGCCATCCCAGCCAGACTCTTTGAAGTTAACTAAGGCATCGTTGTTTAAAAAGACATACACAAAAGCGACTTGTTTAAAGCCAATACCTGCGCCAACGCCAACAGAAGCAAAACGATAATAGTCAGTGCTCCCTCCTTCATGCAACGTACAAACTCCGCCCCCTGTAGAGGCAGCAAATAAATAACTATCGCTCCCGGTACAAATAACGTGTGCTTTATTCGCACTTATAACCGCCTTTGCACCTGGATGATCTTCATAGATTTTTCCTAGAGCGGATGCCGTCTCTTCCCGGGCATTTTTCATTTTAGCATCAGGTGTACTACCAGTGGCACAGCCCCATAACAAACTCGTCGCTAACCCCATCAATATTAATTTTTTTACTGCCATTATAAATGCCTCGTTATTCGGGTGTTAATCATAGTGGAATTAATAATATAGGGCGGTTTTTTCAGTAAAGATAGTAACTTAGTCTCAAAAGTTAATGGCATGAGCAATACCACTTCTTCGTTGCTGTGACTTAGAAGGGAATAGCCATTCCTTCATCGCTGCACATTGAATTGAAATCGCTCTGAAACATGTATCTTGAATGGTGATGATATATTTACTCATATCAACTCCAGTAAGTCAGTTGTTAAAGAGCGAAGATATAAGTTTTTCACCTAGTTTTATTACTTTTTAGGAATAGATTACATTGATACAGCTTATGAGTTATGCCACGAGTACCAGTCTTCAGCTTTATTATTAACACTCTAGAACACTAGCTAGGCTATTTTCTGCGACAAGTTATATAATCTAATAAAGTCTCAACGTAATGCGGTATCAAGCTAATAAAACTGTGGGGAAATATTGGCAGTGGACTAAGGGTCTTATAGCCAAAAAACTATTAATTGAAATCGATGCACAAGGGAAGTTTTCTCTTACCTTATCGCAAGCAGGCTTTTACTTATTATCTGCTAATATTGATGTTAAAGGCAAAGCGGACGCTACCATTGATGTTCACCATTATGGGTTATATGTCACGCTAGAGGTTTTTCCACAATAAGTCATTAAATTTTCTATATATCCGCTTCACGTAAATAAAGTTTCACATTGTCTAAGTTAATATGACCTTTTTCAAAATATGTAGGTGAAAGGTCAATGGCGTTTTGTAAAAAATATTCAGCTTCCTGGTAGCGACCATCTAATAATAAGAAGTAACCGATATCATTATATGCTTCGGCGGTGCTCATTACTTGTTTAAAGAGCTGAATCGACTTGCTGTATTGCCCTGTTCGCACATAAATTAGTCCTAGATTAAGCTTAGCTCGTTCATATTCTGAGTTCATATCAAGGGCTTTTTTATAATAGCTCTCGGCTAAAATATAATGATGGCTTAAATAATACGAAAAACCCATATTGGTGTAAATTAATGATAAATCATCTGAAATAGGGATGAGTAAATTGAAGATTTTTCTGGCATAATCGTGTCTACTATCAAGGTCACTTAACACAGCTAATGCATTATAAGCGAGTATGGGGGATTCACTATCTAGAGTGATAAAATGTTTAATTGAGGCATTTTTATCAAGTCGCTGTTGATCCAATTTAACCGTGCGTTCAAGTGTTTCTTTAGCTTTATCCATATTCTTGTGCTCTAAATAATAAATACCCATTTGAGCCAGCGCAGCGATATGATTTGGCTTGATGGTTAATACATGTTTAAAGGCTCTAGCAGCTAATTCAGGGTTATCTAGTGTATTTTGAAGGTCGCCAATGGTATAAAGAATGTCGACATCCTCGTTATCAAATTCCAGCGCTTGAATATAATAAAAAATAGCTTTATTAAGGTTATTACTTTTCACTTCTTGCTCAGCTAATATTATGCTTTGCTCTTTTGATTTGATGGCACTGTCTAAAGATGATGTTGAATCTCCTTCACTAGTTGACCCTGTTGACATGCAAGCTGACAACATAAAAATACAGCTAAGAAATAGGCTGAAGAAAAATAAATTATTTTTGATAGAATATTTCATAATTAAAATGCCTTATCCCAAACATTCATCACTTTTAGCACTGCAGGGCCGACGGCAACAATAAAAAAGGATGGCCAAATACAAAACATCATTGGAAATATCATTTTAACACCAAGCTTGGCGGCGTTTTCTTCTGCCGCTTGCAAGCGTTTGTCTCGATACTCATCAGCATAAACCCGAATGGTTTCAGCAACACCTGTACCCAGCCTAAGGCTTTGCACAATAACTGAATTTAAACCTCTGATATCTTCTAAGCCTGTTCTATCACTAAACTCTTGTAGAGCTTGTTGCATTGACAAACCTACACGAACTTTACTGCAAACTAAGCCTATTTCATGGGATAGAGCAGGGTGGACAAAAGCCAACTCATTTTTAACGCGTTGGAATGCTTCTAATAAACCTAAGCCTGCTTCACAACAAACAATTAACAAATCTAACGCATCAGGAAAGAATTTTCGTAACTCTTTCATGCGATTACTGGCTAATTTATGGAGAATTAGTGCCGGTAATATATAAGATAGTCCGATAATAGATATAAATATATATACGGTCACTAAGGTAGATAAACCACCAGCAAAATTAACAATAACAACTGAAATTAATACGCCGCACAACGATGACATCAGTTTTATGGCATTAAAAACTTTTAAGGCATTAGTGGAATGAAACCCTGCATGAATTAGTAGTTTTTTAGTTGCTTTGTCACCAGCAAATTTATTATTTATTAACGGCATAGCATTAAGCTTTTCTAAGTTATGTTCCAGGGTTGATGAATAATCTTCTTGGTTTTGAGTTGCAGGTGTTGATTGCTTTTTAAGTTTATTTATCTGTGCCTTTACCGGTGAATAAATACCAGAAAATAGATTATATAAAGCAATGGCTAAGGTGACTCCTGCTGTTGCGGCAATAATGTAAATGAGCCATTCAACTAATACTTTATTACTAATAAAACTTTGCAATAAACCTTGTAAAAATTCCATGATTTATACCTCGATTTGAATCAGTTTTTTAATCCACCAAATGCCTAACAACATGCCGCCGCCGCCCCACTTGAGCAGATTTAATCCAGCGCTCGTAGCGGTTAATTCGCTAACATAACTTGGCGAAGATAAATATAAAACGGCAAAGAGTGCAAAAGGCATTAATACCAACACCCAACCGGAAAGACGTCCCTCAGCAGATAAAGTTCTAATTTTCCTTTTAAAGGTGAATCGTTGCCTGATCACTTTAGATAGTTTATCGATATTTTCAGCAAGGTTACCGCCGGTCGATTTTTGAATAGCAACAGCGCTAGAAAATGCCATGGCGGAGGTGCTTGGCACGCGCTTAACAAAATTAAGTAATGCTGTTTTGGTGTCATTACCAAAATTAATACGATTAAACATTATTTTGAATTCATCGGCTAAATGACCATCCATTTCCTCAAACACAAGTTTGATGGCATCACTAAAAGCATAACCAGCTTGCAAGCCTCTTTTGAGTACATCTAAAGCCTCAGGAAATTGCTCTTCAATGAGTTCCATGCGTTTACTCATATCTCGATTTAATTTGAGATGAAACCCGAATAAAATTAACAGGGCGCATATCAAACTAAATAACCAATCATTACTCAATAATAAAACTATGAAAAAGACAAGGATACTGCTAGCTAAGGCAAGTGCAAAATACTGATGACCTAACAACTTTGAGCCAGAAATTTCCATCTTATAGGTTAAGTTTGCCATCCAAGTTAATGACTCTAGCCAGTGAGTAAATGCCGGTAATTGCTCGACGCGTTTATTAAGCAATAAGTTTCTTTCAATATCCTTATCTTTTAATGCCAAAGACAATAAATGCTTTTTTAGCTGCTTGGTATCGGCTCGTTGTGGGTTGTATACCGAAACAAATAAGCTTTGAGATAATAATACCACTGCGATAAAGACCAAAAGTAAAAATATAAGTTGAGGACTCATAGTGCCTCCTATTAGAAATCCATAGCTGATTCATCAATACCATATAAACTATAAGGAATGTCGATGCCTTTAAGTGTTAACTGGTTATGAAATACGGGTATAACTCCTGTGGCTTGATAACAGCCAATTATATTTCCTTGCTCATCTTTGTCTTCACGATGGAAAGTAAATATTTCTGACATGGTAATAACATCACCTTCCATGCCTGTTACTTCTTGAATGCTGGTAATGCGTCGACAGCCATCTTCTTGACGTTGTAATTGCACCACCACATCAATGGCTGAAGATATTTGCGCCCTAAGGTTGTGAATAGGCATATCAAAGCCACCCATACAAATCATATTTTCTAAACGCCCAAGGGCGTCCCTTGGTGTGTTAGCGTGCAAAGTGGTTAGTGAACCTTCATGGCCGGTATTCATTGCTGCTAACATATCTATTGCTTCAGCCCCCCTTACTTCGCCAATGACAATGCGGTCAGGACGCATTCTTAAACAGTTTTTGACCAGATCACGTTGTGATATTTCACCTTTACCTTCGATATTGGCTGGACGAGTTTCTAAACGCACGGTATGGGGCTGCTGTAGCTGCAATTCTGCTGAATCTTCTATGGTGATAATGCGTTCATCTTCAGGAATGTAACTAGATAAAATATTGAGTAGGGTGGTTTTTCCACTACCGGTTCCTCCTGAAATCAATACATTTAGTTTGCCAGTGACAACCGCCTTAATTAACTGACCCATTTCACTACTCATCGAGCCATAATCAATCAATTGCTCGGCTGATAGTTTATCAACAGTAAAGCGGCGAATAGATAATGACGGACCATCAAGGGCTAAAGGGGGGATAATGGCGTTCACCCGACTACCATCTTTCAAACGGGCATCTACCATAGGAGAGGATTCATCAATTCTTCGACCGACATTCGAAACTATACGATCAATAATATTGAGTAAATGTTTGTCGTCGTAGAATTGCACTGCAACTTTTTCTAATTTACCACTGCGCTCGACATAAATACTGTCATAGCGGTTCACTAAAATATCAGCAATCGTTGGGTCTTCTAATAGGGTTTCTAACGGGCCGAGTCCTAAAATTTCATCAATGATCAGTTTAATTAATATTTGACGAATATTTAAGCTTAAAGGTCTGGGTAACTCATTGATTAAACTACAACATAAATCAGTGATTTGTGCCTTAGCCACTTTACTTTCCATAGTTTCTAACAGCGACAAGTCCAGCAAGGTTAATATCTTGCCAAATATCTCCTGCTTAGTTTGCATATCCTCATCACTTAAAATGCTAAAGGGATCATCATTTTTTTTATCAAGCAACATGCTATTATCTCCGAAAAAGCTTACTGAAAAATCCGGTTTTCTCTATGACAATGTCAATTGGAAATACTTGTTCTATGATGGAACAAATCTCTTTATGGATAACTTTATTTTCTGATAACTTAGCTAATGGCGAGCCTAAGTCTGTGCAAGAGCTGGCTAACTGATAATTATTACTGACATAAAAAACGTCGTTTATATTTAAGGCTTTTTTAATATCATCAATACCAATATTGGTAACTTTTTTAGAGTGGCGATTAACAATTATCTTGATAGAATTTTTACTAATGCCCATGCTGTCAATCAGTTGTTGAATAAGCGCTTTTGCTTCCCTTAAGCTGACAATGTTTTGTTGGACTACGATGAGAATTTGGCTAGAGAGTAGTAATAAAGGTAGGGTGAGCATGTCTAAACCACGAGATAAATCGACTAATACTAAATCATGATTCAACTTTATTTTCCACGCCAGTTGCTCTAAGTGATCAAAGTTTTTATTTTGTTCGTTATCGAGTTGGGCATAGGCTTTACTGGCGAGTAAACTCAAATTCTTGCGTTTAGTCATCATTGACTTTATCGCTAGGTTATCAAGTTTATCAATTTCATTTAGTGCATCGGTTAAAAAGTAACTGGCTTCTAGGTTAAGAGCATCTGCAAGTGAGCCATAATGAAGATCTGCATCAATTAATGCTATTTCATCTTGACAAAGATCGGCGCTAATTTCTCCCAAACAACCGGTAATAAAGCTTGCCCCTGAGCCAGACTTTCCATTAATGATGCTAATGATGGGAGCTACTTTTTTTTGCTTTAAAAGTTCATTGCCACAAGCGGTCAATATCTTAAAGAGCTCCTGCTCAATATCTTTTAACGGAATAATGTCTTGCACATGATAATGCATCGCCACTCTGATCACTTCAGCTGAAATATCATTACCTAAAAGTAAGGTTGGCATTTTTTCATTAGCCAACTTTTCGATGACAGTTTTGTCGGAATTTTTTTCTTTGTCTACGGCTAAGATAACCAAGTCATATTGACTAAATTGTTTAGGTGTTTTTTCGCTAAACTCAAAGTGTAAATTGTTTATCAGGAAAAATTGAGTAGACAAGGCAAGTTGAACATCATATGCCTTACAAATAACCAGAACATTCAAGTGAACAGGCAAGCTTTGTTTCTTTTTAACAGAGCTATCCATAGGAATAAGTCTTCCGTCTGGCATATCTACAACATTATTAGTGCCTTTACTATTCATAGCTCTTCCTTAGTTTTTTTAACGAATAACCCTATATCTTTAGTTGGCTTTATCTACTCGCTCTAACAATGCCAAGTGCTAAGTACTTGGTAAGCAAGAGGTATACTTTGTTCGTGTTGCACCTAAACTTTCTCTTGGTAGTGTAGTTGAAAAGCTAGGAGAATTTAATGTCATAAATAGTCCAGGTATAATCAGTTGATGCTGATAGTTGATTATTTCAGCTCTCACCAATTCAATATCATCGGTATCAACAACGGGTGTACCATTTAACTCTAAATAGCTTATCTTTAAATTTGCTATGCTCAACTCTGGTGCCATAGGTACTTTGTCAAAAAGAGCGGCTTCACGCATAGCATCAAAGGCTGATATCGAACCATGATCAAAGTGACAAACTGTTGCCAGGCGAGCGCCGCGTCTTGACGCTTCAGTTAGCACATTCCAAACAAAAAACAACCTGCCAACTTCAAGTACTGCAAATAACAATAAAAAAAATACTGCGCCAACAATGGCAAACTCAACGGTATAAACCCCCTGTTGCTTATGCCTAGCTTTACTCCATCGTTTATTCCGTCGGTTATGATGGTTAAGTTTGTTTTTTTGTGAGCACTTAGCCTTAGTTTGAGACATAATCACAACGCCCTCATGGTATATGTGGAAACCATAGGAAAGCTTAAGTCGATATCATTACCAAAGCCAAAAGTAGTCAAAGAATCAGAAAAAATTGGTTGCCAATCGTAAGTTACGGTTATAGTGATAAAGTCGCCGCTAACGTTAAAGCTGATATCCTCATCCTGCAGGTTAGGCAGTAACATAGTCGAACTATTGCTTTGTCCATATCGAATCAACCTTTTAACATCTAGGGCAACAGCATCTTTAATATTAACAAGGTCAGTATCACCTAGCTTAGCATTAGCCGTTAAATAGCGACTTGCATCTCTTACGGTTTTATTGAGCGCATTATATTGAAACATCAAGCGACCAAATTCGGCACAGGCAAAAATGAGTAATAATAAAAAGGGCAATACCATAGTAAACTCTATCGCGGCTAAACCTCTTTGCTTAGTAATGTTTGTTACTTTCCTGATGTCAGAGCAGATAATGTTCATGCCATACTCCTAAGAATCAGTACTGCCGGGCACGTGATATAACACCATCTTATAGGGGCCAGGGGTATCCACTGGCTCTAAAGTTGCGTCACCACCACCAGAACAATCATAAAGAAACTCACCTACCACATAGGACTCTTGTCCTTTCTGCTCAACAAATTGTGTTAAGAAAAAACAGCCAACTCCTAGAAAATCAATATTATTCATACCATTGACTTGTCCGCTACTACAATCACCAATGATGACATTCATAATTCTACGACTATCTGCAGCTGGTTTTGCTAGTTCAAAATTAGATTCCGTCGGGTTGGTATATAAGCCTTCAGTTGGTTGCTTGCATTGCTGGGGATTCCTAGCTTTATCATCCTTATACCAAGTTGCCCGATAAGCTTTATTCGTTGCATCTGCAGCTAAGGAGCCATCGTCATTTATGCCAATTTTATTTCCCTGACAGATATTCTTATCTCTTGGGTGATCAAATTTATTTACCGGGCCATTCCATTTGCCCATACGCGTATTAAGTCCTTGTGCTACCGGACCAACACTATTGCCGGGTTCTGTTGGCACCGATTGATTACCTGCTCCGGTATCAAAACAAGTTTTGCTTATATTTTCCTCTCCGGCCATGGCGGTACGGATATCCGCACCGCCAGAGTTACTGTCTAAGCGAACTAATTGAAAGTTTCCTGAACCAAGGGGGGAGTCTGCATCAGAGCCTATTTTCATTACATGCAAAGTGTTTTTTTCGAAACCAAAATCGACATCATCCTTTTGGCCGCAGACCATCATAGGCACTAAGTTGGTAAAACAATTTGTGACCGCGGTACTTGGGCCTGCCATGGCAGTCGCTGAAATTTGTTTGTTAAAGTCATAAACATTAGCGAGAAAATTATCTAGGGTTAGCTGTTTAAGTGATACTTTGACAAATTGAGCATCTATGCTGAGATCGGTGACTGCGATAAATGGATCTGCTAATTCGGAGTACTCAAAGGATAATACCGCAGTAGTACTATCATCTGTTTCAGCAAAATCAATGGCACGGGATAGCTCACCTTGATCAGTATGGGCAAGGTTGACTTGCATTAATGCTATTGCTGCTGCTTCGGCTTCAGCTCGGGTTGCGCCATCATCTAATTCTTTTGCCGCATGTAAGGCACTAGCATCAACCAAGTTCTGTAAACGACCTTTATTTAATAATAAATGTCCGCCATCTAATGCCAAAGATGCCAAGGTTATTAAGGCCAATAAACTGATGACGAATAATACCAAGACATTACCGCTTTGATGACGTTTGCCTTTGGTTTGATTCAATACGCAGCGAATAATTACCATGATCTTCAGCCTAGTTGCCAGTCTGTGTCATTTGACGAGACTCTTTCATGTTATAAACACTGCGTTGATATTTCTTAACAACATTTTTTCCGTAGTTACCATCTAAGGTGGCAATGATGCCGTCATTTAATTCAGGGGCGTTTATATCAAGTATTTGCACTTGTTTAATTTGCGCATTCGATAACGCTAACTGGTAGCTGGGTTGCTCGGCACAGCTCAGTACCAGTAGACTTGATATGACTAACAACGAATTTTTCATTAAGTTAGTTGTTTTCATTATGAACTCCTTAACTTTACTTGTCTGGTTTAAGTTTTTTTAAGTTGATTTAAGCTATTTTTAGTCAGTATTACTCGGATTTAGTCGGTTTTAGTTGGTGACCATATCGCTGATTAGTGCCACCATCATTGGTTAAAATAGCACTGTTGTTTGTGGCTGCTTGGTTTGGTGAAGTGGTTGATTCTGGTGTCTCTTGGCGGGTCATTGTACCCAACAGATAAAATTCCAAGTCTGATACCGGCACAAAGCCGTCGGTGGGTAAAGCAATACCTTTTTTATTAAAGGGTCTGACTAATCTTGGGGTCACCATAATAACTAGCTCAGTTTGACCACTTACATATTCATGACTGCTAAATAACTGTCCCAAAATAGGTAAATCACCTAAGCCAGGTAGCTTATTGACGCTATCACGCAAGGAGTCGCTTAATAAACCGCCAATAGCAATAGTTTGGCCATCAGCAAGCTCTACTGTGGTTTCAGAGGTTCTTTTAACAATAGAAGGCACAACTAAGGTTGAAGTTGAGCCTGATGGAGTAACACCAACACCATGAGAGTTGCTGAGTTCACTGACTAATACTTTTAAGTTAAGATTTATTTTTCCTGAATCTAATATCGTTGGTACAAAACTAACACCAACGCCGAAGTCTTTAAATTGCACTGTGGTGCCATCTTCACTGGGGACAGGCACGGGAAATTCACCACCGGCTAAAAACTCAGCTTTTTGGCCACTTAACGCGGTAATATTTGGCTCTGCCAGTATTTTGGCTAAACCGTTTTGTTTGGCAATATCTAGGGCAAAATTAAACTGCATCTCACCTTTAATTAAAGAGCCAAAAAATCCACTACTAATGCCAGCAGCCGTACCTGCGCCAATGCCGTTAACAATACCGCCGGTGCCGTCTGAGCCATTAAAGGTTATCGCCACTTTAGAATCAAACTTACGTGAAATCTCAGTACTTACTTCGGCAACGGTCACTTCCAACATCACTTGATGGCCGCCACCAATAGAAATCATATTAAGCACATTACTTCGGACTTTGCCGACAGATGCCGCATCGGCATAACCTCGGGCTAATTCAACCGCGATATTCATTTTTGCCAATGACGATGATTGGCCACTTAATACTAGCTGCCCTTGTGATGTTTCTACGCCAATATCTTCACCCGGTAGGTAATGAAATAAACGCTGGCGTAAGCCATTTAAATCATGGGTTACTTCAAGGTTGATAATATCAATTAATTTATCTTCCTCATCCCAAACCATGATGTTGGTGGTGCCTAGTTTTTTACCGACAATGTAGAGCTCTTTAGCACGTAATATTAAAATATCAGCAATTTTGTCATTACCCACTGATACTCGGCTAACAGTTTGTTTCATGGTTAAATTCCTAGATTTAAAAATAGGTACTTTGAATTCACCATCCATTAAGTTTGTTGGTCCGCCTGCTAGCACCGTAGAGCTAATGAACATTGACATTATTACCAACATGGCAAAGCTTAATAATGCACAGCGCATTATTAACTTGCGCGATAAGGCATGGCGCAATACTAGCGGGCGTGATAAGACAGTGAACTTAGTTATCGTGGTTAAATTAATTTTTAAACCTTTCATGACTTTATCCTTCATGACAGTATCCTTATTCGCTCTAGTGCCTAAATAGCTAAGCAGCTAACGATTAATAGTAATTAAATATCAACTTGCACAGTCTGTAATCTAACACCTCTAATTAACTCTACTTTCTGCCGCTGGCTTGGTTTAGGTAAAATTTTAGCGGCAGGCTTGGCTGTTGTATCGACTATTAGCTCAGGCATTACGGCTGGAACTACCGCTTCTTCCTCTGTTGTTTCTTTATTGACAATGAGTTCTGCCTTATCATCGGTAGGATTACGCAAGGCGAGCTGTAAATAACCATTTCTGCGAGCGTTCATTAAGATCTCTGCTTGACTTAAATCAACCTCAACGGTAATTGCTCTAACGAGTTGCGGCTTGTTTTCGCCGCTGGCGGCTCTTTGGTCAACGGCTAAAATATTAATATTAGAAAGAATGACCTCGGTAGTGGGTTTGCCGCCTTGCTGATGAGTATTTAGAATATCCACTCTGTTACCGGGTAGTAGAAAACCAGCAACACCAACAACGTCATTAACTCGAATAGTTACTGCACGCATATTTTTAGCAATCAGACTGGCTAAGTAACTACCATCACCTTGTTCAGCCAAACGTTCTTTTCTGACAATATCGCCAATATAGAATTGGTTTTTAGCCACTTTACCTATGACAGCTTCTAAGTTATTCATTGCTTTTTCAGGGGCCATTGATTTTGGAAATACCGATAACTTGACATGTTTAGCCTCTAAAATAGTACCTGTTGGGATCTGTATGGTAGTGACCACAATATTAACTTGCTCTTCAGTTAGGTTTTGTTGGTTATCATTAAGCCAATTTTTGGCGATATAGACTGCACCAACACCGAAAATTACTGACATGATGATAAAAATAAGGGTATTTTTATTCATTATTCACTCCTTAACTTTACTTAAGTTAACTTAGCCTAACAGGGCTTAGCTTGGCTCATTGTGCTGGCTATGACTGTTAGTACTGTTAATGTTAGCACTATGACTACCAAGGCTCTGATTATCAGGGTTTTGGTTAGCAGAACTCTTGCTATCAGCAGCATGCACAAAGTAATGCTGCCAGGCAAAACAGATAAGCGCTTGGGTAACCACAGGCGCTGATTGGTTAAACTTTATTTGGTCGCTAACAATGCTTAATAAATCTCGTGGTAAACAAGGGAGAAAGTCTTTTTGATCTATATAGTGACGTTGCTCAACCAAGTAATTGAAAATGTCTAGATCGCAATGCAGTTGATGCTCTGCACAGGTTTTAAACCAAAGCTCTTGGTATAACTCAACCGATAAGGCTTCGAATTTAATTTTGTAACCTAAACGGCGTAAAAATGCGTCATCAACTAACTCTTGTGGTGCTA
>Ga0209396_1004361_pt1 | contig 13822 bp, 11 predicted proteins | sample GOMGulsemesocosm_6_FD_184638 | JGI IMG/M metagenome (GOLD analysis project Ga0209396, IMG submission 184638) | Methane-oxidizing microbial communities from mesocosms in the Gulf of Mexico - GOM8C Gulf of Mexico (SPAdes) (version 2) | ecosystem: Environmental > Aquatic > Marine > Cold seeps...
AACGTATCCAGTTATCTTTATCGACCGCAAATCCATGCAGCATGATCAATACTTCGGCAGCAGGATCTATATCATCACTATTGGTATCTAAATAAACCCAATCATGATTAGCAGTCGAAATTGTATGCTTTGATAAATTTGACATTGAACGTTCGACACTGACACCGGCCTCAAATAAGGCTTCTTGCCAATCAGCACACGCGGTTAATGAAAGGGTCAGCAGAATAATCAGTAATTTCACAAAAGTTCCTAGGTGTTAATGTTTTATAATTATTATTAGTGATTGAGTAGTAGATGCTCCTGCATGAAACCACCACAATCGACCTATAAAACCATAAAATCACCGCCTAAACCAAGTAACTCGTCTACTTCAAAGTAAATAACGCCTCCCTCTCCTGAACTTACTATCCAATAGACTTAGAATCAAAAATAGGTTTAACCTATTTGACTTTAGTGCTGGCCAATTTTAGCTTCTTCTTACCCTCGCGACGCATCTTAAAAAAATCTGACATCAAGCGGGATGCGTCTTCTGCCAAAACCCCTGCAGACACCTCTATTTTATGATTAAAGAAAGGACTGTCTAATAAACACATAGCCGATTCGACAACCCCTGCTTTAGGCTCCGTTGCCGCATAGACCAAGCGCTGAACCCGAGAGTGCACCAAACAGCCCGAACACATAGTGCACGGCTCAACAGTGACATATAAGGTTGCCCCTGATAGGCGGTAGTTACCGATATTTTTAGCCGCATCCCTAAGCGCAACTATTTCCGCATGCGCACTAGGATCTAAACTCGTAATAGGCTGATTATAACCGCACCCTATAACCTCCCCTTCCAGTACCACTACAGCACCAACAGGCACCTCACCAGCATCATAGGCAAGTTTGCCCTGCTCAAGCGCAAGGGTCATGAAATGTTTATCGTTCTGTTCTTGTTCAGTCATTGATGGAGTATCATAGCGTCTAAACCTCAATGATAATCGAGAACCTCTATGTGGACCAATACCTTACAACCTAGATTTTCTGAAACAGATGCTTTAGGGCATGTAAATAACACGGTATTGCCAGTTTGGTTCGAAGAAGCCCGCACGCCTATTTTTGAATTATTCTGCCCAGGGCTGGATACCAATAACTGGCACCTGATTATCGCTAAGATAGATGTCGAGTTTTTAGCGGAAATCTATTATGGCAAAGCCGTCGAAATTCGTACCTTTATGGCTAAAGTTGGCAACTCCTCCATGGTCATTGGCCATGAAGCTTGGCAAGAGGGAAAGCTAACGGCTAAAGGCAGCGCCGTGATGATACATTTTGATCATGAGGCTAAATCCTCGAAGCCCATACCTGATCAAACCAGAGCAATATTAGAACAACATTTTAAAACTGAAGATTAATAGCAACATTAAATTAAGAGAACAAAATGAAAGCACTACTACGTAAAGCCTTTTCGCCAATATTAGAGAACTTTGAATCAGGGACAGAAGAATACGTTTATAAGGCATCTCATCGAGTCATTCTAATCGTCATGGGATGTATTTTCAGCGTACTGTCGACCGCCGTCGCCGTTATGGCCACAGAAGCAGATAATATGGGCTATTACATCCCTGTTTTCATTTTTGGCCTAGTAAGCTTAGTCACCCTTGTCGTAGGCACTCTGGGTAATGAACGCGCAGTCGCCAGCATCTGGGGTAATAAATAAGGACTGGAAAGCAGGCTGTAAGCTACTAGTCTTGGTATAGAATCTTAAAAAGAGAAGTACCATGAAACTAGTTCAAATCGTATCAGGCCTAATCCTTACTAGCGTTATCAGTCTTAGCCACGCGGGTAATTTTATTATCGGCGTGGAAGATCTTGATTATTACCCTATTTACCAATATTCGTCAGGAAAATACACTGGCGCTGCTGGTGAAATTTTAGAAAAATTTGCCGAATTAAACAATCATACCCTGACCTACAAAAGTTTCCCCATTACGCGACTCAATAAGAACTACCTGAGTGGAAAAGTTGACTTCCGCTTCCCTGATAATTCCTTCTGGGCTCAAGACCAAAAATCAGGTTATGACATTCAATATAGTCAGCCAGTGATAGAGTTCATCGACGGCGTAATGGTTAAACCCGAGAATAAAGGAAAAGGTCTGGATAAACTGAAAAAGCTTGGCCTAGTGCGTGGCTTCACTGCTTGGGATTATCTTAGTTATATAAAAGATGGCAGCGTAACCGCGAAACAAACAAACGGCCTAGAAAGCCTAATTAAACTAACAACCAATAGCCGGTATGACGGTGCTTATTTCAACGTAGATATCGCCACATACTTTTTGAAAGAAAAGATGAAATCACCAGGGGCTTTAGTATTTGATTCTGAACTACCCCATACCAAAAGCAATTATTCCCTTTCGAGCTTTAAACATCCTAAGATTATCGCTGAATTTAATCAGTTTCTAATTGATCAGGCTGCCTGGATAAAAACAGTGAAAGATAAATACCAATTAAAATAAGTATTTATTAATAGATGAGGTCGTAAAGGGATCTTCAGCAGTGTTTAAACTAATGGTAGGGCTAGCCAGATTCGAACTGGAGGCCTCTACCGTATAAAAACTACACCTCCCTACCTCCAGACAAAGCTTCGCACCCAACACTACAATCTTCCCAGTATAAAACTTATAGAAACGCTATTAATAAAACAAAAAAACACTACTAAAGTATGGTTTTAAACCATATTTCACACCAATCAATTAAAAATTTCATATACTCATTTGCCAAATTCACCCCTTAGCAATCTACTTCTATTACCCCATACCTAAAAACCGACAATATCTATTTTTATTATTAACATTCATCGAAAAATATATTCGCCGTTTATTTAGGCCTCCTAAATAATTCGTATGTTTTAAGGTGTCTCAAATAATAAAACGTAACAGATAGAAAATAATTTTTTAGCCCGAGGCCCCATGATTTTCAGCAAAAAACTCCTTACATTAAACTTTCGAAAAGTGGTTCAAAACCCACCCACTGCCAGAAAGCTGAGCAACCCTTTTTATAAACCAAATAGCATTGCAAAAATAACATGCGGTGTATTGCTTTACCTCAGTGGTGCAACAGCGAACATTGCATTCTCAGCGCCTTCTTTTATCGCTTTCGATAGTGGCCCTGTAAAACCAATCGCGCTATCGAAAGATGGTAAGCAGATGTATGTCACAAACATCTCTGATAATCGCTTGGAAATTTTTGATACCTCAGGTAATACCCCGATTAGCAAAGGTTCTGTGAGCGTTGGTTTGGAACCCGTTGCCGTAACGGTTTTAAACAAAAATACAGTATTAGTGGCTAATCACCTTTCAGATAGCGTGAGTATTGTAGACGTAAGAGGGATCCCTAATGTCACACATACATTATTAGTGGGTGATGAGCCTCGCGACATAGTTGTTACCGACCCTGATGGTTCTGGGCCATTATCACCGCGTATATTTATAACCACAGCCCATCGCGGCCAACATCGAAACTCGCCTTCAATCGCTGATGTCCCTGGCGCTGGCGATCCAAAATTAACAACCCCTGGCATTGGTAGAGCAGATGTATGGGTATTTGATTCAGGCAACCTAGGTACAACTAATACTGCTGGCGGCAAGCCGCTAAAGATTATGAGTTTCTTTACCGATACGCCAAGAGCATTAGCCACCAGCCCTGATGGCCGTTACGTTTATGTTGCAGGATTTTTATCACAAAACCAGACCGCTGTAGTCAGTACCGGTGTGGTATGCCCAGGTTTTAGCGATGCCGGCCCATGTACTACTTTTGATGGCTGGACTGCTCCGGATGGACAAGCTGAAGGCTTTTTACCCGGAGGCCTGCCAGGGCCTGATTCAAATGTCGATGGAATAAAGGCACCTGAAGTTGGCTTAATCGTTAAGTGGGACCCTAATTCAGGGCCTTCTGATAATAACCCTAATACTGGGGCGTTTATCGATGGCCTAGGCCGAGACTGGAATAATGGTGTTCGTTTAAGAATGCCTGATAAAGATGTATTTGCTATTGATGCGCTGACTTTAGAAGAAATTGCCTCGCATTCCTCAGTCGGCACCACGCTATTTAATATGGTTACCAATCCAGTGACTGGCACTTTATATGTTAGTAATACCGACTCTAAAAATGAGCACCGCTTCGAGGGCCCTGGCGAAATTGCGGGCACAACGGTTCAAGGGCATATCGCTGAATCTCGAATTACGGTTATTAATAATCCAAATGAACACAATAGTAATGGCGGTAATATCCATTCAATACATCTGAATCAGCACATAGATTATAACGTATTAAAAGCGCCACCTTCGGTGAAAAAAAGAAGTATAGCGACCCCTCTTGAAATGGTAGTAACCAACAATGGTAAAACGTTATATGTTGCCGCTTTTGGTTCACAGGCCATTGGCCACTATGATACTGAATCGTTAGAAAATAATAATCTTAGTTCTGGCAAGTCACACCTAATAGAACTGAGTGGCGGCGGACCCGGAGGCTTAGCACTGAATCCAGAGCAATCACTTTTGTACGTTTATACTCGTTTTGATAATGGTATTTCCGTTATTAATACTCAAACAAAAAAGGAAATATTTCATACATTATTATTCAACCCAGAGCCTGAGCACATTACAGCAGGACGTCCCTTTCTTTATGATGCTCGCCTATCTTCCAGTAATGGTGAAGTTTCCTGTTCTAGCTGTCATATTTTTGGAGACCACGACGGCCTAGCCTGGGACTTAGGCAACCCAGATGCATCGATTAGCGAAAGTCCATTGCCAGTAAAATTTCAAACACTGCTTGAACTAGAAATACGCGGTGATTTAGGCATTGATGGCATCGGAGTAACAGACGTAGAAGCGATTAATGGCGGTGCCAGCTTAAACCAGTTTCATCCAATGAAAGGACCAATGACAACACAAACCCTACGCGGCATGAGCACTCATGGAGCGATGCATTGGCGCGGTGATCGTTCAACTGGATTCTTCAGTGATGATCCTGAAAATCCGACTGAGCAAGATGCCTATAATGAAGAGCTTTCTTTCAAAAACTTTATTGTAGCTTTTGATGGCCTAAATGGTCGCGATGGCGTTATTTCGGAAGATGACATGCAAAAGTTTTCCGACTTTATGCTATCGGTTACTATGCCGCCAAACCCAGTTAGAGCGATTGATAATTCTTTGACTTCCGCTCAGCAACGAGGAAAATTATTTTATCTTGGCAAGCCAATGGGTTTCGAAGTAGGCCCTCTAAAAAGGCGTTCATCAGGCCTTGGGCCAGAGTTGGAAGTGCTTCTAAACGGCCTTGCGGGCGAGCGTTTTGATGCTGGATTTACCTGTGAAGGTTGCCATCGCTTAGATCCAGAAGAAGGTCTTTTTGGAACAGACGGACAACAGAGTTTTGAACAAGAAACTCAAATAATGAAAATTGCACAGCTACGAAGCGTCTATACCAAGGTCGGTTCTTTTGGCTCATCACCGACTGTCCGCAATAACCTAAATCACAACCCTGAAGTATCTGACCGATTTGATTTTCAAGGCGATCAGATTAAAGCATTTGGCTTAATACACGACGGCACCGAAGACACTTTGGAAAATTTCTTAAGCTCTGGTGCGTTTGATGACAATGGTCTTGGTGCTGGCTTTCAGAACAGCCAACAACGTCGTGATGTTGAACAATTTATCCTTGCTTATGATTCAGACTTAGCCCCAATTGTTGGCCAGCAAGTTACGGTAACAAGCGATAATACAGCTTCAATACAACGCGCTAAGCTACTACTTTCAAGAGCAGACAAAAGGTTCAGTTCAAAAATATTGGGTGGCAAAGTTAAAGAAGCGGATATTGTGATTAAAGGTCTTATTGCCGGCAGAGAGCGTGGCTTTTTATACGACGGTAAAAGTTTATTAGGAGTGATGAAATTTAAATCTGATAAGGGCCAGTTAATTAGGCGACTAGATCGTCTACTTGCTACATTTGATGGCCCAGCAACGTTTACCGCGGTACCGCCGGGTTCTGGCAATCGTATTGGGCTTGATCGTAACTTAGATGGGGTTTTGAACGGATTAGAATAATAAGATAATAGGCGCCGTCTTTTTGAAGACGGCGCTTAGTGCATATCCACAGCAGTTAAATAACTAATAATGACACGTCATTGGCACACTACTGATACGGAATTTTTATGAATTACAGGCATAAAAAAAGCCACTCGTAAGTGGCTGATTTTAAAGAATTCTTTGGTAGGACTACCCAGATTCGAACTGGGGACCTCTACCATGTCAAGGTAGCGCTCTAACCAACTGAGCTATAGTCCTAAAGTGAGTGCAGTCTAATAAATTGAGACAGGCCATGCAAGCCATTTTTAGCCTTTCTGCTACATTTCTAACAAGAAAGTATTTTAAAATCAGCCTGTTAGCTTATCCCTCTCTATATTCATCCCGGTATCGCTTTCGCTCGTAACTCAATCTCTGACCAATTTTCAGCTTTCATTAAACTAGCCTCGGTTAACCAGCTGCCGCCAATGCAAATCACATTCGGCAGTCTTAAGTAATCCTGATAATTATCTAAGCTGATACCTCCCGTTGGACAGAACTCCACATTATCAAAAGGCCCAGCCCAAGCTTTTAGTAAGCTAGAACCGCCAATAGCACTGGCAGGAAAACACTTTAACTGGGCAAGACCCGCTTGCTTAGCCACCATTATTTCACTGGCGGTTGCGACCCCAGGCAAGAAGATCCCGTCCCATTGCCCTGCTGATTCAACTTGTTGAGCTTTCTCAATTAACTCTGCCGTCAATCCAGGGCTAACAATGAACTGAGCCCCAGCATCAATGGCAGATTGATAATCTTTAACATTACAAACCGTCCCCGCCCCAACGATTGCCTCTGGTACCTGCTCACAAACCTGCTTAATCGCTGCTAACCCTACCTCCGTTCGCAAGGTTATTTCCAATAGATGAATACCTCCCGCGACCAAGGCCTTTGCCATAGGTACCGCGTGAGATAGATCGTCAATCACGATAACTGCGATTAACGGTTTGGTTTTTTCTAACCAAGCATTGAGTTTTGTCATGCTGTTATTTGGCCTTAAAAGTATGTATTTTCAAATTTAGCTGATTACTTTCATCAGTCATCCCAATGCAGAGATAAAGCCCCCTCATCAGCAGGGGTCGTATTGTTTCTAAATAAACTGAACAGTTCTCGCCCTAAGCCCACGCTGGTTAACTTGGCCGGCTCAGTATTCGAAGTTGCAGTAGAAGTTCTCTCGCTATGATTTTTAACCATCCCTTTATGGGCATCTATTTCAATTAAATCGCCATCACGAATCAGGCCAATAGCCCCACCTAATATCGCTTCAGGGCAGATATGCAATACCGCAGGCACCTTGCCCGACGCTCCCGATAAACGCCCATCGGTTAATAGCGCGACGCTAAAACCTGCATCTTGTAAGTTAGCGAGTACTGGCATCAGTTTATGCAGCTCTGGCATACCATTGGCTTTTGGCCCCTGATATTTAACCACAATAATACAATCACAATTTAACTCTCCCGCCTTATACGCTTGCTGCACTGACTGCTGATCGACAAATACTTTAGCTGGGGCCTTGGTATACCAGCGCGATTCCGGCACTGCTGAAATTTTAATTAAGCCACGCCCTAGATTTCCATTTAATAACTTAAGGCCACCCTCACGCATAAAAGGTGCGTGAGTAGGGGCTAATACATCAAGATTCAAACTCTCAACATTCACATCACGCCAAGCTAATTGTTTTTCCTGCCCGCCCTCGGCTAAATTATTAATGATGAGATAAGGTTCTTGGCAATAGGCTGATAAGTCTCGGCCTAATAAGGTTTTCACATCCTGATGCAATAAACCCTCAGTTAATAATTCACGAATTAAAAAGCCCATACCACCCGCTTGCTGAAAGTGATTTACATCCCCTTCACCGTTGGGATAAATTCGGGTTAATAAAGGCACCACATTCGATAAGTCTGAAATATCTTGCCAATCAAGAATAATCCCTGCCATACGCGCAATCGCAAGAAGATGAATACTGTGATTGGTCGAACCTCCCGTCGCCAATAAGCCCACAATGGCATTGACGAAGCTTTTTTCATCCAACATTTTGCCAACAGGAATATAGTCAGCTTCTAATGAGGTATGTTGACTCAGTTGCTCTAAAGCATATTGGTTTAACAGTGGCCTTAATGGATCTTGCGGATGTAAAAACGAACTCCCCGGAAGTTGTAACCCCATCACTTCCATTAACATTTGATTCGAATTGGCTGTGCCATAAAAAGTACAGGTTCCGGCACTGTGGTAGGATTTTAATTCTGAATCTAATAATACCTCTTTATCCACTTCACCCGCGGCAAATTTTTGCCGCGTTTTTGCTTTCACTGAATTAGCGATGCCCGAAGACATAGGACCAGAAGGTAAAAATATCGCCGGTAAATGGCCAAATCGTAATGCTGCCATCAATAGCCCGGGTACTATTTTGTCGCATATCCCCAGTAGCACGACACCATCAAATACATCGTGGGATAAACCAATCGCCGTACTCAGCGCAATCGTATCGCGACTGAATAATGACAACTCCATCCCTGCTTGCCCTTGGGTAATGCCGTCACACATAGCCGGAACTCCCGCAGCTACCTGAGCGACATGCCCGAGTTTGGCAAGGTGTTGTTTTATTTGTTGCGGATAATCATGGTATGGCTGGTGCGCAGACAGTACATCATTATAGGCACTGACGATGCCTATATTTGCGGCACGATGACTCTGTTTTAGAATTATTTTTTTGTCGTTGTCTTCTGCTGCAATTGCATGAGCAAGATTGGTGCAGCTTAGTCCATGGCGCGCAGGCTCCTTCTGCAAGCGCTCAGCTTCTGCCGTAATAAGATCTATATATTTTTTACGGCTTACTTTGCTACGTTCGATTATTCTCTGGGTTACGGCCTCGACTATCGGATGCATATATTTTCCTTTTTATATTTCACCACTATTTCGTCACTATTGCGTTCTATAAACACTAATATTGATACCATCTTGGTGAAGTAAATGCGAAACAGGTAAGGCTTCCGTTTTCTCTTCACAGGCTTTTATAAATACTGCATTTTTTTCGTCACCGCTAAAATGCAAATAGATTTTTTCTGCCCGCTTAATGAATCGCCAAGTTAAACTCATTCGCGCCTGTGGTAAAAACTCATCTTCAACCGGTAAGCACCAAGCAGAAGTATCCACATCTAATAGAGCTGCAAGCTGAGTTGAGTTGTGAAACCAAGATGCCGTATGGCCATCTAGGCCCATGCCTAAGATAACAATATCGATATGCTCTACCTGAGTTCTTAATTGCGTCTCACAATCCATAATACCTTCACTGGGCAACGTAGCATCATTTTTTAAGCCTAAAAAATACGCTCTTTTCGCTTTATTTTGCAGTAGGTAATCACGCACCAACTTTTCATTACTGTCTTTATCTTCAATCGGCAACCACCGCTCATCAACTAAAATAATTGTGACCTTAGCCCAATCTAATTCTTGTTCACTTAACTGTTTGAAAAATGCAATCGGCGTTGTTCCACCACTGACTGCAAGACAGGCTTTACCTTTACTCTGAATGCATTGAGTTAATTGCTTAACTACAGAGGTTACTAACTTTTTCGCTAAAATATCTTGGTCATTACTTAATGTTTCTGTCCACATAGTTTCACTCCAACATCATCAATTACTGTGGTAAATAACTCACACTTAATTATTTCCATTCAATTATTTCTATTCAATTATTCTCATTCCACAATCGCCCATCTTTTGCCAGCAACAAAGTAGAGGCTGCAGGCCCCCAGGTTCCTGCAGTATAGGGTTCTGGTGTACTGTCTGAATCTTGCCAAGCTGCCAATATAGGATCGACCCAGTGCCAAGCTTCCATCAGCTCATCATCGCGTAAGAATAACGTCGGATTTCCCGCCAAGGCATCAAATAATAAGCGTTCGTAGGCTTCAGGAACTCTCACTCGATTGGTATCGGGTTCGCGTCCAGATGATTGGCTTCTCATATAGTCTTGACTAGGATTATCCGGATTTAAACTTAACGTCATCGGCCGAACGTTCATACCACTGCCTAGCTTCTTCTCACATAACTGTAAGCGAATCCCTTCGTCAGGCTGCAAACGAAAAATTAATTTATTCGCCATCGCTTCTTTATGCTGCATCGAAAAAATTGAGTGCGGAATTTCTTTAAATTGCACCACTATTTCGCATTCCCTTTCCGCCAGTCGTTTTCCGGTGCGCAAATAAAATGGAACTCCGGCCCAGCGCCAATTTTCAATTTCAACCTTCATCGCAACAAAGGTCTCTGTTTGACTTTGATCATCAACCCCCGCTTCATCGCGATATCTTGGCACGGGAATACCTTCGGAGACCCCTTGGCCGTACTGACCCCGAATGACTTTATCGTGAATATCTTTGCCTTCTATTGGGCGCAGCGCTTTAATCACCTTAACTTTTTCATCGCGCACCGCATCGGGCTCCATTTTTGACGGTGGTTCCATAGCAACTATGCATAACAGCTGTAACAAATGATTTTGCATCATGTCTCGAAACGCGCCGACCTGATCATAAAAACCCGCACGCTGTTCAACCCCTAAGGATTCAGAAATCGAAATTTGGATATGGTCGATATAATGTTGATTCCACTGGCTTTCAAAAATGGAGTTGGCAAAACGCAATACCATTAAGTTCTGTACAGTTTCCTTGCCTAAATAATGATCAATACGATAAATTTGGCTCTCATCAAAGTACTCAGCAACCGTTTTATTAATCGCTTTTGCTGAGGCTAGATCATGGCCAATGGGTTTCTCTAGAACGATCTTTGACGCTGGACTAATCAATTGATTGCTATCTAGGTTTATGGTGATATCAGCGTATAAAAAGGATGCCGTCGCCAGATAAAATAAACGATTAGGACAATCCTCATCTAGCTCACGGCTCAATACGTTGAAAGCCTTAGGGTCCTGTACATCAATACGGATATATTTTAAGCGTTGAGCAAAAACAGCCCAACAATCATCATCTTGATATTCTGGGCTAATTTGTTCAAAAACTGCTTGTTTAACCTTTTCCTTCACCTCTTCAGATTTGTAGCCTCTTCGCCCTACTGCGTAGATACAGCCAAACGGCAAGCGCTTATCCAACTCGAGTAGATACAGGGCTGGAAATAGCTTGCGCAAGGCAAGATCTCCAAGACCGCCAAACAGCACCAACTCAAAAGGTTGTTCAATTTGCATTCGATTCCTTCCTTTTGCCGATTAACATAGCCGTTCATTTAAGTGTGCACCATAAGTCAGCTTTTACCAGTCCATTTACGGTACTTATTCCGCTAGTTGAGGTTAAGCAGAATTCATGCCCAGCTAACTTTTAAGCAATGAAAACTGCCCTTTTTAACCTTGTGATTCCCTCTCAAAACGCTACAATGCGGCAACTTTTAATACTAAACACTTAATTAGTAGTGCAGTTTATAAACTAATCGCCACAACCCTTAGATGGCTACCTATTTATTGTATTTACAAGGATTGAATCATGATTAAAAAATGCCTTTTCCCCGTTGCTGGCTATGGAACTCGTTTCTTACCTGCAACTAAGTCCATGCCAAAAGAAATGCTACCCATCGTTAATAAGCCTCTAGTGCAATACGGTGTAGAAGAAGCTGATCAAGCAGGTCTTTCGACTATTGGCTTTGTTACCGGTCGTGGCAAACGTGCAATCGCCGACCATTTTGATATCAGCTATGAGTTAGAAGCAGAGATTGCAGGCTCTGGTAAAGAGTCCTTATTAACCTCTATTCGCGACTTGATCGAAAATAACGATTTTGCTTTCACTCGCCAAAACCACATGAAAGGTTTAGGCCATGCGATTCTTTCTGGTCGCAATTTAATGGGCGACGAGCCTTTTGCCGTAGTACTTGCCGACGATTTATGTGTCGCTGCAGAAGATGGCGAAGGCGTTTTAGCGCAAATGGTTAAGATCTATAACCAATTCCGTTGCTCGGTAGTAGCCATTCAAGAAGTCCCTGCAGACCAAGTGCACAAATACGGTGTGATTGCCGGCGAAGATATGGGCAACGGCCTTTATCGTGTTAACGACATGGTAGAAAAGCCATCTAAAGAAGAAGCACCTTCAAATCTAGCCATCATTGGCCGTTATATTTTGACCCCTGACATCTTCGAGCTCATTGAACAAACAGAGCCCGGTAAAGGTGGTGAAGTTCAGATTACCGATGCTTTGATGAAGCAAGCCGCAGAAGGCTGTGTTATGGCGTATAAATTCCGCGGTAAGCGTTTTGATTGCGGCAGCATCGAAGGTTTTGTTGAAGCGACTAACCACGTATTCGAAAACGTCTATTTAAAAGAACAAGCTGAAAAAGAACAAAATAAAGGGAAGAAATAATGGGTGATTTATTAGCTTGCTTTAAAGCTTACGATGTTCGCGGCCGCATGCCAGACGAACTAAACGAAGACATTGCTTACAGCATTGGTCGTGCGTTTGCTCAATTCTTAAAACCAACCACTGTGGTTGTGGGTTATGACATTCGCCTAACCAGCCAGCAGATGTGCGACAAGGTAGTAGAAGGTTTACGTGATGCCGGTGCAAACGTATTAAACATTGGTATGTGTGGTACTGAAGAAGTGTATTTTGCCACGTCTCACCTTAATGTTGATGGCGGTATTTGTGTAACCGCTAGCCACAATCCAAAAGATTACAACGGCATGAAGTTCGTACGTGAAGGTTCTAGACCTATCAGCGGCGACACAGGCCTTAAAGATATCGAAAAATTGGCTTATGCCAACGATTTCCCAGCAGTTGATGCAAGCAAGCGTGGCAGCCTAGAAATGGTTGATACTCGCCCTGCTTACACCCAGCACCTTTTAACGTATGTTGAAGCCGATAAGCTTAAGCCGTTAAAAATTGTTTGTAATGCAGGTAATGGTGGTGGCGGTCTAGCGCTAGATGCTATTGAGCCTTTCTTACCAATTGAGTGGGTTAAGGTGCATCACGAACAAGATGGCAACTTCCCTCATGGCGTGCCAAATCCTTTATTGGTAGAGAATCGCGAGTCTACGATTAAAGCGATCGCTGATAATAATGCTGATTTAGGCATTGCTTGGGATGGCGATTTTGACCGCTGTTTCTTCTTCGATGATAAAGGCACCTTTATTGAAGGCTATTACATCGTTGGTCTTTTAGCTGAAGCGGCTCTATTGAAAAATCCAGGTGCCAGTATTGTTCACGACCCTCGCTTAACTTGGAATACGATTGAAATTGCAGAAGCCGCTGGCGGTAAAGCAATTCAAAGTAAAACGGGCCACGCCTTTATTAAAGAACGCATGCGTTTAGAAGATGCGGTTTATGGTGGCGAGATGAGTGCTCACCATTACTTCAAAGATTTTTTCTATTGCGATAGCGGTATGATCCCGTGGTTACTTGTGGTCGAGCTGATCAGCAAGAGTGGCAAGTCGCTGACTCAGTTGGTTGAAGAGCGCATGGCTAAATTCCCATGCTCTGGTGAGATCAACAGTGTATTAGAAGATGCTCAAGCAACCTTAACTAAGGTCGAAGCTCACTACTCTACTGTAGAGAACGTTGAGATTGATCGTACTGATGGTTTAAGCATGAACTTTGGTGATTGGCGCTTTAACTTGCGCGCATCCAATACTGAGCCCGTTGTACGCTTGAACGTTGAGAGCCGTGGCAACCAAATTTTAATGGAAGCGAAAACAGCTGAGCTTCTTGCTTTAATGAAGGGTTAATCCTTATTAAAAGCTA
>Ga0209396_1004369_pt1 | contig 13815 bp, 14 predicted proteins | sample GOMGulsemesocosm_6_FD_184638 | JGI IMG/M metagenome (GOLD analysis project Ga0209396, IMG submission 184638) | Methane-oxidizing microbial communities from mesocosms in the Gulf of Mexico - GOM8C Gulf of Mexico (SPAdes) (version 2) | ecosystem: Environmental > Aquatic > Marine > Cold seeps...
GATTAGACCGTGACATGTGTTATTGAACATAAGTTTTATAAACGGCATTATAAACGCCATAAAGAACAAACCAAAAGGGTAGTTTTATGGAATGGCTTTCTGCTGATCCTTCATATCTTGGCTTTTTGCTCATTGACCTGGTAGCCATATTTTGTCTGGTAGCGGCCATGCGCTGGTTGAGTCGTTTTCTGGTGCGCCCGGTAACCCAGCATTCGGAAGCCAGCAATATAGAAACCTCGGCCGCGGTGATCGCACTTATGCTGGCGTTAACCGGTGTTACTTCTGGGTCCTTCAGCCTCACACTCAGTGAGGAGTGGTGGCTGGTGATAATCTATGGTCTTTTAGCCATGGTGTTATTGCGTTTAGGTGTTTGGCTGCAAGATAAAATTGTATTACCGGCCCTGGATTTAAATCATGCCACCGCCCAGGGCAATGTGGCGGCTGCGTTTATAACCGGCGCTCATTTGATAGGGACCGCCATCGTAATTAGGTCGGCCATGCAATGGACCTCTCAGGATGCCAACCTTGGGTTAGTGGCGTTGCTATTAGGTTTTATCATTTCTCAATGTTTATTGGCGTTAGAAACACGCTTACGCATATCCTGGTCTTCGGGATTGGTGAGTGCCATCGATAAAAAGGCCAGCCCCATGGCCATTAAGGCGGGCGCTCAACACATAGGGGCAGCTTTAGCCATTAGTGGCAGCGCACATTTTGCTTCTGCCATTGAGTACCAACTTGAGTTAGCCGTGTTGGCATGGCTATTTAGTTCGATCATTTTTTTGTTGGCTTATTTGGCGTTGGCTGAGTTATGTGTACGCTTTATTTTGCCCAAGGGTGATGTGTATGAAGGAGGGCGTCCCGCACTGGAGGGGGCTATTTATTTAGGTTGGGGGTTTATCTTACCGGCCTTGGCTGGTTGAGGTGAGGTTGCTAGTTTAAAACCGGCCTATCCTTGGCCGATTTTAGTTTTTATCTAAGCGGGCTTATTGTGGCTTGAATACCTTTACATTTTCTCGTCCCGATTGCTGTAATTGCTGAGCGTGCATCTGGCTCATGGTGCCTTTGGCGCAGTAAAGCAAAACATTTTTATCGTCGGGCAAGTCTTCCAGGCGAGCCATAAGCTCATAAAATGGAATTTTTATGATCTGGTTATTGGCTAAAAATAGAGGTGTTTGTTCTTCCTCATGAGGTGCACGAATATCAATGATCACATCGCTGGCATCCGGGACCTGTACCAGCTCCACATCTAAGATGCCGTCGCTGCTGGACAGTACTGCACCAATTCGTTCTACCTTTTTATCTTCGATAGCGTCTTTAAGCACGCTAAAGTCAAACTTACTTTCTTCAGCCTCTACTTTATCCATGCGTGCGCGGGTGGTGGGTTTTACCGATATCACACCACAGTATTCCGGCATTCTGGCAGCAAAATCATAGGTGCCAATTTTCCTGGAAATGTCGATGATTTCAGGTTTATCCATACAAATAAGCGGTCTTAATACCAGGGTATCGGTGACGGCATCGATAACGTTTAGATTACGTAAAGTCTGGCTGGATACCTGGGCAATACACTCGCCCGTTACCAAAGATTCGATGCCCAGCTCTTGCGCCACATCACTGGCTGCTCGCAGCATCATGCGCTTGAGTATGACCCCCATCTGAGAGTTGTCTACGTTCTTTAATATTTCAGCCACCACCCCTTCAAATGGCACGGTCACAAACTTAACCCCATGGGAACTGGCGTACTGCTTCCATAGATAATGGGCCACTTGTTTAACCCCCACCTCATGAGCGGTGCCGCCCAGGTTAAAGAATATGTAGTGGGTTAACAGCCCACGGCGGGACATAAGGTGGCTGGCCACGGTAGAGTCGAAACCTCCTGACATCAACGATAATACCCCGTCGATGCAGCCCAGTGGATAGCCGCCCATGCCTTGATCGATGGCGCTAATGGTTAGCAGCCTTTGTTTGCGAATTTCCATCTTCACTGTGTATTCGGGTTTCTTTAGCTGCACCCTGGCGCTGGGAATACGCTGCAGTAAACCGCCGCCCACATAACGCTCAACATCAATACTTTTGAAGTCATGCTCGCCTGTGCGTTTTACCCGCACAACAAAGCTTTTGCCTTGAATCTCTTGGGTATATGCCTGTTCGGCAATGTCCAAGATGTCATCGAAGGTCTTAAAGTTGTGTTCTTTTACAGTGAGTATTTTGGCAATGCCCGGAATGCGCTGTAGCGTGGAGCGGGTAGGCATCTCTTGAGCGTCGTCTTCAATGCTCACTTCAATGGCGTCCCATTGACCTTGAACATGGCAAGCGATGTCGGCGTATTTAAGGGTGTTCTTAATGTTCCGTCTTAGCTGGGTAATAAATTGCTTACGTACCGGGCGAGATTTAATTGTAATTTCAGGAAACAGCTTGATGACGAACTTCATGGTGGGTACTAAAGCCAAATAAAAAACGGATTATAACAAATTTGGCTGGGGAGTTTTAATAATAATGGCCCTGCAGTTAAGCCATTTTGGCATTACTCAGTGCGTACGATCTTTTTGTTGATAGCGCTGGCATGGCGTTCACGAAGCTCGCTGTCGATGTATTTATCGGTGGTGGCCATGCTGGAATGGCCTGCATCTTCTTTAACGTGCTCCCTTGGGCGTATTTTAACATCCTCTGAAATGCCTGTGTGTCTCAGCCAATGGACAGTGGCGGCTTTTAACTCGCCGGCTTCGTCGGCCTGGCCCATTGCCACCAAGTTGGCATGAGCGCCGTCAAAACACATCTGCACTAGGTTGCGTATTTGTCGAGTACTGGTGACGGCACCGTGGCCATGAACCTTAGTAATGAGCGGCGTGGTTTCACCAGGATAGGGCATAGCCGGTAGTTTTAACCAGTGTCGGTAACGCTGCAATGCCTCTAACATGCCGTTTGAAACCGTAATAATGCGACTCTTATTGCCCTTGCCCACCACATGAAACCACCAGTTACGGTCCTGATCGGTACGAAAATCCCCCATCACCGGAGTGGAGCGCTCATCGCTCACCAGTTCCGATATGCGCAGGTACATGCCTAACAGGCAATTTAGTATGAACAGGGTGCGTTCATGTTGCCCTGGGTCTTGAGCGGCCAGAGTTTGCGCCACACGCATAACCTCATCCCATTGGTAGTTGCTAATCCTGCGTACAGGGGCACTATTTTGCGAGGTTTGAATGAAGCGGCTCTTTTGCCTCACCAGAGCCACAGGATTAGCGCTGATGAATTCCTCTTGTATCAGAAAGTTAAAAAAGGAACTTAGAATGGCAAAAGAGGATTGAATGGCTTTTTGGGAAGGGCGGTAGGATGCCACCGAGGTTTTCATACCCGTTGCCTTGCTAGACGGGCACACAAAAGGGCGCCACTCGCTGTTGGCCATGCGTAGGCCTTGGCGAGATTTAAAGCGCGCTACGTTTTTGCTGCCAATCCAATGGTGGGGTGGCGAGATACAAAACTCCATGAACGCTTCAATATGTTCACGGCGCACCTCTTGTAGCGAAGCATCTTGCACTAACCACAGCCACTGCAAGATGCGCTCAACCTCACGGCGATACGCATTAAAAGTGGCGCTACTACCCCGATAACTGGTGAGATAACGCAGGGCAAAATAATAATCCTGTTGCTGGGAAGGTTTAGTTAAATGAGGCGCTACTTCATTTGGGCTAAGCCTGAAGGCATCGGGCAGATGCTCCAGGTTATCTAATATGGCTATAGGGGTGGCGGGCATGTGTTACACAAGCTGCCACTTTAGGGTTTCGCCAGCACGCAAAGGCACAATTACATCGTCACCCAGTTGCATGGTTTGTGGGGCTACCCAGTCGGCCTTTTGCAGGGTGATGGTATCTGTATTTCTGGCCATCTTATAGAAATCCGGGCCATTGAAGCTGGCAAAGGATTCCAGGTGATTAAGGGCGCCTAATTCATCAAAAATCTCGGCGTACAATTCAATGGCCGCGTAAGCGGTGAAGCAACCGGCACAGCCGCAGGCATTTTCTTTGGCTGATTTGGCGTGGGGTGCTGAATCTGTTCCCAAAAAGAAGCTAGAGTCGCCCTGACTAACCACGTCACGTAATGCTTGCTGATGAATATTGCGTTTTAAAATGGGCAGGCAGTAGTAGTGAGGCTTTATGCCGCCGACTAACATATGATTACGATTGTAGGCCAAGTGCTGAGGGGTAATGGTGGCCCCTATATTGTCACCGTGTTCCAAAACAAACTGGGCGGCTTCTTTGGTGGTGATATGCTCAACTACTAGCCTTAAATTAGGAACCTTTTTTACCAGGTTGTCTAACACGTCATCCAGAAAGCGTTTTTCGCGATCAAACACATCCACCTCGGCTGAGGTCACTTCACCGTGTACCAGCAATGGCATGTCGTATTCAGCCATAACGGCTGCGATGTCTGCTAATTTTGATAAATCGGTGACGCCAGAATCCGAGTTGGTGGTGGCGCCAGCTGGGTACAGTTTGGCGGCAACTACATGCCCGGATAGCGCCGCATCGCGGATAATCTCTGGGGTGGTATTGTCGGTAAGGTAAATCACCATCAGGGGGTTAAAAGCCGGGTACGCCTGGCTTTGCGCCATAATTCGAGCGCGATACTCCAGTGCCTGCTGAGCGTCCATCACGGGCGGCACCAGGTTGGGCATGATGATGGCTCGACCCATAATTTTTGCGGTGGCTGGAACTGTGTCTCTTAATACCGCGCCGTCACGTAAATGCAGGTGCCAGTCGTCTGGGCGTGTGATGGTGATTTGCTGTGCCATGAAAAGTGCCTTGTATGTAGAGCGCGCATTGTATCAAAAACACCATTAAAGCTGCGAAATAATGACGCTAAAAGCAGTTTATTCGTTTATTCCGATAATAACAATTATCGGAAATTGATATTACCATTTCCTTGTCTAGTCTTAGGATATAAATATACATTTGAGATATCTATGGAAACTGCAGCTGAAACCCAAGAACTAAGTTCACTATTTAATGCCAATACAACTCTTGAGGTTATCACCTTTTATGTGGGCAAAACCCAGTATGCCACTCCGGTGAGTGAGGTGCGTTATATAGAGCAGGATAAACGCAGCACCACTCGCATTGAGGTAGATAAAAAAGTCGGTGCCGAAGTGACCACCTATCAAGGCAAACCTGTGCCTATTTATGATTTGGCCAACCTTATGGGTTGTGAGGCCGAATATGAAGCAAACCTTGAAGTGCTACAAATTCTAAAGGATAGAGAAAAAGAGCATATTAGTTGGATCGATTCTTTAGAGTCTTGTTTAAGGGATGGCAGTGACTTCACCCTAGCAAAAGACCCTAACCTCTGTGCCTTTGGTAAATGGCTGCTTGAATTTGAGGCGGCAGATGAAATTCTCGCCGATATATTGGAGGATTTTGAAACGCCCCATAAAAAAATTCATACCCTGGCCAGTGAATTATTGGCCATGCGCGACAACGATCAACGGGTTGAATCTTTAGTTGTATTGGAGGCTGAGCGCACTAAAACATTTGCCAAGCTGATGGGATTGTTTGCCGCGGCTCAGGATCGTTTGGAAAATATAACCCGCCCTATTTTGCTTTATATTGATACTGGCAAGAAGATGATAGCGGTGAGGTTGAATGCCATTAGCGACATTGTCACCTACTCTCAAGCGGACTACACCACTCAAGCGGAAGTGGACGACAATCCACAACTTAATAGTCTCAATTTCTTTTCAGGTTATTTAGAAAATAAAGACTCTGAATTACCACCCTGTGTGCTGCTGGACTGGCGCCTATTTAGTGGCAACAGCACACAAATGATCCAATAAAAATCAGCGAGTTATGGATCGCATGGTGACAAACTCTTCCGCTGAGCTGGGGTGAATGCCAATAGTGCTGTCGAAGATCGCTTTGCTTGCCCCTGCTTTAATAGCAATGGCAATGCCTTGCAAAATTTCGCTGGCGTGCTCCCCTAACATATGAGCGCCCAATACCTGGTCGGTGTTTTTATCGACCACCAGTTTCATAAAGGTTCGTTCGTCAGAGCCACTCAAAGTATGTTTAAGCGCCTTGAATTCACTTTCATAAATATTCACCTCAAGCCCCTTTTGTTTAGCGGCTTGCTCACTTAATCCTACCGTGGCCATGCACGGTTGGGAGAAAATAGCGGTGGGTATATTGTCATAATTAAGCGTGTCAGACTTGTCTTGGTATTGTTGAGCTAAAAATGTCATGGCTTCAGCCAACGCCACCGGCGTTAATTGGGCTGTGTTTATCAAGTCCCCCATGGCAAACACATTGGGCACATTGGTTTGAAAAGAATCGTCTACTTTTACAAAGCCCTTTTCATCCAAGGCGATGCCCTGCTCTTCTAGCCCTAAATTTTCAAGATTAGGACTACGCCCGGTGGCACAAACCACCAGATCGGCCTGTACGGATTTACCCGATGCAAACTCCACCTGATAGCCATCCGGGTTTTTTACGATGGCACTGGGTTGCTCTGCAATCAATGAGAGCCCTTTTTTTAATATTTCCCGCTGAGCAATTTGGCGAGTGGATTCATCAAAACCTCTTAATAATTTTCCAGAGCGGGATGCAATATGGGTGTCACACCCTAAACCGTTTAAAATGCCTGCAAATTCAACTGCAATATAGCCACTGCCCACTACCACGGCCGATTTTGGAAAAGATTCCATGTAAAACAGTTCGTTACTGGTGATCATGTGCTCCTTGCCAGGTATGTCTGGTTTGCTTGGCCAGCCGCCGGTGGCGAGTAATATCTTTTCACTGCTGTAGCGAGTGCCATCCACTTCCACATGATTAGGGCCCACGACTTTGCCATGCCCCCAAAGAGTTTTTACGCCTGAGTTGTCCAATAGCTTTTTATAAATGCCGTTGAGCCGCTCTATTTCTTTGGTTTTGTTGTCGCGCAAGGTGGCCCAGTCAAATGTCTTAAGTTGTAAATCCAGACCAAACCCTTTTGCTTCTTGCAGCATATGAGGGAATTCACTGGCATAAACAAACAGCTTTTTAGGGACGCAGCCTACGTTGACACAGGTGCCGCCCAAATAACGGGATTCAGCTACCGCTACCCTTTTTCCCATGGCGGCTGCCATGCGTCCAGCTCGCACACCTGCCGAGCCGGCACCAATAATAAATAAATCAAAATCCATGGAGTTTTCCAATGTATGTACCCTCGCCTACGCCTTCAATACGGCTCGTAAATTCACCAATCCAGGACTTACTTTGTCGATGGAGATTTGCTCTATGGTGATGCCTTTCTGAACCTCTAACACTTCCAGCCAATCTATCACTGAATTGAAATGTGCTTGATCCAACCAGATGCGTAAACCTTTTGTACCTTCAGGCTCAAAGCGCTTTAAAGCAATGTTTTTGGCCTTTGCGGTATTATTTACCACGCTTAGTATAGACCCTTTAAACGCGGCTCCACTGGCCGTATTTCCAGATGAAAATAGGTGAGCATTTTCTTTCATCTTTTGATGAAATTTTAACTCGCTGGCCAAACGAGCCTCGCTACTTTTAACTGCCTTTTCACTGGGTTGCCAAGTCCAGCTTATGATTAAGGCTAGCACCACCAATATGGTTAATGCTTTAACCAGAGTTTGGTCCCGCGATGTTAAAGCGCTGAACCAAACGTGCCCTGATTGATACAGGCTTGAGGCTTGTACCTGCTGAGCCAGCTGATCCTTTAATCGTTCAATTACTTCAGCCATTGTTAGATACCTTTAATAAACCCTTAATGCGCTTGCCGTCATTATTCGCTGAGGCAATTTCCACGGTTAAACCATGTTTTTCCAGTTGCTGTTTGATGCTGTCCAATTGGGCGATGTTATTGGTTAACAAACTAATTTCTAATACGCCTTTATTGGCGGCGAAGCGCACCGATTGCATTTGGGCATCTTTATTTTTACGAATTTGTGAACTTGCATTTGCCAGTATTTGAGTGAAACCGGCTGAACTTTGGCTATCTGGAGATGCTGTCTCCAATTTGTCGTTAAACATACGTTTTAGACCGCGGCGAACCGTTTCATCGGGAAACAGGGTTTGGTAATACTGTTTAGAAGCGGTTTTCACTAACGAGGCCAGATTACTTTGTTGAGAGGCACTGATCCAATTAGTGGCCACTACAATGACAAACAAACTGGCTGCCAGGGCAAATAAGGGTTTAAATTTTTGATTGGCCGCATTCTCTTTTTTTATTTTGACCTGGTATAGCCCGCTTAATAAGTTGCTTTTACTTTGCCTGGCCTGCGTCAGTATGTGTTGATAAATGTCAGAGAAATTCGAGAGTGTGATATCCAGCCCTAGGTTTTCCAATTGAACCTGTAAAAGATCGTCAGGCTCTTCTGAAAAACAAATGGCGACAGATTTGTTGGCATTTTCTGGCGATAAATAGCGCTCTAATGTGAGCGCAAGTAACGTCACGGGCACACTAAACGACGAAAACTCATCCAGGCGCACACACGCCTGTCCGTTTAGTATTAAGATACTGGTTACCCCTGGAGTGTTAGGCAATAACAATGGAGCAAAAAACATTTTTTGAGCTGGGAACGATTGGCTTATGTTTTCCATGATTTCATGATCAATGGTGGCGGCATAGGCCTGGCCATCGGTGCGCCCTAGAAAAACCAGGTGGTTTTGATCTAGTTCATTGGCCAGTTGGTCTTCCAGGGCAAACGGCAAGGCCTTGATGATTTGCCTTGGCTGCTTAATGGGCATGGGCGCGTTAAGTACCTGGCATTGTGTGCCTGTTAGCAAGATCACATCATTCACAGTGCCCGCCTGTTCAGGCTCGGCAAGTTCTAAAAGTTGCCCATTATTTTGCAGTTGTCGAGCCGGGGCTTGAGTGTTGTTAAGCAGCAGTAAGTTCATATGCATCAGCAGTTAATTATTTTTAATCGTGTGGTTATGTCTTCTATTTTTCGTGAGAAATCACGATATACCACCCCTATGAAATCATCTTTTTCGCGTTTGATAATAGACTCCATTATTAATTGGGTGGAGTCTGAATCTTCATTTATTTTGATCATTATAAATACACTGAAGTACTGGCTGTATACATCAAAATCTTTTATGTCCCACTGCTTCTTTGTATCTTTAGCCGGGTCCACTAAATCTTCAATGTTCTCATTTCCCCAGAAATCGTCGGTATTTTGAAATATATTGTCATCTCTTACTTTAAGTCCACATGACCCTGCTCGCGCTACCTCTACCACAGTTTTTGCCTTTTCTAGCGTTAAATTCAGGTCCCAGGCTTGCAATATATGTTCATGGGTTGTGTTGATGTTTAGGGTTGTGGTTTTAGGTAGCGCTGTTACATAAGGCTCTATGAGCAAATAGGTTTCACGATCCACCGACTCCAATAATAACAGCTCAGATGGATGGCTAAATGCCATGCCGGATGCGCTATAGGAAGGTGTAAGGTTTTGATAAGTATTGCTCGCCGAGCTGTCAGTATCCAGCCATTCTTTGGTCTCAGAAGCGATAGTCGTTGGACTGGCGCTGGCAGGAAGTGACAGGCTGTTCAATAGTCGTTCAAATCTTTGCCTAGCAGCCTCCGCATTATCGCCAGGGCCTAGGGAGTTTAGATTAAACAAACCCTGTAGATCTCTAATATTAATAAAAACTTCGGCGCCGGATAACTCCATGGTGACGGGGTTGTTCCATAGTTCCACCGCCCCATCCCACTCCTGATCCTGGTCTTTATCCCGTTTACCATCTAATTTCAAAAACGCCTTGGCCACATCCTCGGCACTCACCGCCAACAACATGGCTTGAGTGCGATTGAAAGTGGCACTGGCTTGGGCCATGCTCATGACTTGCCTTTTTTGCATGGAAACAGCCAGTAACGACACCAAAGCAAAGATAAATAATACAGTAATGAGGGCAAGCCCTTTTTGTTTATTAGCGTATAAAGGCATGACGCGGCACCTCATAAATTCGCTCTATCTCACCCAACTTTTTAACCGTATAGGTCACCTTAACCTGCACTAAATCCAGGGTCATACCGGGCGTCACAAAGGGTGATGGCCATTCTTCCTGCCAATCATCGTTTCTGATGGTGTTATCCGGGTTGTCAAAGTCTATGGCTTGACCACGGAAAGAAAAGATAACCTCATCTACCTCGTCCAGTAAAACCTGAACGATGGGCGGTTCACTGTCTGGTGCCAGGTCCAATACCGGCCAAAAAAATCGAATAAAACAATTGCTACTCTCGGTGGCGTAAGGGTCCTTGATGGCATCGTCACAGAATTCACTGTCATGGCTTCTTACGGCATAGGCTACCCGTTGTAAGTTGGAGCGATTTTTATCTTTCCTGAGTCCTTGCCCCGACCGTGTAAACTCCACCAGATAATTTGAATCGGTGGTGAGGGCTTCTTTTTTGCTTCCATATTCGTCTTTTATGGCGCGACCCGATGCCTGCCAAAAATCCCGCCTCATGAGTAAATCCATGCGTTGAATGTATCTAAGTTGTAAAAATCGTTGTTCGGTTGCCTGGCTGGTGCCCATGATGCTGGACAGCAATTGTGTGGCGCCAATACCAATGCCTGCGGTGATGCTTACTGCTAGCAATACCTCTAAGAGGGTGAATCCTTTTTGTGACGAGTATTTATTCATCATTAATCATTCGCTATGTAGGCCACAAAGCTTTGCAAGGCGTTATCCGGGTGGCTCTTAAGGTAAACGGAGACGTTTACCTCTCTCACTTCTACGGGCAAGTTAATGCCGCCAAAGGATTTTTTATCCTTTACTACTCTTTTAATTAACCATTCACGATCAGACAGTTTAAGTTCGTCTTTGCCTGATTTAATCTCGGTCCAGGGAAGTGAGCGCATTTTAATGATGTCATTTTCTGCCACCCAAGTAGCCAGAAGTTTTTTCTCCAGGTGCACCTGGTTATCCACGGTCACCGCGGCCACCTGAGAAATGGTGCTAGCCAGCATGGCAAAAATGGTGATGGCGATCATTACTTCTAATAGGGTGAAACCGGATTGTTTATAGTTCATCGTTCACTCCGGTATAAAATCGTCCCACGCCCATGCCTTTCACAGTGGTTGAGAAATCCAGTTCATCAATAGATATTTCAAACAGTGTGACGTCCTGCTCACCAGAGCTGTAGGCAAAAAATTGAGGTTCAATCTCATTACTGTCTTGGGTGCTGGCATAGGGCAATACCACTGCTAAACCTTCCACAGCCAGTGAGAGACTCATGGACTCTTGTGATAACTCCACCGGGTTATTGGTTTTTCGATTGGAAAGCTGCCAGCTATAAACCGCTTGGGAATCCGGGTCGTTTTCATCTTTAGGGGTTAATAATGTGTATTCGTAAATATTAATTTGGGTTTTATTTACAACAAAACCCAGATCAATGTTTTTGAATATTGCTCGCTCAGACAAGTCCTCCATTATAAATCGCAGGCGCTGAGCTTCGGCAATGAGTTGTTTGCGACGCGGGTCGTCGCCGGTGTTAACGGCCGCCATAGATACAAGTAGGCTGATGATTACCAGCACTACCAGTATCTCTATGAGGGTGAACCCGCGCTGACGCATTATGGGTTTAATCGTTGCTGCTGATGTCGGCAGCATCGTCTTCGCCACCCTCTTCGCCATCGGCACCTAAGGATACAATTTCATAGTTACTTTTCTTGGAGAAATACAGGTACGGCGTGCCCCATGGATCTACAGGCATTTTTTTCATGTAACCACCTGATTTGTAGTTTTTAGGCTCAGGGGATCCGGAAGGTTTGCTGGCTAAGGCTTCGATACCCTGGGAAGTGGATGGGTAACGGAAATTATCCAACTTATACATATCCAGTGCCAAGGAAATGTTGGCCATTTCAGCTTTGGCGGTTTTTACTTTGGCGCGCCCTGCTTCACCGATAATGTTGGGTGCCACCATAGCAATAAGACCTGCCAGTATGGCTAATACCACCATAATTTCGATCAGGGTAAAGCCCTTTTGGTTTTTCATGTGTGTTCCTTGTTTTTACGTGATCTAGTTAGCTATAAACTATTGGGTTATTAAGAAATCATTTGGTTCATATTTAGTATTGGTAACATGATGGCAATAACAATTAATACTACTATGCCTCCCATGGCCAGCAACATGATGGGTTCAAACATGCTCACCAAAGTGGTGATGGTATTCTGCAGGTCGTTTTCCTGATTCTTGGCGGTTTTTTCAAGCATGGTATCCAGTTCGCCGCTCACTTCACCGCTGGCGATCATGTGTAACATCATGGGCGGAAATACTTTGGTTTCCTGTAGTGCTTGGTGCAGGCTGCCCCCTTCGGTGACGTGTTGTGAGGCCACTCCTAGACGCTCTTCAATTACCACGTTGCCCACCACTTGAGCGGCAATTTTCATGGCCTCAACCAGAGGGACGCCGCTGGAGTTTAAAATGGCCAGAGTGCTTACAAAACTGGAAGTATTAAAGCTTTTCACCATCTTGCCAAAAAACGGCATACTTAACATAAGCTCATGATAGCGGCGCTTCAGATGTTCCTTTCTAAGGGCCCACTTAAAAGCAATAAAAGCCACAATAATGGCAAATAGCAGTAGGAAACCATGGGACTTTAAAAAATCACTGGCACTGATCATGGCTTGTGTAAGTGGCGGCAATTGCTGGCCATTTTTAACAAATACTTCAACAATATCTGGCACCACATAAGTTAATAGCCCTACTACTATGCCCACTGCCACTATGCACAAAATAATAGGGTAAACGGCAGCTAGCTTGATCTTTTGCTGATTAACCTGGCTGGTCTCCATATAATCGGCCAAGCGATTAAGTACGGTATCCAGGTGGCCGGCGTGCTCCCCGGCTGCGACCGTAGCTCGGTAAAGTTTAGGGAAGGCGTAATCAAAATCGTTAAGTGCTGCGGCCAGGCTGTGCCCTTCAAGTACTCTTGATCGTATATCCAAAATCATGGATTTTATGTGTTTTTTTTCGGTTTGCTCGGCGGTTGCCCTGAGAGTCTCCTCGATGGGCAAACCAGCTGAAATAAGGGTTGATAACTGGCGAGTAAGCATGGCTAGGTCGGCGGTTTTGATGCCGCGGCGAAAATACTTAGCTAGAGGATTGGCATCCGACTTTACTTGAGCCGTATCCACCGAGAGGGGCATCCAGTTTTTATCACGTAGCTGTTGGCGTACCTGGCGCGGGCTATCGGCTTCCAGCACCCCTTTCTTTTGCTTGCCCTTTTCGTTGAGAGCCACATATTCAAAAACTGCCATATTAAGCCTTGCTGACCCTTAGGACTTCTTCAATGGTGGTCTCACCTTCATACGCTTTTTGAAGGCCGTCACGTTGAATGCTGTTGCTCTTGGTGCGGGCGTATTTATCTATGTCGAGTTCCCCTGCCCCATTGTGAATCAGGGTTTTTAGTGCCTCGTCTACTTCAATGATTTCGTAGATACCACGACGGCCTTTATAACCGGTACCACTGCATTGGGTGCAGCCTTTGGCATGGTAAAGCCTTAGTTCTTCATGGGCGCTCAAATCAAACAGGGCCTTCTCGGCTTCATCTGCGGCATATTCAACTTTACATTCGTGGCACAGGGTTCTTACCAGGCGTTGCGCCACGACTCCAACCAGGCTAGAAGCGAGCAAAAAAGGCTCTATGCCCATATCTTGTAAGCGGGTTACCGCACCCACTGCGGTATTAGTATGCAGGGTGGATAATACCAGGTGACCAGTAAGGGAAGCCTGGACTGCAATCTCCACCGTTTCACGGTCGCGAATCTCCCCGATCATGACCACATCCGGGTCTTGGCGTAGTATGGCGCGTAA
>Ga0209396_1004371_pt1 | contig 13811 bp, 12 predicted proteins | sample GOMGulsemesocosm_6_FD_184638 | JGI IMG/M metagenome (GOLD analysis project Ga0209396, IMG submission 184638) | Methane-oxidizing microbial communities from mesocosms in the Gulf of Mexico - GOM8C Gulf of Mexico (SPAdes) (version 2) | ecosystem: Environmental > Aquatic > Marine > Cold seeps...
AACTACCGCCATGTTTAGCCGCCAGTGCTTGAGCATCAACCACCACCTTGCCATCAGGAAAACATCCTTCAGGGCAAATAACCACCATATCACTACCGGCAATCGCCGCCGCAAACATCAGTGAGTGCGTCACGTTGTTACCATCACCGATATAGACTAATTTTATTTGACTTAAGTCGTCGAATTGCTCGCTCAATGCCAGGAAATCAGCAAGGCCCTGACAAGGATGATACATATCACTAAGTGAGTTTATCACCGGCACATTGCCATATTCAGCTAGATCTTCAACCGTTTTATGGCTAAAGGTACGTGCAACAATGCCATCAGCCCAACATGAAATATTCTTCGCAAAATCGGCAACCGATTCACGTTTACCCAACGCGCCATTATTTTGATCTAAATAGACCGAGTGTCCGCCTAATTTCGCGATACCAATATCAAAGGTGACACGGGTCCGCAATGACGGTTTTTCATAAAGTGTAACAATACTCTTGCCTGCTAACGCTTGATTATAATCGCTCGGTGACTGCTTAATTTTTTTCGCCAACGCTAACAACCCTAACAGCTGCTCTTGGCTTAAATCTTTAAGTGTTAACAAATGTTGTAACTTTTCCATATCTAATCCTTAAATACTTTTTGTCGCTTCAATTAGCGTGCCGCAGCTCTCGCCATTAACCAGCGCTAATAAATTTTGGGGTTGCTGCCAACTTGCGATGACGATGGAGTCACCCAAATCATTGGCGGTAGAAAATGCCGTATCAACTTTGACTTTCATCCCGCCAACAATCACGCCATCGGCACTAAGTTGCTGAGCATATTCAGGGCTTAAGGTCGTAATTAACTGTTTGTCACCATCAAGCACACCTGGTACATCTGATAACAGAATCAATTTTCCATTGAGTAGTTTCGCGATAGCTTGAGCGGCTTGATCAGCATTTACATTAAGCAATTCCCCCTGACCATCATCTGCAATCGAACTAATAATGGGGGTATAGCCACTAGCAAGTAGCGAAATTAATAACCCGCGCTCATTCGCTTTGCAATGACCAACCTGACCGAGCCTCGGATCTAAATAGTCAGCGGTTACCATGTCGCCGTCAGCTAAGCTTAAGCCAACCGCATTGAGCTTAGCGGACTTTGCAGCGGCAACTAGCTGTTTATTAGCAGCGCCCGCTAACGCACCACTAACAAGGTCAATCTGTGATTTTGGGGTTATTCTTAATCCGTCGAGTTTATCACTACTTAAACCAGCCTGAGCTAACCAATCTTCGACTAAGCAACCTCCGCCATGCACTAACACCACATGAACATTTTTAGCGACCAATAGCGCAATCGTTTTAAAGAGGGCCACTTTACCAACTGAGGATTCAAGCAATGCACCGCCTACTTTGATAACTAAAGGCTGCTTCATTGACTCACTCCAAAATGCAATTCAATACATTGTAACCCTTGACCTGCGGCCCCTTTGAGCAAATTATCTATCGCAGAAGCCACCACGAGATAGCCGCTATTTTGATCGTACTTATACGCGATATCGCAAAATTGTGTTCCGGCGACTTGGTCTATTTTCGGCCAACTATTTTCCCGAACGCGTACTAACGGTTTATCGTCATAATGCATATAAGCATTAGTGACTTGCTCAGGCGTTACATCTGCTTTTAATTTAACGGTAATGGTGGCTAAGATACCGCGCTTAAAGTTTCCGAGATGGGGAGTGAAAATGACGTCACAACCCAGTTGAGTGGCTATTTCTGGCTGGTGACGATGCCCTAACACGCCATACGGCGTTAAACTCACTTCGCAAAAACTATTCACCATACTCGCTTTACGCCCGGCTCCCGTCACACCACTAACAGCATTAATCACGGGCCATTGAGTCGTCTCTAATAAGTCGGTCTCAAATAATGGTTTAAGCGCCAACAATGAAGCCGTTGGATAACAGCCAGGGACTGCAATCAGTTTGGCGTGTTTAATTGCGTCACTATTCCATTCCGCTAAACCGTAAACGGCTTGCTCCAGTAATTGTGGGTATTGATGACTAAAGCCGTAGTACTCTTCAATATATTTCCCCTCTTTAAAGCGAAATGCCCCTGAGAGATCAAACACGATAATACCAGCGTCAATAAACTGCGCGGCAAGGTTGTGGCTTACTTCATGACTCGTCGCCAAGACAACGGCATCACTATCATTTTTGATGCTGGCTAATGCCTGCTCTGATAATGGTTGTAGCGGATATGACAATACTCCAACGTATTGTGGATAGAGTTCATTGAGATCACGGCCTTTATCTTCACTGCCCATTGAAACATATAAACCAGAAACGTTAAGCTGCGGATGACGATGAATTAAATTACACATTTCAGCGCCGGTATATCCACTAGCACCAATAATCGCTATATTAATCATTAGATTGTATTCACTTATAAAATCATTAAAAAACAGAAAAGACGGACTACAGAAAAGGCCGACGACTAAAGCAAGCGCTTATCGTCGTCGGTGAAAAGGTTGTTCAATAAAAGAGATAAATTGGTTCATTGCACTTTTCAAATAAAAATTGTTAAGGCAATATTGCCAACAACTTCAGTATAACCACAACAAATAATTATGCAACATAAATGCATAACTATTTAATTAAAGCTAGGTATACAATGAAAAATAGAATATTAATTATAGGAAGCGGCTGGCTCGGCGCATCACTAGCTAGTCATTTAGATAAGCAAGGTTATGATGTTAAAGCCACGACAAGGCAGCCAACCATTGCGCCACAACGACTACAGATAAATACCGACAATGATCGAGACACCATCGCTAAAATAACGGACTTCGCCCCTCAGGTAATGATTATTGCGATATCTCCAAACAAAAACAGCGATTACCTGCAAGCACTGATGATATTAAGTAAAGCGGCAAAGGCCGCTAACGTATCACGAGTGGTGTTTATTGGTTCATCATCAATATGGGGAAATTCAATGGGTTTGGTCAATGAAACCACCGCCATTGACCCAGCCAATGATTCAGCTAAAGCGATGGCCGCCTTTGAAACGCACTTACAGCAACAAAGCACCTTCGAGGCAACTACGTTACGATTGTGTGGTTTGTTTAACCAACAGCGACATCCTGGGCGATTTCTTGCGGGGCGCGAAGATGTACCAAACCCAAATGCGGTGGTCAACATGATCCACCAGCAAGACTGCGTTGGGCTTATCACCAATATTTTACGACAAGCGTCATGGCAGTCGGTATATATTGGCTGCGCTCCATCACACCCGACAAGAATACAATTTTATACTCACGGTGCAAGGCTATTGAATTTAATGCCACCACGGTTTAAAGGCAATGAGGGACATGATAGTAAAAAAATTGATGGCAAGCAGTCCGCTAACGCGCTTGATTATCGATATCGATACAGTGATTTAATGACGGCGCTCGAGTAAGCCCTCTCTTAATCGGCGTTTTCTACGGGATAATTGTTGTCAGCACCCCATTGCGCCCATGAGCCATCGTAGAGAGACAGCTGATTAAACCCTGCTATAGCTGCCGCGGCCAGAATAATACAAGCGGTGATCCCAGAACCACAGCTGGCAATGAGCTGATGTTCATTATGGTGCCCAAGTTGATTGAAAATATCCGATAGTTGTTGAGCTGATTTGAAACAATGACCATCAAGTACCTCGGCAAAAGGGAGATTAACCGAGTTAGGAATATGCCCAGCGCGTAAACCCGCTCGTGGCTCTTTGGTATGGCCACTAAAACGAGTGCTTGAACGTGCATCGATGATATGTGTATTTTGATTTAATGTTGCAGCCAGAACCTGAGGCGCACCAACCATCATTGTATGATTAAACACAGCTTTAATATTGCCATCACCGGTTGCCTCAATCGTATTTTTGCAAGTTTCGCGTTGCTCATCTAACCATTGTGGTAAGCCGCCATCAAGCATGAAGACATTATCAATCCCCATGGCCTTAAAAATCCACCATGCACGCGGCGATGAATACATCCCTTGATTATCATAAACCACGACGATGGAAAACTTATTAAGTCCTAATGTCACCACCAGTTTATTAAATTTCTCCACACTTGGTAACGTATTAGCCAACGGTGAATCTAAATCGATAAGTTCACGCTCTAAGCTTAATGCTACCGTATTTGGGATATAAACGGGTTCATCATAAAGTAATGGCTCTTTACCAATCACCTTATCCATGCTGACATCAAGTAAAATTAAATGAGGGGAGTCTAAATGCTCTGCCAACCACGGGGTCGATACTACCGGACTATTACTCATACACGAGCTCACGTATTGAAGTTGAAATAGATGTTGTCGACGCCTTCTTGAATTAACTCAGCGGTTAATAGCGGGGCATTATTTTTGATCGCATCCGACAGGCATAGCGTTATCTGGTTAGCCTCATTAGCAAGCGCTAGATGAGCGAGTCTGTCCTGTTGACCGCGCCCGACAATGATGACACTAAGACGTAAGCAAGTAATCAATAATTGACACAAGGTGACTTCACACCATGCTTGTTGTTTAGCGAGATCTTGCTTTAATGAGCCCTTATAGCTGCCAACCAGTGCCGCGACAAATCGGCGTTGCTCTTTACTAAATCCGGTCATATTGATTCGACTCAACATATAGTGACCGTGCTTTTGAGCTTGTAGATACTCAACGCTGGCACCAATTTCATGTAATAGGCCAGCATAGCCTAACATCTCAATATCTTGTTCATTCGCCTGCGGCAGTAATTGCCTAGCGAAACTTTTCGCAACGTTTGATACCTGCAGAGCTTGCGAACCATCTAGCTGAAAACGCTTTTGGATTTGCTCGCAACAATCTAACCGTATATCAGGGGCTATTGACTGACCTATTAACTGATTTATCAACCCTTCCCGCAGTGCGCCGCCAGAGGCAATCATGGTATCTATACCCAACTCTCTGAATAAGACGGTCATAATAACAAGGCCACTAACAAACACTAAACGGCGCTCTTTTTTTAGCCCTACCAGATTGAGTTCACTAATTTTGTTACAGGCTAGGGCCAGTGTCATTAGGGTTTGTAATTTGTCTAAGGTGATCTGCTCATTGAGCCCTTGAGCAACCAGCACTTCTTGTACCGCTTGAATAGAACCTGAAGCCCCGAGTGACAACTGCCATTGATGGTTAAGATAATCTTGTTTCACGGGCTGAAGAATGTGAGTCGCTCCTGCCATCGCAGCTTCGATATTATGCTGGCTAATTAAATCATCTGAAAAGTATCGCTCTAACCAGGTGACACAGCCCATGTTTAAACTATTTAATACGAGTGGCGTAAAGCTTTGCCCTAAAATAAGCTCGGTACTAGCTCCACCGATATCAATAATTAATCGTTTGTCAGCACTTTGACTCGACACTGCCATCCCATGATAGATTAACGCCGCCTCTTGTTCACCGCTAATAATATCAATCGCTATTCCAAGAATTTGTTCAGCGCGAATGCAAAATTTATGCGCATTTTTAGCTAACCTAAGCGTCGCTGTCGATACCACTTTAATGTTATTGGGGGGGATATTTTCTAAACGTTCAGCAAATAATGCTAAGCACTCCCAGCCACGCTGCATCGCTTGCTGACTTAATATATTGTCACTATCGAGGCCTGATGCTAAACGGACTTTACGCTTAACTTTGGCGATAGTTCTTGGCGTGCCGCTAATGTTTTGAACCACTAGCATGTGAAAACTGTTGGAGCCTAAATCGATGGCCACATATAAATCTTGGTTAACTGGCAAAAATATTCCCTTATTAAAGTTGATTAACCATCTGACATGGTTAATCAACTCATTGCTATTTAACGACGGCGAGAACGATCTCCACTGTGCTGTCTATTCTGTCCGGAATGGCGTTTATTAAAGCCTTTTCCAGGACCATCTTTACGTGGACGATGAATTCGTTTGGGCGGCTGAATATCCGTTAATAGTGAATCATGCTCGTAATTACTCACAGGAATTCGATGAACGATATACTCTTCGATGGCTGGCAAATTTTGTGCAAATTGTTCACAAGCAAAGCTAATTGAATTGCCTGTTGCACCAGCACGACCAGTACGCCCGATACGATGGACATAATCTTGAGCGTCGTCGGGTAAATCATAGTTAAAGACATAATCGACATCTGCAATATGTAGACCACGAGCAGCAACATCCGTCGCGACTAGGATGTCAATTTCACCGGTGGTAAATTGCTCTAGAATGCGTAAGCGTTTTTTCTGCGGCACATCACCAGTGAGCAGTCCCGCGCGATGACCGTCGCTTGTCAGGTAGCCCCACACTTCCTCACATTTATACTTTCTATTTGCAAAGATTATCGCTTTGTCAGGCCACTCTTCTTCCAGCAAGGTGAGCAGTAGCGGGATCTTATCTTCATTGGCAGGGTAGAAAATTTCTTCTTTTACATTAGTTGATGTTTTCTGTTCTGGTGCGATCTCAATATGCTCTGGTTCATTCATATTGTCGTAGGCGAGTTCACGGACTTTATAAGACAACGTGGCCGAAAATAGCATATTTAAACGATCTTTCGCTTCAGGCATACGGCTGAAGATATAGCGAATATCTTTGATAAAACCTAAATCAAACATCCGGTCTGCTTCATCAAGCGTCGCCGCTTGGACAAAGCGTAGATCGATATGACCTTGCTTCATAAAATCAATTAGCCGGCCAGTCGTCGCCACCACAATATCAGCACCCTTTTCGAGTTCACTAATTTGTTTATCATAGCCATCACCACCATAAACGATAGCAACACGTAGTCCAGTAGACTCCGCCAGCGGTTTGGCATCGTTATAGATTTGGATCGCTAATTCACGGGTTGGTGCCATGATAATGCTACGGACTTGATTAGGCTTGCGCTCTTTAGCCCCAGGATTCTTTAGTAGATGATTAAAAGTCGCGACTAAGAACGCTAGGGTTTTACCCGTACCGGTCTGAGCCTGTCCAGCAATGTCTTTACCAGCAATTAAATGCGGTAAACTTTGCGCTTGGATAGGTGTACATTGCGTGTAACCAACTTTTACTAAAGCGTTTTGTAATGAGTCAACTAAATCTAATTGTTGAAACGATGTTTCTGATAAGTGAGTATTTTTCATCAGGCTAGCATATCAGGTCTTTTACTAAAAATACGGGTCGGATCAAAATATCTCAATTAAAAAACTATTTAGGGGTTGAAGAATGGAAACATTACCCTCATATTTGCTTGGAGGGGACAATTCCCCAATACTTAAATTCTACGGAGAAAACCATGAGTGACACTATTATTACGCTAACCGATGCCTCGTTTGAACAAGACGTTCTAAATTCAGCACGTCCTGTAATCGTTGATTTTTGGGCTGAATGGTGTGGACCGTGTAAAATGATAGCGCCTATTCTTGCAGAAGTAGCCGCTGAGCTTTCTGACAAAGTGACCATTGGCAAACTAAATGTTGATGAAAATGCTGAAACAGCACCTAAATATGGCATCCGTGGTATCCCAACACTGCTTATGTTTAAAGACGGTAACGTTGTAGCAACCAAAGTAGGCGCACTATCAAAGACTCAACTAATCGAGTTCATCAACGAAAACAGCTAATTGTTGACCAAGCTAAGTCATAAACTTGGCTAAAGCGCACAATAAAGGTACCTATTTTACGATATGTGCCTTTATTTCTTTACCCACCTCAAAAATAGTGCTAGTTTATTGAGCAATCACTATCGCGTATGCCTATCCAGACTCACTATGGCTCGCCACACTACTTACTTTCAAAGTCAAAACGACTAATCACGAAGACCCTTCAAACTATGAACCTAACCGAACTGAAGCAAAAAAGCACTCCTGAGCTTTTCAAGATCGCCGAATCTATGGGCATCGACCATATCGCCCGCGCACGTAAACAAGACATTATTTTCGCCATATTAAAATCTCACGCCAAAGGCGGTGAAGATATTTTTGGTGACGGTGTTTTAGAAATTTTACAAGATGGCTTCGGCTTCTTACGTAGTGCCGATGCCTCTTATTTGGCAGGCCCGGATGATATCTATGTATCACCAAGCCAGATCCGCCGCTTTAGCCTTCGTACCGGTGATACCGTTGCGGGTAAAATTCGTCCACCAAAAGACGGTGAGCGTTACTTTGCATTATTAAAAGTTCGTGAAGTTAACTTCGATACGCCAGAAAACTCGCGTAACAAAGTATTGTTTGAAAATTTAACCGCTATTCACCCAACTGAGCGCTTCCGCTTAGAACGTGGTAACGGCAGTACAGAAGATTTAACCACGCGTATTATTGATTTGGCTGCGCCAATCGGTAAAGGCCAACGTGGTCTTATTGTTGCTCCGCCAAAAGCCGGTAAAACAATGTTGCTACAAAGCATCGCGCAATCAATCGCGACTAATAATCCAGAAGCACATTTGATGGTATTACTTATCGATGAGCGCCCTGAAGAAGTTACCGAGATGCGCCGCCTAGTTAACGGTGAAGTAATTGCATCGACGTTTGATGAGCCAGCAAGCCGTCACGTACAGGTAGCTGAAATGGTTATCGAGAAAGCGAAAAGCATCGTTGAGCATAAGAAAGACGTGGTCATTCTTCTTGATTCAATCACTCGTTTAGCGCGTGCTTATAACACTGTGATCCCATCATCAGGTAAAGTACTGACCGGTGGTGTTGACGCTAACGCATTACATCGTCCAAAACGTTTCTTTGGTGCGGCACGTAACATCGAAGAAGGCGGCAGCTTAACAATCATCGCTACCGCATTAGTTGACACTGGTTCGAAGATGGATGAAGTTATCTACGAAGAATTTAAAGGTACCGGTAACATGGAACTTCATCTTAGTCGTAAGATTGCCGAACGACGTGTTTACCCAGCGATCGATATTACGCGTTCTGGTACGCGTCGCGAAGAGCTATTAACATTACCAGCTGAATTACAGAAAAACTGGATCTTACGTAAGATTGTTCATCCAATGGGTGAAGTTGATGCGGCAGAGTTCCTTATCGACCGTATGGCAATGACCAAGACCAATGACGAATTCTTTAGCTCAATGAAACAAGCTAAGCCTAAAAAATAGCATCTGTTTTTCCTGAGTTTAGTAAGCCGCCCTTCACGTTGTGTTAGGCGGCTTTTTTATATCTTCGCTATCATAATTGGCATGAATATCGCTTTACCTTTGATAGCCCCCAACTATCTAGGTTGATCACATGAACAAGTTAAACTGCCAAAAAATGATGTTATTAACAACGATGCTCTGTGTTGCAATATCAGTTATTCAGGCCAAGGCTCACGCGAAAACCAATTCAAAATCTGATAGTTACCAACTGGCTCAACAAAAGAAAGCGATCACGACTCACGGTGATAAATTTAAAATAGCACCGAAGGTTAAACCGCTAAACCCAATCCCTTATCTAACAACGCCGAATTTAAACGGCAACTTTAGTCACCAACAACAATATCAAGCGGCACAAAAACGACTAATCACTCGTGCGCAACAAATTACGGCTGATGCTCAATAGCCACTGAGTTAATACAATAGCGAACACCAGTCTCGGTCGGGCCATCATTAAAGACATGACCAAGGTGCGCGCCGCAACCAGCACAAGTTACTTCCATTCGCTCCATGCCATGACTGCTATCTCGGATAATCTTAACCTTGTCGTTACTGGCCACCTGATCGAAACTTGGCCAGCCACAGCCGCTATCAAACTGACTAGTCGACTCAAACAATAATTGATCGCAACACACACAATGATATTGACCAGACTGCTGCACCACCAGCCACTTACCAGTGAATGGACGCTCAGTGCCTTTTTCACGACAAACGTAATATTGCTCTGGGGTTAATTTGTCCCGCCAAGGGTCATTATTCATGGGATATCCTCATTGCTTACTACCTTAGGCTAATAGCCGAAATCATCCCTGATAGGGTATATTTGATTGAAATAGAGTTCAACCTCGATTATTTTGGCAATTAGTCTAAATAACCGTTGACTCAAAAGTGAACTAACGTTAAATATATACACTATAGAAACATATACGTTACCAAACTATAACAACCGAGAAATTAATGAATTGTAGCATTCGTACACTAAGCCTCTTATTACTCCTGCCACATGATGTCGCGGGCGCTTAGTGCTATAAGTTACAACTAACTAAACACTAAAAACCCGCAGAAAATGCGGGTTTTTTTGTATTTATCCCTAAAGCACAATGAAGAAGGAAGTAACCATGTCAGACCAAGTCATTATCTTTGACACCACATTACGTGATGGCGAACAGGCATTAGCGGCAAGTTTAACAGTTAAAGAAAAGTTACAAATTGCACTCGCGCTTGAACGTCTAGGTGTTGATGTAATGGAAGTTGGCTTTCCCGTTTCTTCTCCGGGTGACTTTGAATCTGTTCAGACTATCGCCAAAACGGTAAAAAATAGTGTCTGTGCAGGTCTATCGCGTGCTGTTAAAGCCGATATCGATGCCTGTGCTAACGCGTTAAAGGTAGCGGAACGTTTTCGTATTCACACTTTCATTTCAACCTCCACCATTCACGTTGAGAGTAAATTAAAACGTAGCTTTGATGATGTACTTGAAATGGCTGTTGGGGCGGTAAAGTATGCACGTAACTTCACCGACGATGTCGAGTTTTCGTGTGAAGACGCTGGACGTACCCCCATTGATAACTTATGCCGAATGGTTGAATCTGCAATTGATGCTGGCGCCACAACCATCAATATTCCGGATACAGTGGGCTATACCATCCCAAGTGAGTTTGGCGGTATCATTAAAACCCTTTATAACCGCGTACCAAATATTGATAAAGCCGTGATATCAGTGCATTGTCATAATGATTTGGGGATGTCTGTGGCCAACTCAATTAGCGCCGTTGAAGCAGGCGCTCGCCAAGTTGAATGTACCATCAATGGTATCGGTGAACGTGCAGGTAACGCTTCATTAGAAGAAATTGCGATGATTTTAAACCTTCGCAAAGACATTCTAGGTGTTGAGACAAATATCAATACCACCGAGATTTATCGCACGTCCCAGTTGGTGAGTAACCTTTGTAACATGGTGGTTCAACCGAACAAGGCGATTGTCGGTAGCAACGCATTCTCTCATTCCTCTGGTATCCATCAAGACGGCATGCTAAAAGCCAAGAATACCTATGAAATCATGACCGCCGCGTCTATCGGCCAGCCGGAGAAATCATTAAACATGACTTCTCGTTCCGGTCGTCATGTTATTAAGCACCGTATGGAAACACTGGGTTATCAAGAGCAGGACTTTGACTTGGATGACCTCTACGCCTCATTCGTACGCTTAGCCGACAAAAAAGGCCAAGTATTCGATTATGATTTAGAAGCATTATTATTCTTTAATCAACAAAAGGATGATAACGACTTCTATAAATTGGCTTACTTAAGTGCGCATTCTGGTTCAGGCATGATGTCTACCGCCAGCGTCAAACTATTAGTCGATGACAAAGAAGTTATTGAAGCAGCGACCGGTAATGGTCCCGTGGAAGCGGCATTTAACGCCGTTAACCAAATCAGTGAAGTGGATCTAGAAATTGTAGACTACTCATTGAAAGCCAAAGGTGAAGGTGAAAACGCATTAGGTCAGGTCGATATAGTGGCCAAATACAACGGCCAAAACTTTCATGGCATGGGCTTAGCTACGGATGTCGTTCACGCCTCTGTACGAGCGCTATTACACGTGCTTAACCTCGTTCATCGCGCCGATTTAGTGGCCGATAAAAAACAAAAAATAAAACAGCAAACCAACGCTGATGTTTAACCTATTAAAAATTAAAACAGAGTAATATAGCAATGAGTTCACAATATAATATAGCGGTTTTAGCTGGTGATGGCATCGGCCCTGAAGTAATGGCACAAGCCATTAAAGTCCTTGGCGCGGTACAACAACGTTTTGGATTTACCCTTAACTATAACGAATTACCCGTCGGTGGCCACGCTATCGATACTTGCGGCATGCCGTTACCAGAACATACGCTGAAGGGCTGTGAAGAGTCTGATGCCATTTTATTTGGATCGGTTGGCGGCCCTAAGTGGGAAAATTTAGCACCTGATGACCAACCTGAGCGTGGCGCGTTATTGCCATTACGTGCTCATTTTGAACTATTTTGTAACCTACGCCCTGCTCGTATCTACAAACAATTAGCGCCATTATCACCGCTACGCGCCGATATTTCAGCTCGCGGCTTTGATATCCTATGTGTTCGTGAATTAACGGGTGGAATTTACTTTGGTAAACCTAAAGGTCGTGCTGGTGAAGGCGAAGATACCTATGCTTACGACACGATGCGCTATTCACGCAAAGAAATTGAACGCATTGCACGTATTGCGTTTGAATCCGCTAAGACACGCCGTCAAAAAGTCACCTCTGTAGATAAAGCTAATGTACTTGCATGCTCTGTGCTATGGCGTGAAGTCGTCATAGAAATAGCCAAAGATTACCCAGAAATTGAGCTTGAGCATATCTACATTGATAACGCCGCGATGCAAATGATCCGCGATCCAGCTCAGTTCGATGTCTTATTATGCTCGAATCTTATGGGTGATATCTTATCTGATGAGTGTGCGATGATCACAGGTTCAATGGGCTTGTTACCATCAGCTAGTACCAATAGTGCAGGTTTTGGGATGTATGAGCCAGCCGGTGGCAGTGCGCCTGATATCGCCGGTCAGAACATCGCGAACCCGATTGCACAAATTTTATCTGCTGCGATGCTACTACGTTTTAGTTTGAAGCAAGATGCGGCTGCTAATGCGATTGAAGCGGCGATTATCGATGCCTTAGACAACAATTTCTTAACCCGTGAGCTAGTAAGCAACTCAAGCGATGCGAAATCAACCAGCGAGATGGGCGACTTTATCGCACAATCTATTTTGGAGAACAGCTAATGGCTACCACCTTATACGACAAAATCTGGGATGATCATATCGTTCGCGACGAAGCCAATGAATCACCAATTATTTATATTGATCGTCACTTAGTTCATGAGGTGACATCACCGCAAGCATTCTCCGGCTTAAAAACTAATAACCGTCCATTGCGTCATGTGGGTAAAACCTTTGCGACGATGGATCACAACACGTCGACTAAATCGCGTTCATTAGATGCCTGTAGCGATCAAGCGCGTATTCAGATTCAAACCTTAACCGACAACTGTGATAAATATGGGGTTCAGCTGTACGACATTCACAATATAAATCAAGGCATTGTGCATGTAATGGGTCCTGAGCAAGGCATGACACTGCCCGGTACAACCATTGTTTGTGGTGACTCTCACACAGCAACACATGGTGCTTTTGGCGCACTTGCCTTTGGTATCGGTACCTCAGAAGTAGAGCATGTGATGGCGACGCAAACGCTAAAGCAAGCGAAAGCGAAATCGATGAAAATCGAAATCACCGGCGCCATCAATGAAGGTATAAGTGCCAAAGATATCGTGTTAGCGATTATCGGAAAAACGGGAGCTGCGGGCGGTACCGGATACATTCTTGAATACTGTGGCAATGCCATCGAGCAATTATCGATGGAAGCACGGATGACCATTTGTAATATGAGTATCGAGTGTGGCGCTAAAGCTGGCATGGTAGCACCTGACCAAATCACCTTTGATTATCTAAAGGGCCGTCCTTACGCTCCTAAAGGACAAGATTGGGAAGATGCTGTTGCTTACTGGAAAACTCTTAAATCAGATGATGATGCTCAATTTGACGCCGTGATCACCCTACGCGGTGAAGATATCGCACCACAACTCACCTGGGGGACTAACCCAGGTCAGGT
>Ga0209396_1004372_pt1 | contig 13808 bp, 13 predicted proteins | sample GOMGulsemesocosm_6_FD_184638 | JGI IMG/M metagenome (GOLD analysis project Ga0209396, IMG submission 184638) | Methane-oxidizing microbial communities from mesocosms in the Gulf of Mexico - GOM8C Gulf of Mexico (SPAdes) (version 2) | ecosystem: Environmental > Aquatic > Marine > Cold seeps...
TTATTTGATGATTTTAATGAAACACAATGGGAAATCTATTATAATTTTTGTGCGCAGTGTGTTCAGTTTTATTTATCCACAACAGATAAAATTGATCCACCAATGGACAATATCAATAAGCGAAATCAACTTACCATAATGGGACAAGATTTTTTTGATTGGTTTAGCGAAATAGCTATTAATTTTAAAGACTCCTTTTTTGTAAAAAAAGAAATCCTTGCGCTTTATAAAAAAGAATCCGGTAGAAATATTTCCAGCAACTTATTTAAAAAAAGAGTAAAAGCTTTTTGCGAATATCATAACTACGTTTTTAATCCAGAAACGCTTGTAAATAAAAGACAGGACGTCATTGTTAAAAGATTAAATCCACAAGAGACTAAAGAAGTCTTTTATATTCAAACAGATCTGCATAAAGAAATTAATGAAGAAGAAGTCTATCGATTAAACATACCAAATTAGGAATTGTATGGAGTAAAATTAATTTTAAGAAAATTCATCCAAAATTGTAACGGTTTAATTAATGGGGGGGATAAATTGGAATGAAGAAATTGACTTAATTATTTTTATTATGGATAATTAAAATAGTTCCGTATATTTCTCTTATTTAAGGAATAACACGAACTATCATGAAAGTTATATTACTAAATCACCGTAAAAAAGATTGGATTGGGATCTCAATTGATATAACTGATCAGAGAATTAAAAAAATAAAACAAATTGAAGGAAGAACATGGAGTCAATCTAATAAAATGTGGCTTTTACCTTTTAATGATACCAATAAAACATTTATTAAATCAATTGCTAAAAAAAATAACCTCAAAGCTAAACCTATATCAGTTGATAAAGAAGAGACAATATTAATCCTAAAAGGAAATCAAATACGTATTTCTTTTTACTTAGGAAAAAAAGGTATTGAATATATAAAATCATTAAGCTTATATAGGTATAGTTCTGAATATAAACACTGGACTATTCCATATACTGAAGAAAACATAGAAAAAATCAAGTATTATGCCCAACTACAAAGCATTATAATCAATATAAAAGATTTAAGAAACAGTAAGCCTAAGCAAAAACTCAAACCAATTACTGAACATCATAGAAGTTGCCCGAAAAATGCCATAGATAAACTTATTGAAATGAGATATAGTGAGTCTACAGTTAAAACATACTCAAATATGTTAAGTCAATTCTTTAGTCATTATTATCCGTACAAACCAGAAGAAATTACTAATGATCAAATTAGAGCTTACTTGAGATATCTGATTCAAGAAAGAGAAGTGAGTGAGTCATTTCAAAATCAAGCTATTAATGCTATCAAGTTTTACTATGAAAGAGTACTAGGAGGACTCAAACAAACTTATTTCATTGATAGGCCTAGAAAAAGCAAACATCTTCCAATTGTTTTATCACAACAAGAGACTTTAGCGCTACTAAGAGCTAGTTCTAATCTAAAACACAAAACTATACTAACCATGATATATAGTTGTGGTTTTAGAATAAGCGAATTATTAAACCTTAAAAAAACAAATATTGATTATAATGCAAATAGAATACATATAGTCGATTCTAAAGGAAAAAAAGATAGATATGTTTCTTTAGCTAACACAACAAAAAAAGTATTATCAATTTATTTAAAGAAAATTAACCCTGAGTATTATGTGTTTGAAGGTATCAATGGAGGAAAATATTCAGCAACTAGTGTGCAAAAATTCATAAAAAAATATGCAAAAAACGCTGGAATAGAAAAAACAGTAACGCCACATACTCTTCGACATAGTTTTGCAACACATCTATTAGAAAAAGGGACCGATTTAAGATATATTCAACATATATTAGGCCATAGTAGTAGTAAAACAACAGAGATATATACCCATATTACTCAAGTAGGAATTGATAAAATTAAAAACCCAATAGATGACTTTGATATGGAATGAATTTTACTTAAATTCGTATTTATGACAACTAGCCTTTAAAGAAAAAAAACGGGTCTAGATATAAGTGAAATAAACGGAACTGTTCCGTTTATACATACGTTGTAAACAATTAGAATATCATAATGGATTACTTTAACCAGCAGAGCGAAAGATTAAAATATAGAAAATTAACTGAAGATGATATTCCTAGCTGGATTGAGTTCTTTATTGACAATGATCGCCTAAAATATCTCGGTATGGATTTACAAAAAAGTAAAGAGATTCTTGCTGAAGAATGGATTAAAGCTCAATTAGGTAGATACGAAAATCAAGGATTAGGACATTTGGCTGTTGAGCTTAAAGATAGTGGAGATTTTATTGGTATGGGTGGAATTCTACCCAGAGAATTGAATGGCAACAAAGAATACGAAATTGCTTATTCTCTAATACCTAACTACTGGGGGCGCGGATACGCAACGGAAATAGCGAAAACAATGAGAGAATATGGCTCTAAAAAAATAGATACGACTCGTTTTATTTCAATAATTGACGTTGCTAATATTGAGTCAGCTAATGTTGCTAAGAAAAATGGAATGGTAGTACTTTTCAATACTGAATACCTTGGAATGAATGTAGACGTATTTGGAATATAAAAAACAGTTTACAACACGGTATATAGCAAATAGGGCGTTCCATGGTTTACGAAAGGTCAGTGCTATTTACCAACACCGTCAAATTTTTAATTTGGCATTTAAAATGAATATGTTAAAAACAAAATATAAAAATGTGGCTAAGAGCAAATCCGAAAGTTTATCGCTTTCTACTGCCCTACTTGCCATATACAAACCGTTAGGCAACATTTGACCAAAAATTACGCACTTATGAAATTGAAAACTTTTTTTAGTAGTATAATAATCATAACTCTCTTGAGTTGTGGAAACGATGATGACAATAATTCGAATAATCCTTGTGACTTAAATCCTTTTCCTGGAGTTGGCGGAGTAACTCAATCGGATTTTCTGATTCAGACTTTTAACGAACCTGATGAAAAAGGATATTTAATATCAGCAACAATTGCGAATGATAATCTTGAATCTGTTTCAGGAAAACCGAGTTTCGTGTTTAGAGAAAATGGAGAAATAATTACATATTCGACTTCTAATACTGCTTCTTCGACCTCTTGTCTGAATATTGACGCTGAATCAACTTGTGATTTTGAATTTAGAGTATATTTAAGTCAAAACGAAAATATTGATAACGATATTCAATTCCTTTGTTTTTATTACTTTGATGAATAATTTGAATCAATTATTAACGAAAATCGAACTGATATTAAAAATAAAAACGTTGCCTAACACCGTGTATAATTAATTGCTTTGGCAAGTGATTATTTGGAAAATTCCTTCGGAATTTTCTCAGGTTCGTATTTGTTTACTAATTTAGTCGCTTAACCACGCAACTAACCATACACAATTCCGTTGGCAAACATTAGACAGAAAACTGTAACAAACACCAAAATTCATTGTCTTTACGATAAAATAAAACAATATGATCAAACAATTTTTATTAATAATTTTGTTAATATCCTTTTTCGCTTGCAATTCCAATAAGAGAGAAACTAAACTGACTATTTTAGAAGCCACTTCAAACTCAGTTGATATTAGAGATGGAGAAAATTTGAAAAAAGGTGGCTGGTCATTAGCACCAGAAGTTAAACCAGATGTTTATAAGACTGACGTTGTAACCCAAAAGAGGATAACATTTTATACAGATTTAGATTCTTTATCGTTTACAGTAGAGCCTAATAAAAAATATGACTTTATTATTTTATTAAATAAAAAAGATACGTGTTGGACTCAAATCAACACAATACCTCATTTTGATTTTAATAATAATTACATTCAAAAAAATAGTGGGAAATACAGTTTTGAAATTCCAGAAGTTCAAGAATTAGTTCATCTTATTTTTGCTTTAACACCTACTGGAATGGATGACAAAAATATGGTTAACCATCGTACGGAATACTACGAAGAGATTTTGGATGAATTTTCAGAATATAGAAAAGAACCTATAGTTCTTAAATTAGATTCTTTATTAAGACAAGGTTATTATTCAAGGTTAAAAATGGATGCTTGTGGGTTTTATTTTAATAAGAATAAGATAAAAAAAGATTCAGTCTATAAAAGATTAAGTTGGAATGGTGCAAATCAAATAGAACCTTTTATTTCTGAAATAGAAAAATTTGGAAATAAAATTAAATTTAGAAAATTCTACCAAGAACATAAAGAATACTACGCTAATCTTACTGCTAAAATTGAAAAACAAATGCCAATTAAAAAGCAATGGGATTGGCTGGAACAACAATTTGACTTTAAGTACGATAATTATAGAATTACATTTTCACCTTTAGTAGAAGGTAGTCATTCAACTAATAATTTTATACAGAACAATTTTAAACAAACCGTGATGTTCATTTGTGGACCGTCTGAAAGCACAAAATATGACGAAGAAGTAATAGAAGGATTAATGACAAGGGTTTTATTTACAGAAATCGACCACAACTATGTAAATCCAATATCCGACAAATATCAGAATGAAATTAATAGTAGTCTGAATGACCTTTCTAAATGGGCTACAGAAGATGCTTTAAGTAATTATGGAAATTCATATTTGGTATTTAATGAATATATGACTTGGTCGATATTTACATTATATGCTCTTGATAATTATAAAACCGAAAATTTTGAATTTATAAATAATCAAGTAGAGTTACAAATGACAGAACGCAGAGGATTTATAAAATTTAAAGAATTTAATCAGAAAATGATTGAATTATATAAAGAGAAATTACCAAATGAAAAAATTAAGGATTTATATCCCAAAATTCTTTCTTGGTGTAATGAACAGTAGAATAACGTTTGCCAACAACGTATAAAATTAATTGCTTGTTCTAGCCTGTTTACGAAAGTCCTCGCGGACTTTCTATCTGTGATTTATTTACTAACTTTAGTGCTTAAAACACGCAACTAATCTTATACAAGACCGTTGTGCACTATTAGAGAAAACGAAAATATAATGAGAAACATAATTTACTTCACAATTGTAATTCTATTTATTGGTTGCAAAGAAAAACAAAGGAATATACCCAAAAACACTCCTGTAAATCAGAAAGAAATACAAATTGAGATAAATAAGAATATTGAGACTATCGGAATCATTTTAAACCTATCTGATTTAGGAGATTATATTTTAGGGAAGTATCACGGAAACGATTACTCATTCGTAAAACTTTACAGAAAGGAATTCGATGAATTTAAATTGCATCCTGCCGTATTAAAAGTAAATGAATTAGGAAGGTTAGATTTATTACAGTTTGGTTATTACTACTATGGACTTTCATTTACTGAATTGCCGGAATTCAAATTACTTTACCCAAGATTTGACGAATTTTATTTAAGCGATGAATTAACAAAAGAACAAATAGAAAAAGAATTACAAGAATTTGACAAACTTGTTAAAGACTTTTATTTAGATGCACAAATTGAAACTTTTTTATCAAGAAATAAAAGTTTTTACGATAAAGTAATAGCTGAAACTAAAAAGACTATTCCAAATAATATAATTGCAACAATGGAAAATTTCTTTGGAGAATTTGAGGATAAATATGCCATTTGTCCTTCTCCTACAATATTTACCAGCTTTAATTTTGGGCCAAGTATAGTATCTGAAAATCATAAATTATCCTATTATTTACTTGGTCCAGCTTATGATTTAATACCCAATAGAAAACATTTTAATGAAATTTCCACCAAAGATAGTTTAGGATTTAATGACAAAGAATATGTTAGAGAACTTGCCATTCACGAATTTGGACATTCTTTTGTAAGGTTTATAGATAAAAAAAAGAACAAAAATTTAATTGAGCAATTATCTTATCTAAATACGGATAAACTAAAAGAGAATCTTGAAAAAATTGGAGAAGGAACAGAATGGTCAACAGGTTTTGAGGAACATTTAGTTAGAGCAACTGAAATTATGGTTTGGAGAAAATTAGGAGAACAAAAAATTGCAGATGAAAAATTAAAGTATGAACGAGAAGTAGAAGGACTTTTATATATCAACCAATTTGTGAACTCACTTGAGAAATATGAAAGTAAAAGAGATATTTTTTTAACTCTTGAAAGTTATTTTACCGAACTAATTAGTGATTTAACAAAAATAAAAGATAAATAACAGTGCACAACACCGTATAAAATTAATTGCTGGTTTTAGCCAATTTACGAAAGTCCTCGCGGACTTTCTATCAGTGATTTATTTGCTAACTTTAGTGCTTAAATCACGCAACTAATCTTATACAATCACGTTAGCCACAAGCGGAAAATCGGAAACGAAAGATAAACACAAATTTTAAAAAGTAAACATTAGAATTATAAATCAATAACAATTAAAAAATGGAAATATTCAAAATTATCACACTCTCTTTATCTGGTCTTTTATTATTATTCGTTGGTGTAATGAGACTCAGCAATCCAATAAAAACATATTTAAAAAATTCTGGAATTAAGATTGAAAACGAAGTAAACTTGTTAAACGAACTCAAGGGAGTAAGTTTTGTTCAGTTACTTGGTGGAATAATTATTTTATTAGGAATATTTATCCCAAAATTGACCATTTTATCATTTACTTCGGCTACCTTGATTTTTCTTGGGTTTGCAATTGGGAGGATATTGAGTATTGCTATTGATGGAAAGCCAAACAAACTGATAATTCAAGGATTAATTTTTGAACTTGTTTTAGGGTCAGCAAGTTTTATTTGTCTTGTCAAAACATTGGTTTAGTGATTATAAAAAAACATATAATTTAAAAAGTAAAAATGATTGATTTAAAATTTAAGAGAAAAATTGACAAGCCTATTGAGGAAGTATGGAAATTTGTTATTGAGGAATTTCCGAATTCACACAAATGGGCTACAGGAACAACAAACTGCAGAAAAGGTGAGCCTTCAGAAGATTTTGACAGAGTCTGTGATACAGAAACGGGAAAACTAATGGACAAAATAACAAAAATTGATAACGAAAATCACTTGTTTGAATTTTCAGTTACAGGTCTACCGTTTTTTGTTCGCTCGGTTTTGAGTACTTGGAAACTAAACGAAATTTCAAACACTCAAACAGAAATTATTCTTGGACCACGAATCGAAATAATGCCAGTTATAGGAACCCTTATGCAAATTCCAATGAAAATGGCATTTAAAAAACTATATCCAGGATTGCTTGATGATTTAGCAATTTATGTTGAAACTGGTAAAGCATCACCCAGAAAGCAAAAGGAACTTGAATCGAAATAATTGAGTAAATGAGATAGCCAGTGGCTAACAACGTGTATAAAACATAGCTAACAAGTGCTTAATCAAAAGGTTTTTGCTTATTTGCAAAGACCGCCAAATTTTTAAATTTGGCTTTTAAAAAATGATAAATTAAAAACAAAATATAAAATTCGGCTCTGTGTTAATCTGAAAAGCTAGCGTCTTTTTATACGCTACGTTTCATACACAAGACCGTTGGGCAACATTATATGAAAATCGAGATAATACCATATGTTGGATTTAATAAAATCAAACTAGGACTAACACTTGGTCAAGTTGAAAGACTCTTAGGAAAACCCGATGAACAAATAAAAAACAAATATAGTGACAACTCAAATGAAGTTATTCTAGAATATCACAAACTCGGAGTAGACTTAATGTTCTCTTCTGATGAGGATTATAGATTGGGTTCAATTACTTTTAATTCAAGTGCGTTTACACTAAAAGGAAAAAAATTAATAGGAATAAATGAATCTGAGTTAATACTTAAATTCAAATCTCTATTTCCTGACTTAAAATTGGATGACGATTTTAAAGAATTAAACATGAAAGATTATGTAATTGATTCAACTGGAATATCTTTTTGGTTGGATAATGGAATTGTTGAATCTGTTACTCTTTTTCCGAATTACCAAGATGACGATGAAACAGTAATTTGGCCAAATTAACGATTGCCCAACAACGTGTATAAAAAATTGCGTAGTTTAGTACTAAACCAAAGTTAGTTGCTCTTTTGTTACGTCTGAATTTCCTTCGGAAATTCCTCGCATACAAAACCGCAACTTTCCATACACGAACACGTTGTAAAAACATTTGAAAAAAGTAATCTACATATTATTAATATTCTGCTTCGGATTTAAATACGCTGAGCATAATTGTTATCTGAAAAACGGAAAATATAAAGTTGTTTATGATAAACAATTTTCAGAATATCCTAAATTCGAATTTGAAATAGATGGAAAAAACCTGACAGAAATCAATACAGACTCTAATAGAAAATATGTAATTGATTCAATTGGAGTCAATCATTTTAAACTTAAATTATTGGGAAAACAAAAATACCCTTTGACTGAGTTTCAAAAATCATTGACTTCATACGGTCAACCATATTATGAAATTACAGATTGTAAAAAAGATACTACTGATTTTATCATGCGAGTTAATTTACATGTGACTTCTCATTCTGGAAAATTTACTAGAATAGATTGAAAATAAAAAACGTTTTACAACAACACCTATAAATAATACGTATTTTGGTGTTCAATTTTGAAAGCTTGCGTATATTTACATTTATCGCCAAATCTTTTAATTTGGCTTTTTTAAAACGACAAAATAAAAACAAAACAAAAAGCTTATGGCTTGTGTCGACACGAAAATCTGCGGATTTTCTGCCCCGAACTATTCATAGCTAAACGTTGTAAACAATTCCAAAAACTAATGAATCTAAAGAAAATCCTGATAATCCCCCTTTTTATATTACTCGGAATTTTAAGTTTCTATAGTTTTAAAAATTTTGCTGAAAAAGTAAAAGACAAACACTGTTTTACAACCCAAATTTCATCAATAATATTTGACTTCAATACATTCAATTTAAAAGTTGACTCAAAACTAAACATCAATGACTTTATTGTGATTGATGAAAATAGTGGAAATACAATATTCGCAAATGGAATACCTAATAAAGGAATTGTAAATGACTATGGTCATCGAACTTTTCATCTATACCATAAAGATCAGTTAATATTTAAAGTCGGTCATTTTATAACCGACAATTGGGTCACAAATGATTACAGATTGAGCATAGCGTTAATTAATGATGAAATAGACCCAACTCTTGTAATCTCTGGAACAAACGCTTCTTACCGTGATTTTTTCTATAAAAAATTTGAATATGACACAAATGGCATTCTAATAAAAACTAGTGTTTTATCTAACGGGAAAGAAGTCACTTATGAAGAATTCATAAAATAATCAAAAAACTGTTTACAACAACACCTATAAATAATACGGGTTTTGGTGTGTGAAATTGAAGGTTTGTGTATCTTTACGTTCATCGCCAAATCTTTTAATTTGGCTTTTATAAAACGACAAAATTAAAAACAAAATCTAAAAGCTCATGGCTTGTGTCGACACGAAAATCCGCGGATTTTCTGCCCCGTAAAATTCATAGCTAAACGTTATATGCAATTTAAAAAAGTCAGATGAAAATAATCTATTTTATAATATTTACAATATCTATTTACTGTTCAGCACAAACTGAAAACTCTGTTCATGAATTTGGTTTTTATCAAAATGGGTACTATAAAAACTCTAAAAAAATAAATTTTTTTATAATTAAAGATTCTGATACTATACAGTGTAGTATTATAAAGAATAAAATAACTATCCCAAAAATATCTTCTTCTCATTCTGTAATTGTCTATCACAAAAAAAATGTTTATAAAATTAGTGATATTGATTTTTCTAAATTAGACAAAGAATCTAAAGTAGTGTTTGGAATCGAAAAGAATTTGGGGAATTTCATGCCTGCAGATAATATTCCTAATACTTATTTTATGGATTATCATCGCCTAGCAGTAAAAATCGAAAATTTAAATCACGCAAAAAAAGTCAGCTTTATAGTTTTTAATTCATCAACTACAGCAAATAACATAATAAAAACCTATAAGAACTACGGTCGTTCTGAAATTGTTGAAAAGAAAAAAAGCATATAACAACACCTATAAATAATACGGGTTTTAGTGTTTGAAATCGAAAGCTTCTGTATATTTACAATTATCGCCAAATCTTTTAATTTGGCTTTTATAAAACGACAAAATTAAAAACAAAATCTAAAAGCTTATGGCTTATGTCGACACGAAAATCCGCGGATTTTCTGCACCGTACTATTCATAGCTAAACGTTACCAGTAATTAAAAAAATAGACTCTGTAAAACTTGACGCTATTGGAGACAGTTATTTCTTAACAAATTTTAATGTAGTCTTTCTAATTTCTCCTTTTATTTTTAAAGTTAAAAAATATACTCCTTTTGAAAGTGAATTTACATTTAAACTACCACTTTTTAAATTATCATTTCTTTCAACCAATATTAATCTACCTCTAATATCATATAACTCAATACTATAATTTTTATCTTTTAATCTTATACTCAGAAAATCTTCTACAGGATTAGGGAACACTTTAATTTCTTCCAAAATTGATTCATCAATACCCAAAGTAGCTATGGTGTAATTATGTGTCACAGTCTGACCAAGATAGGTCGCTTTCCAAGTCCACTCACCTATCATATCAGGTATATCTGTCCACGTCCAATAAGATATTGTATAATCATCTGTAAAATTAAAAGTCCAATTATTTTTAACCGTACCATCTGGTCTTGTTATTTCCAAATCAATAGATGTTCCTTGAAGTTGTTCCCTTAAATAAACAGCCAAAACAACTTCATCTGTTAAAGAAAAAGAGTTTTGGATATATGTCGTCTCTACTTGCGCACATTCATCAAATTTAAAATCTGGAACATCTGAATGTGTAAGTACTGCATTAATATTACTATCTAAATAATCTTTTTGATCTGCCCATTGGGAGCTACTATTCATGGAATTACAAGATTCATAATAAGGATCTATTAAAGCACCTAAGTTATTATAAACTTCAAAATGTAAATGTGGACCACTAGAGTCACCTGAACTCCCTATAATACCTAGATACTCACCTTTAACAACAGTGTCACCAATGTTTTTACTTGTAAGAGATTCTTTTTTCATATGACCATACCAAGCTACGCTTCCATCGGAATGTTGTATGTAAACTGCATTCCATTGATTTCCATCCCAAACACAATTTTGATCTGGGCTTTGCCCATATTTATGTATAATTTGTCCAGCTTCAGCTGATATAATTTCTGTATGATCTAACTGCATTTGCTCCCACCAAAATGGCCAAGTATAGATATCAACACCTTTGTGCCCATTATAAGTCTTAGATCCACAATTATAATCTTGAACCCCAAATGTTAGGTCATGATCTACATAATATGATATTGCCCAAGTTTCATTATACGGAGCGGATGCAGACTTTTTAACTGGCCATCCAAATGAAGGAACTGCATTTTTAGCTGGATAACTATATTTATTTTGAGAAATTAAATTTTGTCTATTTATATCCAGAGTCGTTTTTATATTAACTCTGTCAGTATTGCTTAAGCATTGACTTTTTTGTTGTTTAAAAATTACTTCTCCACCTTTTTGCAATATTTTTTCTTCTTGACCATATCCCTTAAAAAAAGACAAAAAAGAAAGTAGTAATATGTAAATTATTTTTTTCATTGAGTATTTATAAATTTAATAAGCTGTTTATTATGAAAATAAAACTTTAGTATCATATAGTTTAAAACAAACTTTATAACTTTAACTAAAACGTTTTTATTCTCGAATACCCTACCTCTCTCAATATTAAACTCTCATAATCACATTTAAAAAACTACTGGTAACAATGAACTGAGCTGAAAAACAAATATTTTTAGCTCTTTTTTTTCACTCTGTACAATCCTCTAATTCAACACACTTTTATAACTATTATCATAAACCAACCCTGATTTAGCTATTCCAAAAGCTTGTTTTAACAATTTATTACATACTGCTATTAAAGCTAGTTTCTTTGACTTCCCTTTGGCTACCAATCGTTCATATAATGCATTACATTGACTATTATGAAGGCAAGCGGTAAAACTGCACATAAACAAGTGATTTCGGATGGTTCCATCACCATTTTTATTGATCCTACTTCGACCACGGATACTACTCCCTGAACTACGTTCGCTTGGTGCTAACCCAAAATAACTAATCAATTGTTTATAGCTTACAAAATCACGAAAGCCATTAGTATGAATCAACAATAACATAGCTGTTTTTGACCCAATTCCTGGGATGCTTTTTAGATTCGTATATAATACAGAATCATGCTCTTTTATTTCTTTTTCAACATCAGACTCTAATAATACTATCTCTTTTTTCAAAACTCGTAATTCGCGGTTTAAACTCCTTACTAATTTTCCTTTACTTACTCCGGAAGAAGATAAACTATGTAACATGTTCAACAATGCCGTACGTTGCTTTAAATAAAGACTAATAACCCCATAACTGCGTTTACATTTTGTAATATACTTTGAAGGAGGATTCCATAAATCTAAATCCTGTTCTTCTCCATAAAGACATATCATTTTTGAATCACTTTTATCGGTCTTTAAACGTTGTAATTTCATCTGAATAAAACGCTTAATTATCAAAGGATTTACAACACTAACATTTATCCCTAAATCATATAAATAAATAACCAATAACTGATGATAACAACCAGTAGCTTCCATAACATAAAAACCTGAATTACCGTATAATTCAAGTATTTCATTAAACCCTTTTTCATCATTACTAAAACAATGATGTCCATTTTTTTGGCTATAAACATCTAAACTAGATTTTGATACATCTATTCCAATAATTTCTTTATTTTTACTCATAACTTTTATTTTATAAGAACAACAGCTACTGTTATACAACATCCTAAAAACAGGTTTTATACCTAATGAACTGAACGTATTTTGGTAGTAAAAGAATAGGGGTTTTCATTGTTAACGAGATCTCAAGTCTCTGAACCTATAACAACCTTAATCTATTCTTTTTGTTCTTGTATTTTATAATTAACAAAATAGAAATTGTAAAATTAGGACACCTATAAATAATACGGGGTTCGGGCTGTAATTTCACAGGTTTGTGTATATTTACCTAGTCTCCAAAACTTTTAATATTTGAGTTTTAAAACGACGAAAAGTAAAACAAATTTAAAGGCTTTGTCTTGTGACGATACGAAAATCCGTGGATTTTCTGCCCCGCACTATTCATAGCTAAACGTTACCAGCAATTCAGAAATTTCCTTAGGACAACTATAAAATAATACGGGTTTGTTGTGTAAATTCGTAAGCTTGTGTATATTTACTTTTATCGCCAAAACTTTTAGTTTGGCTTTTTTAAAACGACAAAATTAAAATCAAAACAAAAAGCTCTTGGCTTGTGTCGACACGAAAATCCGCGGATTTTCTGCACCGTACTATTCATAGCTAAACGTACTTTCCTGAAATATATTTTAACCAACACCTAATGCAACCTGTTACCATTTTTTTTAAATCTGTTACCATTTTGGTTTGAAAATGGTAACAGATGAAACCCTTTATTTTACTGGTGGTTTCAGGGTAAAAAACGTGAAATGTTACCATGTTACCATTTTTTTGCAACTTGGGGTACTTTCAGGAGAGGAAACGAAAATTAAGTCTTTTTATAACAAATTTGATAATGATAAAAAGTAAGTTTTAATTTATTCTAAAAATTAATTACGCTATCAAGAGCATCATCAGCGCTTTTGTTTATAAAATTCGATTGATAACCTATTGTGGTTGTTATATTACTATGTCTATATAATTTTTGTAGCATATGAGGAGTAATAGAATCTGCTGCTATATTACCAAATGAATGCC
>Ga0209396_1004374_pt1 | contig 13799 bp, 10 predicted proteins | sample GOMGulsemesocosm_6_FD_184638 | JGI IMG/M metagenome (GOLD analysis project Ga0209396, IMG submission 184638) | Methane-oxidizing microbial communities from mesocosms in the Gulf of Mexico - GOM8C Gulf of Mexico (SPAdes) (version 2) | ecosystem: Environmental > Aquatic > Marine > Cold seeps...
ATAACAGCAAAAGGTGCTTGGGAGTCAGTTAAACGTCACTTCCGTGAAACAGGCATTGACTGTCAATCAACAGACTTTACGTGTGTTGCAGTAGGCGACATGGCGGGTGATGTATTTGGTAATGGTATGCTTTTATCAAAACATATCCGTTTACAAGTTGCATTTAACCATATGCATATTTTCATTGACCCAACACCAGATTCAGCTAAAACATACCCAGAAAGAGCACGTTTGTTTGAACTACCTCGCTCGAGCTGGGAAGATTATGATAAATCATTAATCTCACAAGGCGGTGGCATTTTCTCTCGTGCTGCAAAATCAATTTCTCTTACGCCAGAAATTAAAAAAATGCTTGGTACTAAAAAAGCGAGCATGACACCAAATGAATTAATTCGCTCAGTGCTTAAAATGCAAGTTGATTTAATTTGGAATGGTGGCATCGGTACTTATGTTAAAGCGGCAAGCGAAACTGATGCTGATGTAGGTGATCGTGCTAATGATGCATTACGTATTAATGGTACAGAACTTAACGCTAAAGTATTTGGTGAAGGTGGCAACTTAGGTTGTACACAACTGGGTCGAATCGAATTCGCTGAAAAAGGCGGTCGTATCAATACAGACTTTATTGATAATGTAGGTGGTGTAGCGTGTTCTGATACTGAAGTAAATATCAAAATTTTACTTAATAGTTTAGTTGCTGAAGGCGATTTAACTAAAAAGCAACGTGATGAATTACTTTACTCTATGACTGATGAAGTTTCAGTTGAAGTTTTAAACGATTGTTACCGTCAAACGCATACAATCTCAGTAACTGAGCTAAAAGGTACATCAACACTTAAAGAACAAATTCGCTTCATTCATTCGCTTGAAAAAGAAGGTAAGTTAGATCGTGAAATCGAATTCTTACCTAGTGATGAAGAACTATCTGAAAGACTTGCTGCCGGCCAAGGTCTAACACGACCTGAGCTTTCAGTATTAGTTTCATACGCAAAAATGGTATTAAAAGAGTCTTTAGTAACACCTGAATTAACTGATAATCCTTATTACCGTCAACTTTTAGTGAATGCATTCCCTGTACCATTAAGAGAAAGATTTAATGCTGCAATGGATAACCATCCGCTAAGAGCTGAAATCATAGCAACCAAATTAGCTAATAATATCATCAATGATATGGGCTTTAATTTTGTAGCACGTATGATGGAAGAGACGGGTGCACAAGTTGCTGAAGTTGCATTATGTTACTCGATGGCTTCCGAAGTTTTCAAAATGTCAGAGACTTGGTCTCAAATCGAAGAGCTAGACAATAAAGTTCCTACGATTGTTCAAACTGAAATGTTATACCAATTACGTCGTACAATTAGACGTGCAACACGTTGGTTCTTACGTCACCGTAATAAAGCATTAACGATAGAACAAACAATTGAGTTTTTTGCGCCTGCTTTTGCTGACTTAAGTGAAAACTTAACAACCTACATGAATGAAGAGGAAGCGAAGAGATTAATTCTTGAAGCTAAATCTCTTGAATCTGAAGGTATTGATGCCAAACTAGCTGCACGTATCGCACAATTATCTAGTTTATTCTCAGTAATGGATTTAGCACAAGTTGCAGATCACGCACAACGTGATATGGAAATTGTTGCAAATACTTACTTTAAACTGGGTGCAAGAATGGGTCTACATTGGTTCTTAGAACAAATCACGAACCAGCCAGTTGCAAATCATTGGCAAGCACTTGCACGTGCATCATTTAGAGAAGAGCTAGATTGGCAGCAACGTTCAATCTCAGCAGTTGTATTAAACAGTTGTCCAGACACTGAATGTAATGTTGATGCAATTGTTGATACTTGGATGGAAGATCATGAAGTGATTCTTGAACGTTGGTTACATATGCTAGCTGAATTTAAAACATCACAAAGCCATGATTTTGCAAAATTCTCTGTTGCATTAAGAGAACTTATGTTGCTTAGCCATACATGTGACACTTCAAAATAAATAAAGTAGTGGCATGTTCATTTTGAGCATGAGTTTATAATTTATTTGTTATAAAATACCCCAGTTTGGTCACTATGACCACTGGGGTATTTTTTTGGAGTAATATATGTTTTATGATTTAGCACGCCGTTTTATGTTTACACAAGATGCAGAATGGGCGCACAATTTTGCATTAAATAATTTAAGACGTTTTGCTCATACCCCATTAAACAACATGTGGGCACAATCAATAGCAGATAAACCTGTTGAATTTTTAGGCCTTGAGTTTAAAAACTTATTGGGTTTAGCGGCAGGCTTAGACAAAAATGCAGAGTGTATAGACGCATTTGGTCAAATGGGCTTTGGTTTTGTAGAAGTGGGCACTGTGACACCTAAACCTCAAGTGGGTAACGATAAGCCTAGAATATTTAGACTGCCAGAGTCTAATGCAATTATAAATCGCATGGGGTTTAATAATAAAGGTGTTGATAACCTATTAACGAATGTAAAAGCATCAAAGTATGACGGTATTTTAGGTATTAATATCGGAAAAAATAAAGATACACCAAATGAGCAAGGTAAAGATGATTACATACATTGTATGAGAAAAGTATTTACAAGTGCCTCATACATTACGGTTAATATTTCTTCACCAAATACACCAGGTCTTAGAGATTTACAATATGGTGCAGCACTTGATGATTTATTATCAAGTTTGAAAAATGAGCAATTAGATTTAGCTGCAAAACATGGAAAACATGTACCAATGCTCGTTAAAATAGCACCAGACTTAGACCAAGTGCAGGTTGAGCAGGTTGCAGGATCTTTATTAAGCAATAAGATAGATGGTGTGATCGCAACAAATACTACATTAGATCGCTCATTAGTTCAGGGACAACAATATTGTGATGAAGCGGGTGGTTTATCAGGTCAGCCAGTAAGAGAAAAATCTACGCATGTTGTCAGTGAATTAAAACGTTTAACTGCTGGACAGTTACCTATCATAGGTGTAGGCGGCATAGATAGTGCGCAATCAGCAAAAGAAAAACTAAATGCAGGTGCAGACTTATTACAAGTTTATACTGGATTCATCTATCAAGGTCCACCATTAGTTAAAAAGATCTTAACAGGACTTTAGAGATCATAATTTCCTATATAAGGATCAGAAATAAAAAATAATGATCCCATCAAAAAAAATATTAAAAAAAATTCAAATGTGAGTTGAATTTAACTATAATCCCCGGAATCAATAGGTTTCGGGGATTTTTAATGCTACAAGCTTCACAAAAATGGAATTGGATTGCTTGTTCAAAATCAAACGCGCTTTTACTCGATATGGGTAACGAGATGGTTTTTTGCACGCCATATAAAATACGAAATCTTACGAATGATGTATTAGAAAACCCTGCTTTTAGTTTAACGGATGCTAATTTTTATGAGCAAGTATTTTCTTACCTTGATGACTTTAAATTATGGTCTGAAGCACAGATCTGCCAAATTTCATTAAATGCAACCGCTGTAAAGCATTACCTCAAACCTATGCTAACAAAAAGTTGGTTTTTTGAGTTATATCAAGGAACTGAACCAAGTATGGATGCCATCATTCAGTTAAAGTCTAAGAAGCAGATGGGGCAATTTTTGATAGTCGATCATACAATTGAAGGATCTGTATGTATTTGCTTAGAAGAGAATTATTGTTTAGATGATAATTTTAAATTGAAGCAATTTGAAGCCATTAAAGTGTTAAATGATCGAATCCAGCCACTAATTCTTAATTCAGAGCAACAAAAAAGGGCTTAAAGCAGATAGCTAGGAGTCCATTCCCGCTTTTAAATTATTCTATTCTTTCTTTTGCGTCTTCAGCTAAATGCGCTGATAGCTTTGTTATATCAGCTAAGTTTGCTTTAACTGTCTTTTTAGGTAATTTACCAATTAAAAACTCTCCGGTGTCTAACGACTGATTTTCTGCAGCAAAGATAAGTAAGTTTTTACCATTACATTGTACTTTGCTAAAAATAGTTCTGACTTTTAATTTTTTATTTTTTAAAAAAGAGCGTAAGCGTGTTTTGTCATTAACAGATACGTATTCACAAACTCGTAGTGAAATATCATCTGCACTTGCTGTTGGTACATTTAATGCTGCAAAAGCAAGTAAGCTAGTTATGATTAAAGTTTTTTTCATTTTTTACCCTTATAAAATTTAAAAATTTTACTCTTTGAACTGTTTTGTACATAAAGCACATATTCAGTGTAGTGTTATGTAACTGTACTTCAACAAATAATTACATAAACATTACTTTAATTTACTTTTTGATTAATTTATGTGTCATATCTGTTTGTTTTTTGAGTTTTAACTTTAATTCTTCTAAAGTCTGATGTTATTCAATTAAACATAGCGTATTATTTTTCAACACAAATTGAGTGAATAATTTTAAGGTCGATTAGTAAATGATTGAATATCAACATATTCGTATACCAGAAAATGGATCAAAAATTAGTGTCAATTCAAATGGCTCTCTTTGTGTGCCTGATCATCCGATTATTGCTTTTGTAGAAGGAGACGGAGTCGGCGTTGATATTACGCCTGTCATGCTGAACGTTGTTAATGCATGTGTTAAAAAGGCTTATAAAGGTAAAAAGAAAATTCAATGGATGGAAGTATATAATGGAGAGAAAGCAGCTCAAATGTATGATGGTGACTGGTTTCCGCAAGAAACTCTTGAGGCTGTCAGAGAATATTCAGTTGCAATTAAGGGACCGCTAACAACACCAATTGGTGGTGGATTTAGGTCATTAAACGTTGCTTTACGACAAGAAATGGATCTTTATGTCAATATGCGACCAATCCAGTGGATTGAAGGTGTGCCTTCGCCTCTAAAAGAACCTCATAAAACAAATATGGTGGTATTTAGAGATAACAGTGAAGATGTTTACTCTGGTGTAGAATTTAAAGCGGGATCAAACGACTCGGATCGTGTTCTTGAGTTTTTACAACACGAGATGGGAGTGACCCGTATTCGCTTTACGGAAAACTGTGGTGTTGGCATAAAACATATATCCGAACAAGGCTCTAAAAGGTTAGTCCGTAAAGCAATTGAATTTGCGTTAAAAAATAATAGAGAGTCAGTCACTTTAGTGCACAAAGGTAATATCATGAAATTTACCGAAGGTGCATTTAAGCAGTGGGGCTATCAAATTGCAAAGGAAGAATTTTCAGCAACAAAACATGATAACGGCCGTTGGCTCCAAATCCATAATCCAAATACCAATAAGTTATTAATCATTAAAGATGTTATTGCGGATAGTATGTTACAGCAAATTATTTTATGCCCTGAAGATTATGATGTTATTGCAACAATGAATCAAAATGGGGATTTTATATCTGATGCTTTGGCTGCTCAAGTGGGTGGTGTTGGCATAGCGCCAGCTGCAAATTTAAATGATGAAGTCGCATTTTTTGAACCTACACACGGTACTGCACCAAGATTAGCTGGCTGTGACAAAGTAAATCCAAGCTCGATCATATTATGTGCTCAAATGATGTTGAAACATATCGGGTGGTTTGAAGCAGAAAAACTCATTACAAAGGGACTTGAAGGTGCAATTGCCTCAAAACATGTCACATATGACTTTGCTGCTAAAATTAGTGGTTCAACAGAGGTGAGTTGCTCTCGCTTTGGTGAAATAATTATAGAACAAATGTAGTTTTACCCTACATAGCGTATTTCGAATTCATGCCCCTAATGTTTGAGGCATGAATTTTAACCAGCAAAACTAAGCTACTTTGCTATGTTGTAATGGTGATTGCTCTAATAGTGAAAACTTATTCGTTAACATTGGAAGTAGTTGTTCAATGCGTTGAGTGAGTTTGTTATAACAAACACACTGTTTTTCAGCCTTTATTTTTTCATCTGTGATCATCGCAATAAACGTTGTCACAATTATTTGAGGCACTTCACAGCAAAATTCATCTAAAATAATTGTTGAAATAGTCTGATCATTATAATCAAAACTATGTTCTTGTGAATTTTTGATTTTCATTTTTCGACAATCAGCACCAAATTCAACGACTAAGATTGAAAGTACTTCATAAAATGTAGTTGTATTAAGAGATGATTTAGGCAATATTTCATTTTCAATAAAATGACGTAATGGACTATCAACAAATACTTTTTCTCTTAATTTAAAGCCTTGCTCTGCATTAATTTGTGGTTTCATAATCAGTTCTCTCATTGCATCATTCAATTTATTGATTTCGGTTTTAATAAATAAATATTTATAAAACAACTCCTCAACGCTCATATTCAAATTAGCGTGATTAGTTAAATAAATGAAATGGTTGTTTTCAATGTTTGAAATTGATTAAATCAATAAAGGGTTAATTTATTATCTATCTTTAATCGTTTTAGAAAACTCAGCTAACGATCTTCTTAACCACTGATGTGCTTTTGAGTGATGTAATAAAGGACTCCAGATCATTTTTATTTCAATGGGTACGATTTGAAAAGGTACTTTTAATGATACTAAATTTGAATTTTCTTTATATAACATCGCTTGTCTTCTTGGAATTGTTGCGATCAGATTGGATTGTTCCAACAATAATTGAGTCAGCATATAGTGCCGCGTGAATACTCTAATATTTCTGGTTTTATCAAATTGCCATAAAGCTTCATCTACCCAGCCTAGTTTGTGCGAACCTGATTTATTTGTGACGGCAGTTTCAGCTCCCCAACCAGAGCGGTTGATCCATATATGCTCACTACTAAGGTAAGTATCAAAATCCGTTTGATTGTTATAATGGCTATCTTTATGGGTTAAACAACAAAAATTATCACTCCAAACCCGTGACTGATGAAACGATTTAGGTAAAAAGGTAAACCTGTTTATTGCAAGATCGATTAAGCCTTTTTCCATATCCTGAAGGTTAATATCCCCGGGTGTTAAAATATCAAAATTTATTTGAGGCGCTTTTTTTAATATCGATATTATAAAAGGCGCTAGTAAGGTTGCTTCAACATAATCATTTGTCATGATCCTAAAAGTAATTTGACTATGTTCAGGTGAAAAATCTTTATCTGGTTGGGTGATCTGTTCTGCCATAGATAGAAAAATGACTATTTCAGGCTTTAGCTTTATTGCTTTTTCAGTAGGCGTCATGCCTTGAGCTGTTCTGACCAGTAATGGATCATCAAATAATAAACGTAAACGGCTTAAGGCATTGCTCATTGCTGGTTGCGTTAATGACACTTTATTTGCAGCTTTGGAAACACTGCGCTCTTCAATTAACACATTTAAGTAAACCAATAAATTAAGGTCAATATTTCGTATATTCATTAAATCTATATTACTTATTCAATTTATAAATTATTTCAATTAAAGCTTGATTGTTAAGGTTAGTAAATGGCAACGTGGAAATAGTCAATATAGACAAGGTGTATAGTGGATAATCAAAATTACGGTTTACAAACAATGAACGATGTTATTGCGATTAAAATAGCCAGAGCGATTGTTGGTGGATTTGAATCTATGTTTGCTGACTTCTTGAATATTACTTTAGCAGCGCAGTCACGATTTGAAAGAGCTGCATGGCATGAAGTACAACAAGCAATGAAACTTCGCTTAAAAGTATATGAAAATAAAGTAGAAGAAACTGCAAGTGCGATAAAGTTAATTGCATTTGATGAATATTTAGAAAATACAATTTGGCATGATGCTAAAAAACATTTTGCACTATTGATCATTAATCATGAAAACGCAGTTATTGGTCAAACATTTTTTAATTCAGTATTTGGTAATATCAAAGGCGATAAAAATAAGAGAGAGGTACATCTATTTATTTTACAAGCGCAATTTAAGCCATTGAAAAGACCAACTGATGAGATTTTATATCGTTTAGATAGTCGCTCTGGTGTAATGAGTGCGTTTAAAAAATTATTAAATTACTTTAAGTTTAGAACACCGTTTGAAAACCTACCAAGAGACATTGATTTTATAAATACCATACTTCAAAAGTTTGATGGTGATTTACTTAGTATTGAAAACTGTCATGTTGAGTTTGGTAAATCCTTATTTTTTAGAAATAAAGCCTGCTATATCATAGGTCGACTTATAGATGATGATGATAAACGCAGTGTGCCATTTGCATTGCCAATACTAAATGATGAAGCGACAGGGCTCTATATTGATGCATTTATAATAGGGGAAGGGCAGCTAAGTATGCTCTTTGGTTTCGCGCGTGCATATTTTATGGTGGATACTGATCAGCCCGTGCGTTATGTTGATTATTTATGTGAATTATTGCCGCAAAAACAACGTTTTGAACTATTTAATGCCATAGGGTTTATTAAACATGCAAAAACAGAGTTCTTTAGATATAAAGTAGATTCTACAAAAAATATGTCTGAGCATGAAAAGTACATGAGTGCGCCAGGTATTAAAGGCATGGTAATGCTGGTATTTACCACTGAAAACTCTAAATATGTGTATAAATTAATAAAAGATAAATTCACACCACCAAAGAACATTACCCGTCAAGGCGTGATGGACAAATATGACTTTGTTAAGAATGCAGACCGGATAGGACGATTAGTTGATACGCAAGAATTTAGGTATTTGGCTTTTGATTTATCACGTTTTAGTGAGGAAATGTTAACTCAGCTTAAAACATATGCAAGTGACAATCTGATAATAAATGGCAACGCGCTTATTTTAAAACATGTTTATGTAGAGCGAAAAATGACACCGCTCAATTTATATATAAAAAATGCCACTGCGACAGAGTTAGAGCTAGTGATGATTGAGTACGGCAATGCAATTAAACAACTTGCAGCTGCAAATATTTTCCCAGGCGATATGCTAATGAAAAACTTTGGTGTTACACGCTGGGGCCGCGTGGTATTTTATGATTACGATGAAATCTGCCCATTAACAGATTGTCATTTTAAAATGATACCCACGGCTGATAATACGTATGATGAATTATCAAATGAGCCTTGGTTTGATATTGAACCAAATGATGTATTTCCAGAACAATTTCCTGTTTTTTTATCATCTAATACAAAAGCAAAGGCCTATTTTGAACGTTATCATAAAAGTCTTTATAACATTAACTTTTGGTTGAAATTACAACAAAGCATTAAGCAAGGAGATATCGCTAACGTATTTCCGTATAAAGAAAAATGGCGTTTTAACTGTAATAGATAGTTTTCTTGTTATTAGCACTTTATACTGCTTATCAACCTTGATGTTATAAAAATAAATCTAAACATCAATGAAGTAGTAATTACCTTATAGGGAATAAAATGCCAAACCAACAATCTGATGATCATATTCCAGCAATTGTTTTAGATAAAGAAGATATTAAATCAAAAAATCTAACGGATAAAGCGTTTAAAAATATAGACAAACCTCAACAACAAACAGTTAAGTCCTCAGTATTTCCGATTATATTGACGCTCGTTGTATTTTCGGTTTGTGGCTGGTTTTTATATCAACAAAATAATTTATTAACACAAAGCCAAAGTCGCATAACCAGTTTAGAAAATCAATTATCCGCTACTGGTGAAGAAATGGGCTCTTCCACGGTAGCTATGCAAGTTAAAGTCAAAGATTTATCAGAAAAAACCCAAGAGTTATGGAAGCAAATGGATAAACTGTGGGCATCTGCTTGGCGCCGAAATCAAAATGATATCGGTGAATTACAAGGCGATGTTACAAAATACAAAACAATGCAAGCTGAGCAACAAGAAATCGTTAATTCAGCATTAACACAACAGAAGCAATTAACTGCAAATTTTAATAAACAACTTGCAATTAAATCAAAGAGTATCCAAGAGCTAAAAGAAACACTATTAGAATTTGAAATGAAAACAGCAGACAGCGAATCAAAAATTTCAAACTTAACTGTACAATTACATGAATTGACTAAACAGTATAAAAAATTACAAGCACAATTTAATGAAATTGAGTCCAAAAAAACTTCACCAGATGTAAAAACGATCCAGCCGTAATAAGGGCTGTCGAAGTTTAATTCCTGTTAGATATATTTAATATGTAAAAAAATAGCGAGCCCCCGTTGATCATAAATGAACAGACATTGGCTATTGTTGTACTAGCCTTAGTAATTTTGTCACTATTTTTAGTGATATTTTTCTTTAAAAAAATAACAAAGCTTAAGAAGCTAAACATAATATCGAATGAGAAAATCCAAGAACTGGAGACAAGTGAAACTCAACTAGAACATAATTTAAATAGATATAAAGACCAATATTTAGTGAGTAAAACGCGTCTAGAAGCTAAGTTCGATGAAACCGAAGCCTTAAATAGCAATGTTCGTGTACTCGAAAATAAACTAGAAATGCTATCCGCTGATTTATTTGAACATAAATCTTTAGTTGCGCAGCAGCAAGAAAAAGAAAAATCTTATACAGATAAAATCAATTTATTAGAAAAATCTGAAGTTAGACTTACTCAGCAATTTGAAAATATCGCAAATAAAATATTTAGTGAAAAAACAGCGAGTTTTACTCAACAAAATAAAACGGGTCTTGATGGTCTACTTACACCATTAAAAGAGCAGTTATCTAGTTTCAGTAAACAAGTTAATGATGTTTATGCCACTGAAGCAAAAGAGCGTCATGCTTTAAAGTCTGAGATATTAGGCTTAAAAGAGCTTAACCATCAAATGGGTGTAGAGGCAAGTGCATTAACTAAAGCGCTAAAAGGGGATAATAAAAAGCAAGGCACTTGGGGTGAAGTTGTTCTCGAACGTGTATTGCAGGGCTCAGGTTTAAGAGAAGGGCATGAATATGAAACACAGTTACATCTTAAAAACCAAGATGGCAAAGCTTATAAACCAGATGTCGTGATACATTTACCGCAAGAAAAAGACGTAGTTGTTGATTCTAAAATGGTGCTGGTTGCTTATGAGCGTTATCATAATGCACAAACTGAAATTGAGCAAAATACAGCATTAAAAGAACATATAAATGCGATTAAAAATCATATAAAAGAATTAAGTGCAAAAGACTACCAAATGTTACATGGCATCAAAAGTTTAGATTATGTATTGATGTTCATACCTGTTGAGCCTGCATTTAATGCCGCATTAGAATCTGAGCCAACATTAGTACAGTTTGCACTTGAAAAAAATATCATGTTAGTCAGTCCTAATAATCTGATGGTTGCCTTGCGTACAATTAACAATATGTGGCGAATGGAATACCAAAATAGAAATGCGCAAGATATTGCTGATAAAGCAGGTTCAATTTACGATAAGCTAGTCGGCTTTGTTGACGATATGAAAAAGGTGGGTATTAATTTAGAACGTGCAGAGTCAAGCTATGATGATGCGATGAAAAAATTAAGTGAAGGTCGCGGAAATCTCGTCAAAAAAGCCCAAGAAATGAAGTCACTTAATATCAATGTTAAAAAGTCATTACCCAAAGAAATGATTGAAAAATCTGAAATATGCTTTACTGAGCCGACTGAACACACACCTAAACTTCAATAGTCATTAAAATAGGGTGATTGCATTATTAAAGTACTGCAATTACACCTATTTTTTGCAATAATGATTTTAATTAGATTTACATTAAATCAGAACATAATTTAGAGGATATACATTCCATGGCGGAGATTGAAAATCGCCCAAGCAACTTTATTCGTACTATTATCGATAATGATCTTGCTAGTGGGAAACACGCATCAACTCATACTCGTTTTCCACCAGAACCAAATGGTTTTTTACACATAGGTCATGCTAAGTCAATTTGTTTAAATTTTGGTATCGCAAAAGATTATTCAGGTTTATGTAATTTACGTTTTGATGATACTAATCCAGAAAAAGAAGATGTCGATTACGTCAATGCGATTAAAGATGATGTTCAATGGTTAGGTTTTGAGTGGAATGGTGATATTAACTATTCATCAAACTACTTTGATAAACTTCATGGTTATGCTGTAGAGTTAATCGAAAAAGGCTTAGCATATGTATGTTTCTTAAGCCCAGATCAAGCACGTGAATATCGTGGCACTTTAACTGAGGCGGGTAAAAATAGTCCTCATCGCGATACTTCAGTAGAAGAAAATTTAGCTTTATTTGCCAAAATGAAAAATGGCGAATTTAAAGAAGGTGAATGTGTTTTACGTGCCAAGATTGATATGGCAAGTTCATTCATGGTACTTCGTGATCCAATCATTTATCGTATTCGTTTTGTTCACCATCACCAAACTGGTGATAAATGGTGTATTTATCCAATGTATGATTTTACACATTGTATCTCTGATGCAATTGAAGGGATCACACATTCATTATGTACATTAGAATTCCAAGATAATCGTCGTCTATACGATTGGGTCTTAGAAAATATCTCAATTGAATGTAAACCACAGCAAATTGAATTCTCGCGTTTAAATCTTGAATATACATTGATGTCTAAACGTAAACTAAACGAGCTAGTTGAGAATAATCTAGTTGAAGGTTGGGATGATCCACGTATGCCAACAATTGCAGGTTTACGCCGTCGTGGTTATACACCAGCTTCAATTAGAGAGTTTAGTAGCCGAATCGGTGTAACTAAGCAGCAAAACACTGTTGAAATGGGCATGTTAGAAGCCTGTATCCGTGAAGACTTAAACGATAATGCACCTCGTGCAATGGCAGTGCTTGATCCAATTAAAGTTGTAATCGAAAACTTTGATGAATCTACAGTTGAAGAGCTTAATGCACCAAATCACCCAAATAAAGAAGAAATGGGTAAACGCATATTACCGTTTACACGTGAACTTTATATTGAACGTGACGACTTTAGAATTGAAGCTAACAAAAAATTCAAACGTCTTGTATTAGATAAAGAAGTACGCCTTCGTAATGCATATGTTATTAAAGCAAATCGTTTTGATGAAGATGCTGATGGCAATATCACAACCGTTTACTGTAGCTATGATCCTGAAACATTAGGTAAAAACCCTGCTGATGGCCGTAAAGTTAAAGGCGTAATTCATTGGGTATCTGCAAGTAAAGGCATTAAAGCACAAGTTCGTCTTTATGATAGACTGTTTAATGTTGCTAACCCTGATTCTGATAGTGAACTAAATCCTGATTCATTAACGATTGCTGAAAATGCAGTACTAGAGCCATCATTATTAAATGCTGAAAAAGAGCAGGGCTTCCAGTTTGAAAGAACGGGTTACTTTTGTCGTGATAATAAAAATGATGAATTAGTATTTAATCAAACTGTTGGTCTAAGAGATTCTTGGGTGAAGATAGAAGGTAAATAACTAAGTTTAAAGAAACAGCCAAATTTTTTAGTTGTTTCTTGAGCCCTGAATGGATAAATAAAATTCAGGGCTCATAATTTAAATAATAAAAAAGCCTATCATATGATAGGCTTTTTTATTTAATATTTTTCAACTACAAATCTAGCGATTTGTATCAGCATACTTATTACATGCTTCAGTATCTGTACATTCACCATATAAATATAGAGAATGGTTAGTAAGGCGCATACCGTTTTCATTTGAAATGTCTACTTGGCGCGTTTCAATCATTTCATCATGGAATTCAATTACCTTACCACATTTTAAACATACTAGGTGGTCATGATGAGTAGTACCCGATAGTTCAAACACAGACTTACCGCCTTCAAAATGATGGCGAGATACAATACCTGCATCATCAAATTGGTTTAAAACACGGTAAACAGTTGCTAAGCCAATTTCTTCATCTTTATCTAAAAGAATCTTATAAACATCTTCAGCGCTGATATGTTGATTTTCAGGTACTTGTAAAATCTCCAATATTTTAATTCTTGGAAGTGTTACTTTAA
>Ga0209396_1004377_pt1 | contig 13794 bp, 10 predicted proteins | sample GOMGulsemesocosm_6_FD_184638 | JGI IMG/M metagenome (GOLD analysis project Ga0209396, IMG submission 184638) | Methane-oxidizing microbial communities from mesocosms in the Gulf of Mexico - GOM8C Gulf of Mexico (SPAdes) (version 2) | ecosystem: Environmental > Aquatic > Marine > Cold seeps...
TCGAGGCACCATTATTAACATGTTTTAAAATGTGCCGACATAGCTCAGTTGGTAGAGCAACTGACTTGTAATCAGTAGGTCCCGAGTTCGACTCTTGGTGTCGGCACCATTTAAAACACAAATCCTGCTCAGGTAGGTATGCCTCGATAGCTCAGTCGGTAGAGCAGCGGATTGAAAATCCGCGTGTCCCTGGTTCGATTCCGGGTCGAGGCACCATCATTCTAGAGAGAAGCCAACTTAATCTTAAGTTGGCTTTTTTCGTTTCTAGGCCGCCATCCCGAAACCGAACTACGTTCGATTCAAAGATACATCCATGTATCTTGCCTTCGGCCAGCTTACGCTGTGCAAAACTGTTCCAGACAGTTTTGTCCGGGTCGAGGCACCATCATTCTAGAGAGAAGCCAACTTAATCTTAAGTTGGCTTTTTTCGTTTCTAGCGTACCAACTTCATCCTGCAACACCACCAGCAACTTCATCGTGTAACAAAACCAGCACTGTCTAGAGTATCAACACTCTTTTAAGTTAACATCTGTCTAAGTAATAGGCACTCACCACCAAGCGCATTTAACCCTTTAGTATTACTCACTTTAGTTGTATTATTTAATAATTATAGCTTGAACATACACTTGAATTTTTCAAGATTTATGATGTTGTAAATAGAAGTATTAGAACTAGTATCATTTCATTGCAGAGTTTACGCTTCTTTTACAAGCGACTGCCTTTGTCGACAGATAGGTAATATTATTGCTCTTTTTTGTTTATTGTCGTCGCCACTGACTTTATAAATGATACATCGCCTCACACCATGCGGAAGAAAACATGCGGAATAATATAGCACAGACATTGTGGAAACCCATTTTAGGCTTAGCGGCTATGGGGGTCGCTGTTATTGTTTTGGTCGTGCCTTGGGTGTTTAAAGAAAACACCGTAAACGAAGCGACTTTAGTGGCCAATAATACCGCGCTACAATATTCCCAATTACGAAGTTACTATACAAAGAATGTCGTCAGCAAATTAACGAAAGCAGGAAAGGTATCGGCAGTTAGTGCATATCATGATAACCCCAATGCCATTCCATTGCCGGCCACGATGATCCATGAGCTGAGTGAACTATCGAAGTCAAATGGTCTTCAGATTCAACTGTATTCTGCATTTCCCTTTCCAGAGCGTTCTGCACGAGTTCTGGACAAATTTCAACAACAAGCTTGGCAACAACTTAACCTAACCCCTAATACGCCTTATGTCACTTCAGAAATGTCTGGGGACATTAATGTCGTTCGCGTTGCGATCGCCGATATACTTACCGAACAAGCTTGTGTCGACTGTCATAATAGTCATCCACAGACGCCAAAAATTGGTTGGAAACTGGGTGATGTCCGCGGCGTGTTAGAAGTTATCGTGCCTATCGAGCAGCAACTCACCTGGCAACAAAATAGTAGCTACCAGCTAACGACCATTTTTATTGTTATATTCTTGGTGATTTTTTACCTGCTCATACGCCTCCTTGGCAGAGAATCAAAAGCTCAAATAAATGATGTTCTTGTACCGCTGAAAAATCAGAAATTTGCGATGAACTCACATTCATTACTCTCTGTCGCCGACATCGAAGGTAATATCACCTTTGTAAACGACAAGTTCATCGCGATAAGTGGTTATAGCGAAGCTGAGCTTATCGGCAAGAAACACAGTATGCTCAATTCCAATAACCAGCCCAAGAGCTATTGGAAATCGATGCATCAGACGGTTCTGTCCGGTAGCATTTGGCGCGATGAAGTACGAAATAGGGCGAAGTCAGGCCATCATTATTGGGTTTATACCACCATAGTCCCCAATTTTGATAAAAATGATGTCGTTGTTGGTTTCACGTCGATAAGAACAGATATCACACAGCAAAAAGAAAATATCGAAAACCTAGCAATAGCCAAAGAACAGGCTGAGTCAGCTAAGTTTGCGCTCGATCAGCACTCCCTGGTCTCTGTTGCAGATATAGACGGTACTATCCGCTATGTAAACGACAAATTCGTTGAGATAAGTGGCTATCAAGAACATGAGATTATTGGTAAAAAGCACAACATGCTTAACTCGAACAATCAGCCAAAGTCCTATTGGAAATACATGCACGAGACTGTACTTGCTGGCAAGGTGTGGCATGACGAAGTACGCAATAGATCCAAAGATGGTGAATATTATTGGGTCGATACCACCATTGTTCCCAATTTTGATAAAAATAATGTCGTTGTTGGTTTCACGTCAATAAGAACAGATATCACACAGCAAAAAGAAAATATCGCAAACCTAGCAATCGCCAAAGAACAAGCGGAAGTCGCGAGTCATTCTAAGGCTGATTTTTTAGCGAACATGAGCCATGAGATCCGCACGCCGATGAATGGTGTCATTGGCATGACCAATTTATTACTCGATTCCGACCTAAGCATTGAGCAAAATAAATTAGCACGCACCGTAAAATCATCAGCGAACGGGTTATTGGGGATAATCAACGATATCTTAGATTTCTCTAAAGTCGAAGCTGGTAAATTGGATCTTGAGCTTATCCCTTTCAATCTAGGACAAATGGTCGGAGATACCGGGACAACGATGAGCTATCAGGCGCACCAAAAAGGGTTACACCTTATCTGCCCTGCTACCCCTATTTTCCATCAATGGGTTAATGCCGATCCGGGGCGAATTAGACAGATCTTAACAAACTTAATTGGTAACGCGATTAAGTTTACCGAGCAAGGCGAAGTCGCGGTCTATGTTCGACAATTAACGCAGTCAGATAATCAAAAAGTATATCGCTTTGAGATCACCGATACCGGTATTGGTATTGACGAAGAACAGCAGAAGCAATTGTTTGAAAAATTCTCACAGGCTGATAATTCCACCACGAGAAAATATGGCGGCACCGGTTTAGGCTTATCGATTTGTAGGAAATTAGTTGAGCTAATGGATGGTGAAATTGGCATCGAAAGTACGGTTGGTCAAGGCTCTACTTTCTGGTTTGAACTGCCGTTACAGCAAGCTAAGGCGGTCGGTGAAACTCCTGTTTATAATACGGACATCAACCATGAGAAGGTACTTATTGTTGATGATAACCAAACTAATCTCGAGTTGATGCGTCAACTGCATCAAGCTTGGGGGATCCCACATACGTCAGTGGATAGTGCTCAGCAAGCATTAATTGAATTAGAGCAAGCGGTGGAGCAAGGTGCCCCTTATAGCATTGCCATTTTAGACATGCACATGCCAGATATTGATGGTTTAGCGCTATCACAACTGATCAAGGCTTCTCCTAACTTACAAAATACAAAATTAATCATGGCCTCTTCTCATGCCCAGCGTGGTGATGCCACCAAAATGAAAGACGCCGGATTTAAGGGTTATCTAACAAAACCCATTCAACAATCGGAATTGTTCGATGTGTTATTAATGGTATCGGGATTACAAAAAAGCACTTCAGAGTTTGTAACCCGACATTCGATAAAAGAACACGTACAATTTAAGGCACACGTATTAGTCGTGGAAGACAACCCTACCAATCAGTTAGTGATTGAGGGACTGCTCCGCACCTTAGGCATTACGGTTGATTTAGCCGCTAACGGTGAAGAAGCGATCACAGCACTGTCAGGGATTAGTAACCATGCGTTAGTATTTATGGATTGTCAGATGCCAGTACTAGATGGTTACCAAGCAACACAGAGGATTAGGTCACCAGAAACAGGCGTCATTAATCGAGATATTCCTATTATCGCGATGACAGCAAACGCGATGGCTGGCGATAGAGAGAAATGTCTAAATTCAGGGATGGATGATTACCTATCAAAACCAATTGAGCCAAAGAGTGTGATCGAAATGCTTAAGAAATGGCTACCAGACTCGGCCGCTAGCGATGTTCAACCAATGATCGAGCAAGAGGCAGAAAACCTAATCAAACCAGAGAAAGCGGAGATTATCGAGGAAAGCGTTAAGATAGATGAGTCATTAACTATTTTTGACTTTAAGGATATGTCTTCGCGTTTGATGGATGACCCTGAACTTATTAAGGCGGTAGCCGACGTTTTTTATCAAGATCTTATTGAACAAATTGACGAGCTCAGAGCAAGCATCAAAGATAATAATGTGGCCGAAGCTGCCGCTATCGCGCATAAAATAAAAGGAGCATCAGCCAATGTTGGTGGTGTTGCATTGAGTACATTAGCACTTGAGATCGAACTCGCTGGTAAGGCAGATAAAATGAGTGTTATTGTAGAAAACATTGACAAACTTGAGCAAAAATTTATAGCACTAAAGGCTGCTATGGAGTATGAATTACAGCAACTATAATGGCTATTTATGATGATATGTTGCTAAAATACCCTATAGTTAATGATAAGATAAATTAATCTAATACCAATAAAGTGAGCAATGAGTGAAACTATTAATCGCAGATGACAGTCGAGTCTCAAGAGTAATACTGTCAGGTATTACTAAATCTTGGGGCTATGAACTGATCATGGTAGAAGATGGCGAGCAAGCGTGGCAAGTCATGCAACAAGATGATGCCCCAAGCTTACTGTTACTTGACTGGGAAATGCCGAAAATGAATGGCGTTGAGGTTTGTGAGCGCGTTATTGCCCAAAACCCAGAAAATCCTCCGTATATCGTACTGTTAACCTCAAAAACAGGCTCTGACGCCATTGTTGAAGGACTAAGCAAAGGCGCGAGTGATTATCTCGCCAAACCGTTTGATAGAGACGAGTTGAAAGTACGTTTACAAGTTGGTAAACGGATGATCGAATTACAAGAAAAATTAAACTCAACGTTACAAGACCTAACTGACCTCGCGAGCAAAGATGCGTTAACAGGCTTGTTAAATCGACGAGCTATCATGGAAGCTCTGCCAAAGGAAATCAACCGAATCGAGCGGCAAGAACAAACGCTATGTGTTGGCATGTGTGACATAGACCACTTCAAACAGGTCAATGATACATACGGTCATATAGCGGGTGATGAAGTGTTAAAAGAAGTGACACATCGCATGACCGAAACACTACGTGAGTATGATTTATTAGGGCGCTATGGCGGTGAAGAATTTCTAATTATCACCCCTGTCGATACCATTGAAAACAGTAAGTTAGTGTATCAACGTATCTGCCAAGCCATTTCTGAGCAGCCAATTTCATTTGATGGTGGTTCTGTTACTGTGACCATTAGTTGTGGTGTAACGGGCTATCGTCCTAAAATCGATGATCACAGTATTTCTAAAGTCATCGCCAGAGCCGATGAAGCCCTTTATGAAGCCAAAGATGCTGGTAGAAATCGAGTAATATTTAAATAATCGGCTAGCGAACTGTTAGCCAATTACTTAATCAAATGATCCAACGATAGCTTGCCGCCCCCGTGCTTAATTAAGTAAAGCAGCGGCACTAGCCATAACAGATGAGTCGGCCATGCATCTGGATAAACCAACAACTGAATAACCATCGTCATCGTTAACAACCCTAATGCACTAAGCCGTGTGAATAAACCTAAAACGATCGTCAACGCCAGCGTGAATTCTGCAAATGTGGCTAAGTAAGCGGCGACATCAGCTGGAATAAACGGCAAACCATATTCATATTCAAACAGCATAAACGTCGAGTCGCTGACATTATAGAATTGCCATTTTTGGCCTAGTAGTTCGCCACCAGTAATTTTCGTTTGGGCGCTTCGCCAAAATACACTCGCGATTGCAACTCTCGCTACTAAGGTTAGCAACTCTTGCGGAAACTGACTGGCCAGCTGTTGTAGCTTGAGGGGAAATGATCTCATTGGGAGTCCTCCAATTTTTGCATTAAGGCATAATCACAAAATACGCCTAGTGTTAATAAATAGCTTAGCATTGGACTAAGCTCGTCGTTGTCAAGATTAAGCGCTTGCTCGTTGCACTCTTGAGCGCTATTAAGCCACGCCTGATTAATACTAAGGCCTGCAGATAGATGGCTTAAAAAGTAATAGCAACTAGGCTCTAAGCTCACTATCTGGGTCTCAAAACCGGCGCGATAAACCAAGATATAGCCACGCCCTAACGTTGTTATATCGATTGATTGCGGTTGCTGTTTAATATTCTCATGCCAAATAGCGTCAACAGCATAATCTGACTCTATTAAGCTCATCGAAGGATGCGGCGTAAAATAAATTTCACCTAGCTGTTCTGGTGGCACGCCCGCCAATTTTTCAATCGATAGGCCATCGACATCTGCGCTATGAAAGGCGATGTGGTGTGCAAACTCCAACTTCGCCACATCACTCAAATATCCTAAATCAGTCACCACCGGATGCTGCTTTAGATATTCAATCAAACCTTGGCCATAAAATAATAGCGCCGCCTGTTCAGGTGGATGCAGACGAATAAACTCAACCGCAATCATATTAAAACAATCGTCACCAATTAAGCGCTTAACCACCGGGTATAAATCCCCTAAGGCACTACGCAATGAATGCATCACATTATTGCGATAGATAGCTAGGCGCAACTCCCCTTCCTCTATCGCGCTGTCGGCACCAAACTGAGGTTGAAGTAGCTGTAGAAATTTGGCACTTTGCTGGTCAAGCTCATTGGAAAGCAGCTGTTGAGCAAATTGTTCTTGGTATGATAATAAAGATGACCTAACCATTAGTTAGCTCCTTATTATGCTTAAGCTGTTGATTTGCAATTTGTGCCTGCTGATTAAGCACTTGCCAAGTGGGGACATCAGTGTCCCACTCTATCAGCGTCGGCTTGTTACCAACATGACGTAATGTGAGTGCATAGAGATCCCACACTTGTTGGCAAACAGCAGAGCCGTGATCGTCAATTCGCACTTGCCCGCTTAACAGTTGCTGCACCGAGTGGCCCGCCAAGTGAATCTCTTCCACCAAGGCGGCATCGATCGACTCAATATAATCAGCGCCATCAAAATCGTGATTAGCGGCGCTAACAAAGACATTATTAACATCCAACAACAATTTACAGCCACTACGCCTAGCGATGGTATTAATGAAGTCGACCTCGCTATAATCGCTGTCTTTAAGCAAAAAATAGCTCGATGGATTCTCAATCAATATCTGTTGCCCTAATGCATTTTGGGTTTTATCGATGTTTCGGCAAAATACGTCTAAGCTTTCGTCAGTGTATGGCACCGGTAATAAGTCATTGTAAGACGTGTCACGATGCTTACTCCACGATACGTGCTCTGAGACCATCGCCGGTTGATAACGGTTAATCAGCTCTTTCAGGGCCTTTAAGTGGCGTTCACAAGGCAGTTCAAACGAACCTAAAGACAAACCGACACCATGAATAGACAATGGGTAGCGTTGACGTATTTGGCTCAGGTAATGATGCATTAAACCACCAGCGCCCATATAGTTTTCAGCATGTATTTCAAACCATTGTACGGTGTCGCTGTCAGGGGGGAGTTGCAAGATATCGTTGAAATGTTGAGGCTTTAAGCCAACCCCTGCCTGAGCAGGGATTGATACATCATTGTGCAGTTGCATGCTTTGGCTATTTCTTTGGCTTAAGACTGCCGCCAACTAGCTTGTCACATGTCCCTGTTGGTACATACATCCATGCATCACCCTGTGCATCTTTAGTCGAAGAACCAGCACAAGAAGTACCAGGACCCGCTTTACAATCATTTTGGCCAGCTTTAGCAACGCCATAGCATTTTTCTACTTTCTTACTGCCCGCTTCTGCGTCAGGTACATTGATTGCTGCTAGTGTGATTGCGGTAGCGATAGCTGTGTTTAAGATGATTTTATTGTTCATAATAAATTCCTTACTGGTTTTGTTAAGTTCAAATAATTAGTTTGTTTGGCAATGACAAAATCACCAATCTATTTAAAAAGACCTGAAATGCATCATAATCTTTCAATAAAAATTAAAAAAAGTCAAAAACTAAAAAATAACACAATCAACCAACATCTAACGGTAACAATTAGCGGGTTTTATTCCAGCCATTAAAAGAAACGATGAACATAGCCACAAAATTCTTTATGATGAAGGCTATTAAACGCCAATTATCATACCCAATGACTACACCGACGATTTCACAAGGCTTCTTATTAACCCAACACGCGATGGATATCGCCGGTAAGCCACAGATCCACTGCTGGCTTAGCACCGATAATGGTCCTGTTAAACTGGTGATTGAAGGTCAAAAACCACTCTTTTTTATTGCTAAAAAATATCTCCAGCTAGCATTACAAAGTTTGAGCCAAGCCAATATTAGTTGTCAGTATAAAGAAGGTGCACTCAAATCATTTCGCGATGAAGAGATGGTCACACTCTATTTTGATAACATTAAAAACTACCGTAGCGCGACCTATAATCTAAAGCAAGATGGCATCACCAGTTTTGAGAGTGATTTTAGGCTCGATCAGCGCTATTTAATGGAACGTTTTATTTGTGGTGAACTCGCATTCAAGGGGTTAGCAACCGAATACAATGGCTTTTCGCTATTCCATCAAGTGAGTGTGCGCCCCGCTAAATACAGCCCAACACTTAAAGTACTTTCTCTAGACATCGAATGTTCGGAAAAAGGCGAGCTCTATTCTATCGGACTGGCGGCCGCCGACTACGAACTCGTTATCATGAGAGGCGAGGCACAATCTGCGCCAGCATACGTGCAATGGGTAAGTGATGAAGCGGCGTTATTAAGCCAACTAGAGATAGCAATATCACAATTTGATCCCGATATTATCATTGGCTGGAATGTAATTAACTTTGATTTTCGCTTACTGGTTAAGCGCGCTCAATACCATGGTAAAAAATTGCGCTTAGGCCGTGGCGATTCATTTGCAAGCTGGCGCGATTCTAATGTCGATAATAATGGCTATATCACCATTCCAGGACGCGTAGTTGTCGATGGCATTGATGCATTAAAATCTGCTACCTATCAATTTTCGAGTTTTAGTTTAGATAACGTCGCTCACGAACTGCTTAATCGCGGTAAATTATCCCATAATGTCCATCAACGAATGGATGAAATAAACCATAATTTTGCGCATGATAAGCCCGCACTAGCGGCCTATAACTTAGAAGATTGCCGCTTAGTTAACGATATTTTCGCCCATACCAACTTACTCGAATATCTGGTATTTAGATCTAAGCTTACTGGCTTGTTACTTGATAGAGTCGGCGGCTCTGTTGCAGCCTTCACCAATTTATATCTCCCAAAGTTGCATCGTGCTGGTTATATCGCGCCGAACTTACCCGCCAATGGTGGTTTAGCCAGCCCCGGTGGCTATGTGATGGACTCCAAGCCAGGATTATATAATAACGTTCTGGTGCTTGATTTTAAGAGCCTTTACCCGTCGATTATTCGTACCTTTAAGATTGACCCAATGGGACTTATCGAAGGATTATTAGCGCCTGATGACGCGATTGAGGGTTTTAAAGCCGCTAAATTTTCTCGTGATAAACATTTCTTACCGCAAATCATTAGCGATTTATGGCTACAGCGCGATCAGGCTAAAAAAGATAAAGATTCGGCGCGCTCACAAGCAATCAAGATCATCATGAATTCATTTTACGGCGTATTAGGATCCGGCGGCTGTCGTTTTTACGACACCAGACTCGCCAGCTCGATTACATTACGTGGTCATGAAATTATTCAGCAAACAGCGCAGTGGATAGAAGAAAAATATCGCGTGATATATGGCGATACCGATTCCGTGTTTGTGCTAATCGGTGATGGCTATACCAACGAACAAGCCCAAGAGATAGGCCAAGAGATGGCGATTGAGATTAATCAACGTTGGCATCAAAAAATATCCGATGAACATCAAATAACGTGTGAGCTAGAAATAGAGTTCGAGACCCATTATCAAAAATTTCTGATGCCTACGATTCGTAATAGTGAATTAGGCAGTAAGAAGCGCTATGCAGGACTCCTTACTCAAGGCACAGAAAGTAAAATGATCTTTAAAGGATTAGAAAGTGTCCGCAGCGATTGGACTTTATTAGCGCAGGAGTTTCAACAACAGCTATATCAGTTAATCTTTGATGAACTTGATCCAAAACCTTATATTTTAGCAACATTAGAGCAGCTCAATAGCGGCCAACTCGACCACAAGCTAACCTACAACAAGCGCTTACGTCGCGAGCTATCCCATTATGTTAAAAATGTGCCACCACAAGTTAAAGCGGCTCGCTTAGCGGATGAGCACAATGCCAAACTAGGTCGGCCTTTACAATATCAAAATAAAGGGCCAATTAGCTATGTTATGACAATAAGCGGCCCAGAGCCGTTAGAGTATGTAGCTAGCGCCATTGACTATCAGCATTATATCGATAAACAGATAGAGCCGATTGCCGATGGTATCCTCCCGTTCATCGATTTAACGTTTGCCCTATTGACGGACAAACAAATCAGCTTGTTTTGAATGTTAGACAACATCGGGAGGTTGGCTAATTCGGTTTTTTCATGATCAACCTTTCACTATTGAAATGAAATCCGGATAAAAGCGTCCGCCTTAATCGAATCTGTATGCGATGTACGATATACTGGCACACTCTTTTTGTTAATAAAGCCTCAAACCATGAATATTCAAGAAATTAGTGTGTCGAACAACCTACGTAAAAAACTCTCACTGTGCATCAAAGATGAAAATATTGTACAAGTGGATGAGAATGGCGACGTTATTGTTAATGTCCAGGCTTATAAAGCGTTTAAAACTGAGCAGCGTAAAACACCTATTGAAGATATTCTGGAAAAACAACAACAGTTAGATTTTAGCTGTGAATTTTTCTTCTTTAACTAAATAAAGCTAGTTCGTCATTTAGCAGGGCAAGAGCGTATTAATGAATACGCCCTAATATCGAAGGGATATCGGTGCATATGAAGTAAACCGTATTTTTCACGCTTAACCTTGGATGGTTATGTTAGGGCAATGCAGGGAGCACATTGCCGAGACGAAAAATTGAGCGTATAGGGATATATTTACAGCGTGTTTACGTAATATGTGGTGATATCACAATTATAATGCGCTTGCCGTGCGTCATTTAGTTAAACGATAGCGGTAACTTCATAGACCATTGAATTACCGCCAATGGTTAAACAAACCTCATCGTCGACTTCACGATTGAGCAGTGCTTTACCTAACGGCGCCTGTGGCGTGATCAGCAATACCTCACTGCCATCGATACTCAATTTAATCCCTCCTGCATTGACACCAATTAAAAAATAACGACTGATCCCGTTTGGCGTCAACAACGTAACTAAACTGCCTAATTGAATCGTTCCATCATCTTGATAGCGCTCAACCAGCGTTTGATAGGCCGCCAAATCTTGTTGGCACTCTAACATCCGTTGCTGCTGACCTTGTGCTAGGTAAGCCGCTTCCAAACCAAGCGTATCATACTTATTTTCAGCGACATTCTGATCATCGGTCGCCGTATTATGTGCACGCTGCGCTGCCGCCTTCGCCGTCTCGACTAACTGCGATAGCGCTTTAAATAATTGCTGCCAAACCTTGTTTTTATCCATGCTCATTTTCTACGTTTTTTACTCAGTAAGACCCGTTGACGCAATATTCTGCAATATCAATATTATATAGCGCTGACCGTGATCATGCTCCAAGCGCTTGGTAAACAAAGATAGCAATCGTGCCTGCTACGGGTTAAAATATGCCACTTTTTTGCGCCTATCGGCGACAAATCCCTTAATTATTTTATTAAAGAGAACTTTACTTTGATTTCTACAGCTAATATTACAATGCAATTTGGCGCTAAGCCATTGTTTGAGAACATTTCGGTAAAATTTGGTAACGGCAATCGTTACGGACTTATCGGCGCTAACGGCTGTGGTAAGTCAACGTTCATGAAGATACTAACTGGCGACTTAACGCCAAGTTCTGGTAATGTTTCACTCGACACTGACGAGCGTATCGGTAAATTACATCAGGATCAGTTTGCGTTTGAACAATTTAACGTAATCGATACCGTGATCATGGGCCACCAAGAAATGTGGGCCGTAAAAGAAGAACGTGACCGTATTTATGCCGACCCAGAAATGAGCGAAGAAGACGGTATGCGTGTTGCCGACCTTGAAACTGAATTTGCAGAAATGGATGGTTACAGCGCCGAAGCGCGTGCTGGTGAATTGCTACTTGGTGTTGGTATCGAGCAAGAACTGCATTACGGCCCAATGTCAGAAGTAGCCCCTGGTTGGAAACTTCGTGTGCTATTGGCTCAAGCCTTGTTCTCTGATCCAGATATCTTGCTACTTGACGAACCAACCAATAACTTGGATATCGACACCATCAAATGGTTAGAAGACGTCTTGAAAGAACGTAAATCAACCATGGTAATCATTTCTCATGATCGTCATTTCCTAAACTCTGTTTGTAGCCACATGGCCGACTTAGATTACGGTGAGTTATCAGTCTTCCCTGGTAACTATGATGAGTACATGACAGCGGCAACTCAAGCACGTGAACAACTGATGTCTGACAATGCGAAGAAAAAAGCACAGATATCTGAACTGCAATCATTTGTAAGCCGCTTCTCAGCGAATGCATCGAAAGCAAAACAAGCAACGTCGCGTGCTAAGCAAATTGATAAAATTCAATTGGCCGAAGTGAAAGCGTCTAGTCGTGTTAGCCCGTTCATTCGTTTTGAGCAAGAAAAACAACTTTATCGTAATGCCATCACGGTTGAGAACCTCAGCAAGTCATTTGATGAAGCCGCATTATTTAAAGATTTTAGTATGATCACTGAAGTCGGCGAACGTATCGCGATTATTGGTCAGAATGGCGTGGGTAAAACCAGCTTAATGCGTATCCTGCAAGGTGACTTAGCGCAGACCGAAGGCACGGTTGCTTGGTCAGAGAATGCTAATATCGGTTACTACGCTCAGGATCACTCAAGTGAATTTGAGAGTGACTTAACCCTGTTCGATTGGATGGCACAATGGATGCAACCAGGTGATGACGAGCAGGCAGTACGTGGTATTTTAGGTCGTCTATTATTCTCACAAAATGACATTGGTAAATCAGTTAAAGTAATCTCTGGTGGCGAACAAGGCCGGATGTTATTTGGTAAATTGATGATGAACAAGCCAAACGTACTATTGATGGATGAACCAACCAATCACTTGGACATGGAATCTATCGAATCAGTTAACTTGGCGTTAGACCATTACAAAGGAACACTGTTCTTCGTCAGTCATGACCGTGAATTTGTATCATCTCTAGCCACGCGTATCTTAGAAATCAGCACTGACGGCATCAACGACTTTAAAGGAACTTACGAAGAGTTCTTAAAAGCAAAAGAAGCGACTAAAGCATAATCTTATCTTCTATGTTTGAAAAATACCGCCGCACAATGCATGTCAGTTAAGGAAAAATAACGATAATTGAAGCGCGGCTACTCCCGTCATTTATCGCCTTAAATTCTAAATTGGCCAATGGAAAAATCAGGGACGATTTTTCAGTATTTGCCGCAGGGACGCGGATCAAATACGGTATTGAACAGTCAATTTATCATTTAAGATCAGCGATAAATATTCGGGTCGCCTTTCTTTTGGATACTTTTTCTTTGGCGAAGCAAAGAAAAGTATCTGGTGTGCGTGCGCTATCTTTGATTAAAAAGGAGAACTTGATAAGCACATCAAAAAATACTCCAAAGTTTTAATTTTTCTCTTAACTGATTGGGATTACGCCGTACGGCGGTATTTTTTTATCTACAACAATTCAAAGAACTCCGTACTAGCTTCACACTCAATCAGATCCTAATATTTTCTGCATTACTTTAGCGTCTAATGCTAGTTTGACCGAATAGCCCCTCGCAGG
>Ga0209396_1004378_pt1 | contig 13793 bp, 9 predicted proteins | sample GOMGulsemesocosm_6_FD_184638 | JGI IMG/M metagenome (GOLD analysis project Ga0209396, IMG submission 184638) | Methane-oxidizing microbial communities from mesocosms in the Gulf of Mexico - GOM8C Gulf of Mexico (SPAdes) (version 2) | ecosystem: Environmental > Aquatic > Marine > Cold seeps...
AGCCAAGCTGAGGCAAAGGCGCCAAAGCCAAAGAAAGCACCGTGCCCTAACGATATTTGTCCGGTGTAACCTACTAAAATATTCAAACCTAAAGCTGCAATGCCCAAATAAGATATTTGAATTAATAAGGTAATAAAGTATCCATCAACAACTAAGGGTGCAAAGCACAGCGCGATGATAGTAAAAATAGTCACCCAACGGATGGTTTTCGTTTCAAAAATTGTATTATCTTGTTTGTAGCTGGTGCGAAAATCTCCGCACGGACGCATCGTTAAACTCGACATAAATCACTCCTATAAAATTTTGTTTGCGCGATACCAGTTAAATTAAGTAAGGGTACAGAATTCAATGAGAATAAATTTTCAAGAACAAGGCGCTTGATTGAGCAATAGCTAGCTATTGGGATTGAAAGCAACGATGTTATTGGATATTTAAACCATTTGAAAATGACCACTTATTTAGTTTGATTGGTATTAAATGCGTTCAATGTCTTGGGTACCAAATAAACCGTAAGGTTTGAACCAAAGAATAATTAACAACACATAAAATGGTGCGATGTCGTACATATTGCCTATGTGTAAATATTGACTATCAAAGAACTCAGCAACGTTTTCCAATACACCGATAATAATACCGCCAACAATTGCACCAACAATGGAGTCTAATCCGCCTAAAATAACCGCTGGGAATACTTTGATACCCATAATAGACAGTGAATCTGAAACACCATTAACCATACCGATAACTATGCCTGCAGTAGCAGAGACCGTTGCCGCAATACCCCAGCTCATCGCAAATACATGCTTTACTGATACGCCTAGACTTTGCGATGCTTGTTGATCGAAAGCAGTCGCTCTCATCGCTAAGCCATGTTTGGAATGTTTAAAGAACAGATAGAAGGCGACCATGATAATTAACGCGATCACCGTACTCATCAAGTACGCCATTTCGACATTTAATCCCATGATGTTAATTGACTGAGTATCAAATACTTGTGGGTAACTTTGTGGTGAAACACCAAATATCCATTTCATTAACGCTTGGAAGAAAATAGACAGGCCGATGGTGACCATGATCACCGAGATAATCGGTTCACCAATCATAGGACGCAGCACTATCATTTGTAGCAGCACACCAAATCCAGCCATGAAAACCAGTGATAAGATGAAACCAACAAAGAATGGCAGTTCTAAGTAAATTAATGATGCCCAACATACCCAGGCACCAATGAGTAAGAACTCACCTTGAGCGAAGTTAACAATTTGTGTGGATTTATAAACCAGCACAAAACACATACCAATTACACCGTATAACAAGCCAACAATAAGGCCATTGATGATTAATTGAAGTAATAGTTCAAAATTCATGATGCTTTCCTCTGGTTTGGATTGGTTATTTCTGCAACAGCACTGGCTTCACTTTTACCATCATTCTTAATGACAGTAGCCACTTGGAGTTGTGTTTGAATACGTGAGCTTCCACCATCTTGAAAGGTGATCACCGTATCGATATCAACCATTTTTTTGTTGTCGTAAATCGACTCAATAATGTCGCCATACTTGTCAGCAATAACGGTGCGTCGTACTTTACGTGTACGCGTTAATTCACCGTCATCCGCATCGAGCTCTTTATAAAGCAAAATAAATTTATTGATTTTTTGTGCGTCAGGTAAAGTTGCGTTGACCTTTTCAACTTCTTCAGTCAGTTTTTGATAAACTTCAGGTAACGCTGAAAGGCTGGTGTAGTTAGTAAAACCGTAGCCCTGTTGCTCTGCCCATTTAGAAACAATAGAGAAGCGGATACAAATAATGGCGCTTAAGTAAGGTTTGTCTTTACCTAAAATAACGGCTTCACCAATAAATGATGAGAATTTAAGTTTGTTTTCAATATATTGTGGTGAGTACTGCACACCATTACTGGTTTTGGCTAAATCTTTAATTCGATCAATAATGACTAGATGACCCGATGGTTTGAAATAACCGGCATCACCGGTATGCATCCAGCCATCAATAACATCTTCATCATAAGCTTTTTGGTTATCTAAATACCCCGTAAACATACCAACCGTTTTAGCAATAACTTCACCAACACCGGCTTTATCGGCATTAATCACTTTCACTTGTGCGGTATCAAAAGCCACACCCACACTATCGTAATCAACATCATCTTCGTTGTGCACTGTGTAAGCTCCACATAATTCTGTTTGACCATAAAGCTGACGTAGCGGAACACCAATAGTTTGGAAGAACCGAAAAGTATCAGGCCCCATCGCCGCGCCACCAGTTGCCGCTGATTTTAAGTAAGTGAAACCTAATCTATCTTTTAAAGCATTCATCAGTAAAAAGTCGGCAAACCATGAACGTTTACCTTCAAGCTGTGCTTTTTCAGACAGTGCAAAAGCAAAATCAAATAACTTTTGTTTAAGTGGCGTTGAGTCCATCATGCGCGATTTTACGTCGGCTAAAATACCTTCCCAAACACGTGGTGCAAGTAAAACAAAACTAGGTCCAATTTCACGTAAATCGGCCATGAGTGTTTCTTGTCCTTCAACAAAGTTGACTATTTGACGAGAAATTAAGGCTTGGCCAACCGCATAAACTTGCTCCATGATCCACGGTAGGGGTAATACAGATACATAGTTATCGCCCGGCTGGCGAGGGTCAGCACGTAAATATGAACTACAGTGCTTAACAAAGTTACCACCGCCTAAAAAGGCAATTTTAGGCTTAGAAGTTGTGCCTGATGTAGTACAGTAAATAGCGGTTTCATTGGCATCTGTGGCATCAACATAGGAGTCGTATAAGTCAGGAGACAGTTTATCTATCTCTTGTCCCTGCTTATATATCTCTTCAATTGAGAGCAAGCGTTTATCGTCATACTTACGCATACCACGTGGGTCACAATAAACAATAATTTTCACATCGCTAATTTCATCACCTAATTCGAGTAACTTGTCACACTGCTCTTCATCTTCGGCGATCACAACTGTGGCATTACTTTTATTAAGTAAATAAACAACTTCTTCATGTAAGGAGTCTTGGAATATTCCGATAGAGTAACAACCCATAGCATGAGCTGAAACTTCACCCCAAACCCATTCAGGCCTGTTATCACCTAATAAGGCAATAGCCTCTTTAGGGTTAACACCTAACTTCATTAAAGCCAGCGATAACCACTTAACGCGGTTATTATAATCTTGCCAGTTAAATTCGTTCCAGATGCCAAACTCTTTCTCACGCATGGCAGTTTCATTTGGCCAATTTTTAGCATTGTGTCTTAATATTTTAGGAAAAGTATCTAACTCTCCCATTTCGAAATCTTGTTTATTCGTTTGTAATTTATTGGTGTGTAATTGCGTAGACATTAGCTAGCCTCCCTTTCGGTATACGTTTCAGCGCTAGAAGTATCAGTTTCATCATCATCTTCTATACCTAAATAAGCACGTTTAACATGAGGATCTGCCATCACTTCATCAGGTAAACCTGACATTAGCTTCTTACCAAAATCAAGTACCATCACTTGGTGTGAAATATCCATGACTACGCTCATGTCATGCTCAATCATCACCACTGTGATGCCGAACTCTTCATTTAAGTCGAGGATATAACGCGCCATATCTTCTTTTTCTTCTAAATTCATACCTGCCATCGGCTCATCAAGCAGAATTAATTTGGGTTTTAATGCCATTGCTCGCGCCAACTCAACACGCTTACGTAAACCATAAGATAAAGTACCAGCAACAGATTTTCTGATATGAGAAATTTCTAAAAAGTCGATGATTTCTTCACAATAACGACGGTGGGCAAGCTCTTCTTTTTGTGCTGATGAAGCCCAATATAAAGGACCAGTAAGCCAGTTATTTTTAAGTAAGTGATGACGGCCAACCATAATATTGTCTAATACCGACATATGACCAAACAGGGCTAAATTTTGAAAGGTTCGCCCCATCCCCAAATCAGCTCGGTCATTTGGTTGTAACTTGGTAACATCTCGCTCGTTAAAAATAACATTGCCCGAATTAGGGCTGTAACGGCCAGAAATACAATTAAGCATGGAGGTTTTACCGGCACCGTTAGGACCGATAATGGAAAATACAGAGCCACGGGGAACTTCAAAACTAACGTCTGTAAGTGCTTTTACGCCACCAAACGCTAATGAAACATGCTCTACTTTGAGTATTGACTCAGTCATACTCATACTCCTCAATTGATAAAATAATGTGTTCGATAAAAAAGGAGGGGGAAGTTCCCCCTCCAAAAACGTAACAACAAAATGGGAAGTGTTACGCCTACAAAGTCTTACTTTAACCAGGTCAACTAAAGTACGTATTTCATTGATAATTGGACGTACATTGAGTCAGCGTCTTGATCGTCCATAATGAACTGCCCTACTTCACCACCGACTGACAGTTGCTTAGTTAGGTTTTGAAATAAGTTAACACTCCATTGACTGCGATCATTACCTGACACATCGGCTTCAGCACGACCATAAAGCACAGTTGTTCTCAAGGTTTCAGTCCAGAAATGACGATACGCAGCAAGATAAGCAGTAGTTTCTTCAACTTCCTCACCCACTACATCTTGAGTAAAGGCGACACCGACATAACGACCTAACTGTCCTTGATGAAGTTGAAAACGAAAGTCATCTTTACCAAAGGTTTTAATGCGACCAGCGATTGAACCACCGATGGCCGTTTCTGTATTACCTAATTCAGTGTGTAGTTGACGACCTAAAGCAGAGAAAGAAACACTACCCCAATCGCCTTTTAAGTTATAACGGCCAACAACATCAGGCACAGTGTCATTGCCTGTTTCACCACCCCAAGTTTCTGGGTTTTCAATCGATACTTGAAAATTTCCCATGGTGTAGCGCACTTGACCTTGACGAATAAATACCAAACCCGTCGTTGCACCGGCGAAATCCGCAGATTCTGGAATAGCGCTAGTATTCATAAAGGTTGACCAGGTTTGACCCGCTAAAACATCTTTATATTTAATAAAAGCATGACGAATACGTGGGTTGGCTGAGTTAGAAATAATTTCATTACCGCCGCCACCCCAAAAATCCATTTCAATAAAGCCCATCACTTCGCCATGGGTATATTTCATGTTAAAGCGTGTCTCATTGGCAAAAAGCCCAAAATTTGATTTACTTTCGTCTAACTTCGTACCTGTACCTATCCAAAATGGTCTATAAGCGACATCACCATCAACATAACGCGCATCTACTTTGATATAACCACCAAAAGAGATTTTATCTTCATCGGTTAACTTAATGTCATAACCCGCATTGGCAGCAGTTGTGGCGACAAGTAAAGATGAAGAGAGTAATAATTTTTTGAATTTATTGGTAAACATTGCTATTTCCCTTGTTATATTTGTTTTTTAGTTCTATTTATTTCATGTTTGTAACTATTTTTATTACTGTGCTTATTAACGTTCTAACTTAGGTTTGCTCAATCATATTAAGGCAGTACAAAAATGTAACAATCGGTAATAAGACTTAGCACCTAACACCTAGTCCCAAGCGCTTAGTCCTTTAGTCGTAGGTGATAACAAGTTGAGGACTAGTACTTAAGTCGTAAAATATAAGACGTTTATATCTAACAAAATATGTTAAATTTGATCGCAGATAAGCCCTTTAGGATATATATGTTTGCAAATTGGTTGTTAGTTAGCGTCAGTATTGGCTATATAGGACTGTTGTTTCTTATTGCTCATTTAGGGGGGAAATATCGCAATAAACTAAAGGCAAAACAGCAAACCATTATTTATGCATTGTCTTTAGGCGTGTACTGTACTTCGTGGGGGTTTTTAGGGACTACAGCACAAGCAGCTAACCACTCATTTACTTTTATTTCGGTCTATTTAGCCCCCATATTACTTTTTGTATTTGCTTGGCCGTTTATTCAACGCATTATCAAAACAAGCTTACAGCTGAAAATCACCTCCATTGCCGACTTGCTTTCTGCGCGTTTTGGTAAATCTCAAACCTTGGCTATTATTATTACCTTAGTCGCTTTAATAGGCACAATGCCCTATATAGCATTGCAGCTAAAAGCGATTGTGAATTCCTATCAAATTTTACAACAAACGCAAGATTTACCCATATGGCAACTCGGCTTAGTTGTCAGTATCATTCTCGCTGTATTTACTATTATTTTTGGTATTCGTACCATAGACATAACCGAGCGTCATCCTGGGGTGATGATAGCGATAGCCTTTGAATCCTTAGTGAAGTTAATTGCTTTTTTGTTAGTGGGTTTATTTGTTTGCTTTATCATTTATGACTCGCCGATGGATATTTGGGAATTATCAAAAGATCAGTTAGATATAAGTAAACAATTTGAATTTAGCAGTCTATTTGGTTTGTTCGGCATGCTAATTATCGTTATGTCAGCTTTTTTATGCTTGCCAAGGCAATTTCAAGTAATGTTTGTTGAAATAAAAGATAAAAAATCAAGTGGTATGGCAAGGTGGGTTTTACCGGTTTATTTACTTATCTTCGGCTTTTTTGCGTGTTTTCTCGGTTTAGCTGGCAACTTAAATTATGGTAATTCATTATCAGCAGATGCTTATGTACTTTTTTTACCTGCTTATAATGGTCATGTATGGCTGTCTTTATTTGCCTTTTTAGGTGCGGTATCTGCAGCAAGTTCTATGGTGATTGTTTCAACTATTGCGCTAAGTACCATGCTCAGTAATGAAATTATTTTCCCGTTAATGTTTAACTTTTCTCGCCAGCAGAACCAAGACTTTAATCACTTTCAATTGCAATTATTATTCATTCGAAAAACCCTAGTAGTACTGGTGATAGCGCTAAGTTACGGCTTATTGTTACTATCACCGCCAGATACATTATCTTCTTTAGGGGAAGTCGCTTTTGGTGCCATAGCGCAAATAGGACCGGCGTTATTGGTTGCCTTTTATTGGCGTAAAGCAACACTTGCCGGCGTACTTGCTGGCATAAGTAGTGGCTTTATGATTTGGGCAGCCTTTAATTTATTGCCGCAGTTAGGTCTATATGCCCATCCCTTTGAAAACACTGACTTAGCTAAAACGACAGTCATAACACTCATAGGCTTACTTGTTAATGTGATCGCGCTTTGGCTAGTATCTTTAGTCACCAGACAAAGTATTCGAGAACAAATGCAAAGTGAGTTTTTTTACAAAGACAGGGAAAAAATTAAATGGCGTTTACCAACGCAAGCCAAAGTAGACATTGTTGAATTAGAGTTTCTCGTGGCAAGATTCATCGGTAAAGATAAAGCCAGTGACTGTTTCCATCAATTTCACAGCACTCATCAGAGCAAGAACAACAAAAAATACAATGAGGCGATATTATTTCATGCTGAAAATACCCTCGCCCGTGTATTAGGCTCAGCATCGGCAAAATTAGTCACATCTTTTGCAAACAGTACGCGGGGTATGGCCTTTGACCAAGTTGCTAAGTTGGTGGAAGATAATTCCACTCAGCAATTAGAGTTTAGCCAAACAGTATTACAAGGCGCCATTGAAAACGTGCGAGAGGGCATTTCAGTTATCGATAGCGATTTAAAGTTAGTCGCTTGGAATAAACGGTACTTAGATATTTTTAATTATCCTGATGATTTCATTTATATTGGTTGCCCTGCCAGTCAATTAATCCACTTTAATCTCAGTCAACAAGGCTACTTTATTCGAGATATTGCTCAGCAGGTAGAAAAGCGCCTTCAATTTATTAAAGCCGGTAGTCGTCATAATTCTGAATATAAACTTAACAACGGCAAAACCATTCACATTGAAGGTAATCCAATTCCTGGTGGGGGCTTTGTCATGATATTTTCTGATATCACTAAATATCGCCATACAGAAAAAGTACTAAAAGAAGAAAATACTGATCTAGAATCAAGAGTTAAGTTTCGTACCGCCGAGCTTGAGCAAGCCAATAAAGAGTTAGCACTAACCAACCTAGCACTTGTTAAAGCACAAGCAAAAGCAGAACAGGCACACATCAAAAAAAGCCAATACCTAAAAGCTTGTAGTCATGATTTATTACAACCCTTATCAGCCGCAAGGTTGTTCTCATCCGCTATATCCTTAAGTTCTAGGGTTACCCATGACGAACGCCAACAAATAAAACAAATAGATAACTCATTAGAAATAGCCAACAGTTTATTGCTTGATCTCAATGAAATAGCGCGTATTGAAAGTGGTAATATCACGCCAAACATTGAGCCTATTGAAATTAAAAAACTTTTCACGCTATTAGCCAGTGAATTTGACGTTTTAACAGATGAATACCAAGTCGATTTTCACTGCAAAATGAGCAAACTTTACGTGGCTAGCGACATCACCCTACTGGCAAGAATTATCCAAAACTTTATCAGTAATGCCTTTCGTTATGCTCATAACAGCGAAAAAAATAGTCAGAGTAAAGTATTGTTGGGTTGTCGAAGACAAGGTAATGAACTATCGATACAAGTATTTGATAACGGCCCAGGCATCCCACAAGACAAACAACAACAAGTCTTTGAACAGTTTACCCAATTAAATAACAGTAATGCTATCGGTCATAAAGGACTTGGCTTAGGGCTAAATATTGCACAAAGCTTGGCAAGCATTCTAAAGCATTCTATTAACCTGAAATCACAACCGGGTCATGGCTGTCTGTTCAGTATCAATGTTCCAGTAACGCAACCACCGCTAGCAAAAAGAAAAACATTGCCACCTGCGACCATGAGCTTACAGGGGGTTGGTGTACTGTGTATTGATAATGAGCCAACCATACTTGAAGGTATGTCTAAATTATTAAACGCATGGCAATGTCATGTTTTTACTGCGGTTAATGCTCAACAGGCCAGAGAAATTTATGCTCAACATGAAGATGAGATAGATATTTTATTAGTAGATTACCAATTAATGGGGAACCAAGACGACATTACTCTCGCCACTGATTTGCTAAACAACGGCAGAAATAATAGTCCATGTACCCTTGATGAAGTAAATGGCATCGCCCTTATTAAGCAATTAAGAACAATGAGCCCCTATACTTTACCTGCCATACTCATTACCGCAACCACCGATGAAAATCTAATGGTGTTAGCTAAACAACATAATATTGGCTATTTGCGAAAAATCATCAAACCATTGGCGTTACGGGCATTAATGAGCTCATTACTGACTAAAGAGTTAGCTAATAACTACTCACATAACCTTAAATGATATTGTATTTAAATTTAGTTTCGTTTAGCTATGCTCAAGACTAAATAATTTACATAGTTTAATTTATAATGTTGGATATAATGACAAAATTAATAAAGAAGCCATTGTTATATTGAAAATTTTAAAGCGCTTTTGATCAGTCAAAATGAGCTTCATCTTTTGCCCTAATACTATCCATGAACTTATACAGGGTAAGTTTATCAAGCCAAATATTATTGCGACTAACAAGACAGAAATAAAACTATTTGAAGGCGCATAAATGCTTATCGAAGTCAGTGCCATTGTCCATGCCTTTGGATTTACCCATTGAAATAAGGCGGCTTGAATAAATGTTAAAGGCTTTAGCTTTTCATTATTTTGTTCTGTAATGGTACCCGAACGAGCTATTTTAAACGCTAAATAGAGCAAATAAATAATACTAAGTACTTTTAATATTTCATAACTCGCCGGAAAACTATCAAACAATTGCATCAAACCTAAACCCACCAAAATAATCATTAAGGTGAATCCTATGCCAACACCTAAAAAATGCGGGATAGTCTGCTTAAATCCAAAATTGGCACCAGAAGTCATTAACATCAAATTGTTTGGTCCTGGAGTAATAGAAGACACAAATGCAAAAAGTGTTAGGCCGGTAAATATTTCATAATCCATAAAATAATTTCTCTACTTGGTTAAGTTTGTATAGGCAACTTTAAATGAAATGTGATACAACTTCTGAGCGAATACGCCTTAATTAAGCAGATTATTAACAACTAATGATTAAAAAAGATAGATATAACGACATAATATTGCGTGAACTAAGTTTAAATGGTCGAATAGCCAATTCTGAGCTAGCAGAAAAAATTGGTCTTTCACCATCAGCGTGCTTACGTAGAGTACAAGAACTTGAAAGTAGCGGGGTTATTAAAGGCTATCGTGCTATATTAGATAGTGAATTGATGGGAAATAGTTTTATTGCCTATGTAGGAATTGGTCTCAATGAACATTCAATCGAGTCACAACTCGCGTTTGAACAGGCGATTAAGTTAGCAGTAGAAGTAAAGGAATGTCACAACGTTACGGGGTCATTCGAATATTTATTACGGATAGAAACGAGAGATATTAAATCGTTTAAATTATTTCATGCAGACATTTTAGGGGGCATATCACAAGTAAGTGCAATCACAACGCATGTCGTTATGGACTCTCCCAAAGATGTGCGAACTTAACTCATCTAGAAAATCCTAAATTCTCTCTTAGCAATTAGCGATGTAAAGCCTTAGCTTTTCTTTGTTGAGGTTTTAGCTAAGGTTTTAGTTAAGGTATTCGCTAAGTTTTCTTAACTTATATTTTCTTGTGTTGCTATGGTTAGTCCTACTTTTGTACGTTCCATCACAACCGAGGTTCTAAAACGTCTTACATTGGTATTTTCAAAAAACAAGCGTCGAGTAAGCGCTTCAAAATCAAGCATATCTCGTGCGGTACAAATTAAGGTAAAATCAGCTTCACCTGTTACATAATAACACTGCTGTACTTGCACCTCTTTTCGAACAATTCGGCGAAAAGCATCCAACTGATCAATACGCTCACGTTCCAATTCAACCATCACAATAAAGGTCATGTTTTGACCCAAAGCGCTTGGGCTCAAAACCGCGACTTCGTTTTCAATAATATTAGCCTCTCGTAAACGTTTCACTCTACGTTGTACCGACGCTGACGACAGTCCACAAGCATCAGCTAAAGCCTCAAGACTTAACCGTGCATTACTCTGTAATTGTGCAAGGATAATGCGGTCTAACTTATCTATTATTAAGTCCATAAACGGATCCATTCATATTTATTAAAAAAATGAAAAATATTACTCACCAAAGCCTAAATAATGACATATATAGATCACAAATTGACTATAAACTATATATGTACGATATCTCAAGACATATACAAGACAACAATACAGTAACTTTCGGCCATAACTTGCGAAAATTAGCACAGGAAATATTTATGAATAATCTAGTGGGAAAGCTATTACGCATTATGCGTTACCCAATCAAAGGGTTTAGTGGTGAGGAGATTATTCAAACAAGCCTAAACAAACATCATGGTATTGTTCATGATAGACGTTGGGCGATTCGAAATGGCTCAATTCCCCAAGATTCGACTCACAACTGGCAACCATGTCAAAGCTTTGTCCGAATGACTCAGCATGAAGATTTACCGCTGTATAACGTGGACCATAGTGAAGATTCGCTTTATTTAAGCCATCCTAACGGAGAAACTATTTCGATCGTAAAGAATGAAAACCATACACAGAGGTTATCTTCATGGTTTTCTCATATCGATATGGGTTTATCTAAATCAAGTGACAATACCGCATACTGGGACCATCACGATGCCCATATTTCCATCATAAATATCAGCACAGTTAAGGCAATAGCCAAAAGTTCAGGTATGGATATTGATCCTGTTCGGTTCCGTGGAAATTTATTAATAGATACCTCAGAGCCTTGGTCTGAATTAGCCTTAGTTGGCCATAGAATTGCGATTGGAAATGCAGAACTAGAAGTTTTAAGACCAATAGATCGTTGTAAGTCGACATCAGTTAACCCATCGACTGGTACTTCAGACATTAATATTCCACATTTATTATCGAGTCAATATGGGCATGTTTTTTGCGGTATTTATGCACGTGTGGTGCGGTCAGGAAAGATAGAAAAAGATGATAAACTTTGTTTATTATCTCCTGCGCCATATGCCATAAATGATGGAGCAAGAACAACTACAGCCCCAAGACCAGAGCAATGGCCTCGCTTTATGCGATTAGTCAAAAGAGTCAAAGAAAGCCACAACGTTGAAAGCTTTTGGTTAGAAGATCCATTAGCTAATGTCGTTGGTGATATTGATCCGACAAGCTATTTACGACTACATGCTCAAGGCGAAGATGGGCCGTTAATACGTTCTTATACTATTTCAAAGAACAAAAGAGATGTTGGGCTTTTACGCCTAAGTATTAAAAAAGAAGCAGGACAGGCGCAGTTCTCGCCTTGGATGCACTCAAATTTACAAGTGGGTGATACCATATTAGCAAGTGGCCCTTTTGTAGACCCTTCGATGACTTGGCGCCCGCAGGTAAAACCACACAAAGAATTGCTTATTATCACCGCCGGCATAGGTATTACGGTGGCAACATCAATAATGGCAAGACTAAAAGAGTGTAACTACTCATCAAAAGTCACTTTAGCTCACAGTATAGCAAACGAAAAAGACTCTGCTCTTTGGCAAGAGCTTTTAGAAGAATCGTGTCTTCTAGAAAATTTTACTCCCTTGCTTTTTGTTACTCAAGCGCATAATTTAAAACAAACTACAGATAAAAAACGTGGCCGTATACGCATATCAGAAATAGCAAAAGGTCTATCGTTAGATAATATTCAAGTATTTCTATGTGGTCCAGCAAGTTTTAGTCAAGCTATGCGTGATGCACTTAACCATAAAGGCGTTAGCAATGAAGTTATTCATGAAGATGTATTTTACTCACCTCAATCTACTCCAGCAGGTACCTATAAAAAAACTCCCGATAAAAAGCCATCGTTAACCGTATCAACGACAATCAGCTTTGTACATGACTCAGGTGAAACATCAAAGTTTATTTGGCAGCCAGAACATGGCTCCCTGCTTAACACTGCAGAGCAAAATGGATTTGCTATTTCAGCGAATTGTCGCAGTGGCGCTTGTCGATCATGTCTATATCAAGTTGAGGGCGAAATTGAAAACCTTATTACTCCCGCCTCTCCAGCACCTAAAAATTGGGCTTACCTTTGTTGCGCTGCACCTTTGTCTTCAGTAACGATAAAGCTGAACTAATACTAAATTTTTCTATAAATAACTGACTTAAAATAGAGGCCTAATGATGACTGAATTTAACCCGAATTATACTAAACCCCAATCCTTATTAAGCACTTGTCCAATGTATAAAGAGTCACCTCTTATACATAAAAAATCGATTGGCGAATTAGATGTTTTCATTAAAGATGAAAGCCATCGAATGGGCTTAGGCTCTTTTAAGGCATTAGGTGGCATTTATGCCGTAGCTTCCTTATTAGCACAGAGATGGTTAGCAGTAACCGGGAAAGAATTAACTCTTGAACAATATTCGAGTATTGAATTCAAAGAATTTTCCAGTTCAACCACTTTCATTTGTGCAAGTGCTGGCAACCATGGTCTTGCTGTTGCTAGTGGAGCAAAAATTTTTGGCGCAAAAGCAAAAATATATTTATCAGAGCAGGTGCCTGAAGAATTTGAAAAACGTTTAATTGAAAAACATGCTGTTGTTGTTCGCTCAGGGAAAACATATGAAGAGAGTGTCGACGCGGCAATTAAAGAGGTTAATAGTGGTAATGGAGTTTTACTTGCCGATGGCTCTTGGCAAGGTTATACCTGCCCTCCTTCATTAGTTATGGAAGGATATACCGTGATAGCAAATGAGCTACGTGAGCAGTTTACTAAAATAAAAAAGTGGCCTACACATGTTTTTATACAGGCCGGAGTTGGCGGACTTGCCGCATCAATGGCCTATATGATTAGAAAATACTGGCAGCAACAACCCGAAATTAT
>Ga0209396_1004379_pt1 | contig 13793 bp, 11 predicted proteins | sample GOMGulsemesocosm_6_FD_184638 | JGI IMG/M metagenome (GOLD analysis project Ga0209396, IMG submission 184638) | Methane-oxidizing microbial communities from mesocosms in the Gulf of Mexico - GOM8C Gulf of Mexico (SPAdes) (version 2) | ecosystem: Environmental > Aquatic > Marine > Cold seeps...
ATAGGGGATGATTGTGCTGTTTTAGCACCGATTGAGAATCAAAATATTGTTGTAACGACTGACACATTAGTTGCTGGCGTGCACTTTCCATTTGATACTAGTCCCCGAGCTATTGGGCATAAAGCTGTTGCCGTTAATTTATCTGATATTGCTGCGATGGGCGCTAAGCCAAGTTGGTTATCTTTAGCGCTAACTTTACCCGATATCGATGAAGCTTGGTTAATTGAGTTTTGTGAAGGTGTATTTGAGTTATGTGAGTTTTACAATGTAGAACTCATTGGCGGAGATACCACACAGGGCCCACTGAGCATTACAATCACTGCACAAGGTTTAACACCTCAAGGCAGTTATTTATCACGTTCGGGTGCTAAAGCGGGCGATTGGCTGTATGTTACAGGCGAGCTCGGTGATGCTGCATTAGCTCTCCAACAAATAACTGGTAGAGTGGAGCTTGAACCACAATTTATTGATACTATTAGAAAAAAACTTGATTACCCAAAGCCTAGGGTATTAGCAGGACAAACCTTACGTGAATATGCTTCTTCTGCAATAGATCTTTCTGATGGTTTAATCGCTGATTTGGGTCATATATGTCAAGCATCTAATGTTGGCGCCAATGTTGTTCTAGATGCCTTACCGCTCTCTACTATTATGCGTGATAGTTTACTTGCAGATGATGCAATTACTTTGGCATTATCTGGTGGCGATGACTACGAGTTATTGTTTACAGTGTCTGAAGATAACAAAGTAGGTATGGAGACGGCAATGTCTCATGCTGGTACATCGGTGACCTGTGTTGGGCAAATGAATGCATCTCAGACTATCTCTACAACACTAAATAATAAACCTATTCCAATTAATACTACAGGTTTTGAGCATTTTACTGAGTAGTGTCTCCTAGTCATTTACTAATCTCTAATCACTTACTAGTTAAGCATTTATTTATATGTCGAGTAAAAATACACAAGTTAACTTCAACCTTGCTAATCCAATTCAGTTTTTAGCTTTAGGTTTCGGAAGTGGTCTAGCGCCAAAAGCTCCAGGAACTTTTGGAACGCTTGCCGCTGTTCCTTTATTCTTACTTATGAGTAACCTGACACCAGTAATGTATGCATTACTGGTTTTAGTTGTTTGCATTAGTGGCATATATATATGTGGTAAAGCTGCAAGTGACGTTGGGGTACACGACCATGGTGCTATTGTTTGGGATGAATTTGCTGGGTTTTTTATCACTATGTTTATGATACCAGTGACTTGGCAGAGTGTGCTGGTCGGTTTTATTCTCTTTCGAATATTTGATATTGCCAAACCTTGGCCAATATCTATAGCAGATAAAAAATTAACCGGTGGCTTTGGTATTATGTTTGATGATGTTTTAGCTGGTTTATTCGCATTGTTAATAATGCACCTCATCTTTTAATTATAACCTTTGTTAATACCCCCTTTATCAATTACATTTTTATTCGTTTCTTTACTTTAGAACAATAGTATTTTCATTACTTTTACGCTACTTTTAAGGCAAGAGATTAAGTGATGTCTTTAACAATGGCGGATTTTTAAAAATATTTAACTTATTTACTTGTTTTTATCATCACTTGCCCTCAGGTCTATTATTAAGTGACACATTATCATTTAGCTAAAGTCGTCATTTAGGTAAAAATATCATTAAGTAACAGTAAAAAAGGAATACCTATGAAAATAAATCTTTCTGGTCATCACGTAGAAGTTAATGATTCAATCAAAGAGCATATCGAAGAAAAATTCTCTAAAATAGCCAACCATTTTCCAACATTAATTGCCTTAGATGTAATTATTTCTAAAGAACATCATAAACACCAAGTTGAGTTAACAACAAATTATGAAGGTGGACGTATTTCAGCTACGGGTACAAATGAAGTTATGTATCCAGCTATCGCAAATGCAGCAAAAAAACTCGATGCTGCGTTAAAGCATAGAAAGGGGCAGTTAAAAGCTAATTTACACACTAAGCCAGACGCGACTACGCCAGAAATAGCGCATGAGAAAGTTCAAGAGATGAACTTAGGTTAACCCTGAAAATATATAAACATAAAAGCTGAGAACTTTGTTCTCAGCTTTTTTTTTGACTTGTTTTTTTCAACTATTTCCTTGTGAGTACAAAAAGTTACTGCTTTGTAGACTGCTTGTGTAATAATCAACGTAATTCAATAGAAAAGCATTAACCCTACAAGGAATATTTTGATGCTAAAACGCCTTTTAAGCCCTTCTTTAGCCGCTAATTTAACAACGCGTAAAATCGTATTATTGGGACTATTTTCATTAACACTGAGTGCCTGTGGTAAAGAAGCAGCTAAAGTCCAACCTCCAGCACCTGCTGTTTCTGTTTACTCAATTAAATCCCAACCTGTTGGTGGTTATCGTGAGTTTGTCGCACGTACAGAAGCCTTTAAAGAGGCAAATCTACGAGCACGCGTTGAAGGCGAATTATTAGAACGACATTTTAGAGAGGGAAGTATCGTTGAAAAGGGACAAGTTCTTTTAAAAATTGACCCCGCTGCATATGAAGCTGCCTTATCTTCGGCAAATGCTGACTTAAGCTCACGCATATCAGGTGAAGATAATGCGAAACGAAACTTAAAGCGCGCTAATGATCTTATCGATGATGGTTACATTTCTCAATCTGACTTTGATAAGTTAACTACTGAAGAATCGCAAGCTAAGTCAGCAGTAAAGGCTGCTAAAGCTGCGCTAGAAAGAGCTGAACTTGATTTAAGCTATACAACCATCAGAGCGCCTTTTACTGGTCGTATTGGTAAAGTAAATTATAATGTCGGCAACCTTGTTGGCCCGACAAGTAACACCTTAGCGACACTAATCATAACAGATCCCATATTTGCTAGTTTTCAAGTTGAAGAAAGTACCTATGTCTCATACCAACAGTCCCATCAAGGAGACAAAAGTAAATCTGTAAGTGAGTTTGATATATCATTACGTTTACCGAATAACTCTGAATACCCAGAAAAGGGACAACTAAATTTCTCTGACACTAAAATCTCTGAAGGGATGGGGACAGTAGAACTAAGAACAATCTTCCCTAACCCCAATAATATTATAATACCAGGCTTATTTGTTACCTTGATTCTTGAAAGTCAAAATAAAGAAGAAATGGCCTTGATTCCTCAGGCGGCCGTTCAAGAAAATCAGCAAGGTAAGTTTGTGTTAATTGTTGATGAAAATAACAAGGTAAAACAACGTCACGTAGTACTTGGGCGAAGAATTAATGCAATGTGGGTTGCTGAAAAAGGTGTAGCTATCGGTGAGAAAGTTATCGTTGAAGGCTTACAAAAAGTACGGTCTGGTGTAGAAGTAAAGGGTATCGAGAAGTATGTCGATCCTATTATTGGCACAATATCTGATCTTGAAAATCAAGACGTTGACTCTTCTAAAGTGAATGAGCCAAATATTAGCCCTAGTGCTACTACTGATAAGTAAACAAGGACGACTTTATGATCAGTAAAACTTTTATCAATCGCCCTAAATTTGCGTTTGTCATATCGATTGTTATTACACTTGCTGGCTTAATTGCCATGAGCGTATTACCGGTAAATATGTACCCCGAAATTACCCCTCCTCAGGTTCAAATATCAGCTGTTTATCCAGGAGCAAGTGCTCAAGTTGTAGAAGAGTCAGTTATCAGACCCATTGAAGAACAAATCAATGGTGTCGAAGATATGATGTATATCGAGTCTTCCGCATCAAACAATGGTAGTGCTGTTATAACGGTATTTTTTAAAGTTGGCACCGATGGTGATATTGCACAAGTGAATGTGCAAAATAGGGTTGCACTGGCAACTAGCTCATTACCATCAGAAGTAACACGACAAGGTGTTGATGTTAAGAAAAAATCAAGCGCCATGCTTTTGGGTATTAACTTATTCTCTGAACAGGAAAGCATCAATCAGCTATTTTTAAGTAATTATGCTACTAACTACTTAACTGAGCCTTTAGGGCGTATCAAAGGTGTAGCTTCCGCAGAAGTTATGGGTGAAATGACCTATAGCATGCGTGCATGGTTAAATCCTGAACGCATGGCTTCGTTGAGCATTACTGTTACTGAAGTGCAGCAGGCATTACAAGAGCAGAATATGATTGTTGCTGCAGGTAAGTTAGGTGCTAGCCCAACTTTACCGAATCAACAATTTGAGTACTCTATTCAAGCTAAAGGGCGTTTAAAAACTCCTGAAGAATTCGGGCAAACAATAATTCGTGCACAACGTAACGGTAACTTTATCCGCTTAGATGATATCGCTCGTTTAGAGTTAGGGGCAGAAGACTATTCAACACAAGCAAGATTAAACGGTAAAGAAACTGCTTTCCTTGTCATTTATCAGTTGCCTGATGCTAACGCTACTGAGGTTGCTTCCTTGGTTAAAGCTGAAATGGTAAAGCTTTCACAGCGCTTTCCTGATGGTTTAGAATACGTTATTCCTTACGACACAACTGAATTTATCGATCGTTCAATCGAAGAAGTAATGGTGACTTTATTTCAAGCAATTGTCTTAGTTATCTTAGTCGTCTTTTTATTCCTACAAAATTGGCGTGCGACTATTATTCCAACGCTAGCCATTCCTGTTTCACTCGTAGGTACCTTTGCGTTTATGGTATTGATGGGCTATTCGATTAACACAGTTACCTTATTCGGCTTGGTTCTTGCCATTGGTATTGTTGTTGACGATGCCATTATCGTTATAGAAAATGTTGAACGTATTTTAAAAGAAGAGCAACTGCCGATTAAAGAGGCTGTCACCAAAGCCATGGAGCAAGTTTCAGGTCCCATTATTGCTACCACTTTGGTCTTACTTGCTGTATTTGTGCCTGTTGCTTTTATGCCAGGTATTACTGGTGAATTGTACAAACAATTCTCGGTAACAATTTCTTTTGCGGTATTAATTTCTTCATTAAATGCGTTAACATTGAGCCCTGCATTATGTACCGTACTTTTAAGTGCAGAAAAAATGAAACCAATCACTTGGTTACAGCCGTTCGAAAGGCTTATTACCAAGGTTACTGGGGGGTATACTAATACAGTTGGCTTTTTGCTTAAGCGACTTACCCGAGTAGGACTTTTTGTGGGGTTACTTTTTATTGCAGCAGGTTGGTTAACAACGGCTGTACCCACTGCTTTTTTACCTGCGGAAGACCAAGGTTACCTCTTTGTTGATGTTCAGTTACCTGATGCAGCTTCAAGTAATCGTGCGCAAGCTGTTCTTGATAAAATAACACCTATCATTCTAAATGATGCTGCTGTTGATGACATTATTACCGTATCTGGCTTTTCATTGCTTGGTGGTGCTGGTTCCAATAACGGCCTAGCTATTATTCTTCTTAAAGACTGGGAAGAACGTACAGCACCAGAACTTGGTTTAAGGCAAGTGATCCCAAGACTGATGGGGCAGTTGTGGACTATGCCTGATGCACAAATTATGGTATTTAATCCACCACCTATTCCTGGATTAGGTAATAGCTCCGGTTTTGATTTTAAATTGCAAGATGGTGAAGGGCGAGACCCTGCTGAGTTAGCGCAAGTGATGAATGGTTTAATTTATGAGGCTAATCAGCGACCTGAGTTATCACGCGTCTTTAGTACTTATCGCGCAAATGTACCGCAGTACTTTTTAGAAGTCGATCGTAATAAAGCTAAAGCACAAGGTGTGGCATTGTCAGATATCTTTTCTACTCTGCAAGCACAGTTAGGCTCTTTATATATTAATGATTTCAGCCAGTTTGGGCGCACTTATCGCGTGACCATCCAAGCGGAAAGTCAGTACCGATCTAAACCGTCAGATTTACGATATTATTTCGTTCGAAATAAAGATGACGAAATGGTGCCATTAACTACATTAGCAACAATTAAGCCCATTCTAGGTCCAACAACGATTAGTCACTTTAACTTATATCGTAGTGCTAGTATCACAGGTAATGCTTCTCCGGGGTATTCTTCAGGTCAATCTATAAAAGTGATGGAAGAATTAGCGAGTAAGTTACCACAGGGATATATCTACGAATGGTCAGGGCAGTCGAAACAAGAACTAGAAGCAGGTAACTTAGCACCTATCTTATTTGGTTTAGCTATTATCTTTGTTTATCTATTCTTAGTGGCACAGTACGAAAGCTGGACTATTCCATTCTCAGTAATCGCTGCGGTACCTTTAGCACTGTTTGGCGCCATGTTAGCACTGTATACCGTCGGCATGGCTAATAATATTTATGCACAGGTTGGTTTAGTCTTATTAATTGGTCTATCGACTAAAACTGCTATATTAATTGTTGAGTTTGCCATGGAGCAAAGGGCGGCTGGAGAAACGATAATGAATGCAGCACTAAATGCAGCTAAAATGCGTTTCCGTGCGGTATTGATGACAGCATTTTCGTTTATTTTAGGTGTTCTACCCTTAGTATTTGCAACGGGTGCAGGAGCTGGTAGCCGTGTTTCTTTAGGTATAACAGTACTGGCTGGTATGGTTGCTGCGACACTATTTGGTACTTTACTTGTGCCTTATTTCTACTTACTTATACAGCGTATGAGAGAAAAATTTAAAGGTGAATCAGACGTAACGTAATATTTTACAGATGATAATACTGAAAAAGGGCACTCATTGAGTGCCCTTTTTTAATCGCTTACGAATAATACCTACTGCTTGCTGAGAAACTATTCCTGCTCTTGTTTACTCTCTTCTTCAGCAATTCTAGCCCTTTCTGCTTTCGATACATATTTAGGCTTGTTACTCGTTTGTAATTTTAAGTTAGCTTTTTTAACTTTCTTCTTCAAAATATCGTTCATCTTCTTTTTTCTATTCATCTTATTATCTCAACTAAAAATTATTTTGTCTGTTTGCTACTAAGTACTTACTAAAAAATAAGGACTACAATCATTAAAGGTACATACGGGTATATCACCGTTGGCTTAAATGAATTACTAATATACTCGGCTATAAGAGCCTTTACAGCAGGACGGTTTTTTTGAAATTGCTTATAGACTAAGTAGGGTTGCATCGACTCGTCTGTTTGCTCTGCTTCTTTAAGCGCTAATTTATCCTCTATCGCTATTATCGCATTTACTGTTCGTTGCTGATAGGTTTTCCAAATACCTTCTTGTAACCAAATCGTTGCTAATAGTAGTAAGGTAACTATAGTGGCTATAGAAAAGGTTAAGGCAAACAAAGTGATAGCCGTTGCAACAAGCTTGATTATTAACGCATAACTTTCATAATTCTCATGATTGTTATGCAAAGTTTGCCATTGCTCTACTAAAAACTGTTTCGAAACTGTCGTCATAGGTTGAATATACTGGGGTTGTTCAAAAATTACTGTTATTATGCGCGCATTATCTATCTCATGAAAGTTTTCTTATCTTTGCATTGATAGCTTTCTTATTTTTTTGGTTTAGTTTTTGACTAAACCGCTTTAAACCAGAGGCGTTTATTTTGAGTACTAATACAACTACTTCATCGTTAGCTTTTACTTCGTTAAGCTTAAAACAGGATTTAGTTAAAAACTTATCGTCGCTTGGCTATGAGAAAATGACACCAATTCAAGCTAAAACCTTACCTGAATTACTTAAGGGAAAAGATGTTATTGGTGAGGCTAAAACAGGTTCAGGTAAAACTGCCGCTTTTGGTTTGGCACTACTTAACAAATTAGAAGTTAAAAAATTTCGTATTCAGTCTATGGTTATTTGTCCAACCCGTGAGCTGGCTGACCAAGTTGCACAAGAGTTGAGAAAACTAGCTCGTGGTATTCATAATATTAAAATATTGACACTTTGTGGCGGAACACCATTTGGTCCACAAATTGGCTCATTAGAGCATGGAGCACATGTTATTGTTGGTACCCCAGGCCGTCTTGAAGAACATGTTATAAAAGGTACCTTACAATTAGATAATTTAGACTTATTAGTACTTGATGAAGCTGATCGCATGTTAGAAATGGGTTTTCAAGCCGCACTTGATAATATTGTTGGACGCACACCACTTGATCGTCAAACGTTACTTTTTAGTGCCACGTTCCCTGACCAAATTAAGTCTATTAGTGAAAGCATCATGACTGATCCTGTGATGGTTAAAGTCGCTTCTAGTGAAGATCAATCAACCATCAGTCAAAAGTTCTTCAAAGTGAGTAATGATGACGACCGCCTTGATGCGTTACGTTTATTGTTACTCGATAAGCAAGTTGAATCGACAGCCATTTTTTGTAATACCAAAAAAGAAACCCACCAAGTCGCTGAGGCCTTACATTTTGATGGTTTTAGCGTGTTAGCTTTACACGGTGATTTAGAGCAACGCGATAGAGACCAAACATTATTACGCTTTGCCAATAAAAGTGCTTCTATTCTTGTTGCTACTGACGTTGCAGCACGTGGTTTAGATATAGACAACTTAGACCTAGTTATTAATTATCACATTGCCCGTGATAGTGAAGTTCACGTGCACAGAATTGGCCGCACAGGACGAGCAGGTAGTACAGGTTTAGCCTACTCACTGTATAGCGATAAAGAAAGCTATAAAGTGGGTCTACTTGAAGATTACCTTGAAGCGGTCATTACACCGGATCCATTACCATCATTGGCAGTATTAGCCAATGAACGCCCACAGGCTAAAATGGCAACGATTCAAATTGATGGTGGTAAAAAGCAAAAAGTTAGAGCAGGAGATATTTTAGGAGCACTGACTGGTGATAATGGAGTGCAAGGCTCACAAGTGGGTAAAATTAAAGTCCTGGATAACAAAGCCTATGTAGCTGTTACTAAAGCGGCTTTAAATCTCGCATTGAAAAAAATATCTAAAGGAAAAATGAAAGGCCGTACCTTTAACGCTCGCCATTTAACTAACTAGTAATACCAATTTGATTAAATTTCTTCCCAACTCAGAGTTATGCTCGATGCTCAATAACAAGGAAAATTTGTTTCGGTCTAGTCATTCTAAATCAAATAAATTTAACGACGTTAGTGGATATCGAACAAGCTCCCAAAGGGCGAGTACCTAATAAAAGGCAAAGGCTTATATGCTGCGTTATTGATTTTGATAAGGGAATAACCATTATCTTCTATCAATGCCTTACCTCTAAGCCTTTTAATTCTCGCTGAGTGGGAAAGAACTTAATCAACTCGGTATAAAGCCCTTTTTAATTAAAAAGCTCAGTGATTCAAGCTTAATGACTAAACCTTCATGAAAGAAGCCTACCAAGAGTTGCTTGACACCAAGCAGCTCGATTTTGATGCAGCTCAAACTCAAGCCGTTGATGCGTTAATTCAATTGTCTGAACAGTTGTTAGCTCAGCAGCAACGGCCTAAAAAGTTAAAACAAACTATCCCAGGATTATATTTTCACGGCAGAGTAGGGCGCGGCAAAACAATGCTGATGGATCTTTTTTACCATCACATAGCCATAGAAAATAAAAAACGCATCCACTTCCATCATTTCATGGAAAGTATCCACCAACAGCTAGCCAAGTTAACAGGGCAATCAGAGCCATTGACATGCATTGCTAAAACATGGGCTAAAAACATAGATTTACTCTGTTTCGATGAATTCTTTGTCAGCGACATTGGTGATGCTATGCTACTTTCAGGTTTGTTTTCAGCACTTTTCTCTCAAGGCGTAACGCTGGTGGCAACGTCGAACTGTAAACCAGAGCAACTTTATCGTAATGGTTTGCAAAGAGAGCGATTTTTACCCACAATTGCATTAATTAATCAGTATTGTCAGGTTGTATCTATTGATGGTGAAATTGATCATCGTCGTAGCAAGCTTGCTAAAAACACTCACTATAACAATTACTTTTTATTGGAAAACCAAGGACGAGCAGCGTTAATTGAGCGTTTTCAAAACTTGACAGATAGTTCTAGGTTAATTTGTGGTGAGATAGAAATAAATAACCGTCAGCTAAATTATATAGCACACAGTGAGAAGGCTATTTTCTTTGATTTCTTTGAATTGTGTTCAGGACCTCGAAGTCAACGAGATTATATGGTGTTAGCACAAGATTTTAATACTGTATTTATTGCTAACGTACCTAAATTTTCAGGGGAGTTAGTCCCAGCTGTATTTTCTGGTGTCGAAGATAGTTATCAGCGAAGCGGTGTTTTAATGGCAGAGTTGCAGCAACTAGATGATGAAGCTCGAAGGTTCATTGCTTTGGTTGATGAGTTCTACGACCAAAACGTAAAGTTAATCGTTAGTGCACAAGTTGATATATTTGAGCTTTATCAGGGGCAGCAACTCGCTTTTGAATTTGAACGTTGTCAGTCTCGTTTAATTGAAATGCAGAATAGTTAATAATACTTCTTTTAAAACCAGAAGCTTAAAGTTAAAAACTAATAACTCGTCAATTTGACTAAAAACCTTACCTTTTATTAACACCTTTACATTGATATTTCCTCATCTCTTTGATATTTATATAAAATAAACTTGGCACTATGTTTGTATTAATAGATAAGTAATAGAGACTAGAATCATGGGGATTTAATCCCGTACACAAAATTTCACAAGGATAGAATTATGACTTATTTCCACACCACTTTAATTGCGAGCGCCCTTACTGCTTCTCTTGCCTCATCAGCACTATATGCCCATGAGTCATGCAAAGTTGATTTATCGGCAGGCTTCACCATAGATGCTAGCTCTACTGAGTTTTTACAAGAAGAAGGTGGGGATAGTAGTAAAAAGCGTAGTTTATACAAGATTGTTGATGGTAAAGCGCTTTTTATTGAGAGTAAAAGCATTGAATTAACTCAGGCACAACAAGTGTTGTTGAAAAAATATGATGATAAAATCCGTCACTTAGTACCTCAAGTTAAAAGTGTTGCTATAGAAGGTGTTGACTTGGCTGTTGATGGGGTTAACCTTGCGTTTAATGGTTTATTAGGTGAGGGTAATCGTGTTGCTGCCGACTTAACTAAAGAGTTAAACTTAATTCGCGAAGAAGTTGTCGCCAAGTTATCCATCGAAAATGGTATTTCTGTCGGTATTGAAGGCTTAGAAAGCGATGAGCTTTTGGGTAAAGACTTCGACCAACGTATAGAGTCATCTGTTGAAAAAGCAGTGCTAAATTCTATGGGGAGCATCTTAATGGCCATGGGGCAACAGATGATGACTGCAGATAGTGACGAACAGAGCTTTGAAACACGTATGGAAAATTTTGGTGAAAGTATCCAGCAAGAAATGACAGCTAGATCAGCGGTAATAGAGAAGAAAGCCGAGGCGCTATGTGTAAGCATCGCTAATGTGGATGCGTTAGAAGAGCAACTTAAAGCTGAAATTTCGCAGCTTTCAAATACTAATGTTTTTACCGTTACTCAAGAAAGTGATGAAGAAGAAACTCATAATTCAGAAATGTAGTCACTGGATTAATGCTATACCTTAACTACGGTCATAATTAACCCCTAATATTGTTCAACACTAAGACCTTGAAATGTTATAATTTCAAGGTCTTTTTTATTTCTAAATATAGTGAAACATGCACGCTGTTCATCTACTACACCAATATCGTAAAAGTATCAGTACAACAACTTACAAATCAAGAGGACAACGGGTGATCCGCTGTCAACTCTGTCAATTAGCTAAACCATTCTGTATCTGTGACATATCACCTATTAAAGAAAATGTTGAGACAACGGCAGGTTTTTTGTTATTAATGTATGATACAGAAGTATTAAAGCCAAGTAACACAGGTAAACTCATTGCCGATCTCATTCCAGATACTTTTGCTTTTTTATGGTCAAGAACTCAAGATAATCCTGATTTATTGGCGGTTATTAACGATGATAAGTGGTTCCCGTTAGTTGTTTTTCCACAAGAGTATGCAGGTGACGAACGTAAAGTATTTACCAATAGTGTTATTTGTCCTGAGGGTAAAAGGCCACTTTTCATTATGCTTGATGGAAGTTGGCGCGAGGCTAAGAAAATGTTTCGTAAAAGCCCATATTTAGATCGGTTTCCAATGGTCTCATTTGATGTCAAAACAGCTATACAAGCGGTCAGTGGTAATTGTCAAAGTGAAAACAATAGTCAACTGTCACCCGTTGGACAGGACTCACGTTATACGGTAAGAAAAACTGAACTTGAACATCAATTCTCAACCGCTGAAGTTGCAGCTAGGGTATTAGATATGCATGGTGAGGCTAATAATGCTCATGTACTTGATTTATGGTTCGATGTTTTCAATTTTCAATATCAAAAGGGTGTTTGTCAGCGTAATAAGGGCAATGTAAATGCTATCGAAAATTATCAAAGTTTTATAACAAAAATATATCGGTAGATGAGTAGATCAGTTATAGCTGCAATTGTGTTAAAACTAATATGGTTGTATATAGGTAATTTTAGTACCCACTGATCTAGTCTAATTTGTCTTGTTTTTCAAAATAAAAAGCCTGTTTATCAATTGATAAACAGGCTTTTTTACTTAACATTTTAAGAGTGTTTAAACCCTTATTAGATTAATGCAATATTCTAGCGCGAATAGTGCCATCAATCTGTTTTAACTCTTTTAATGCCAAAGCACTATCTTGTGAGTCAATATCAATGACAACATAACCAACTTTGTCATCAGTTTGTAAGTATTGCGCAGCAATGTTGATATTATGCTCAGCAAATGCCTGGTTAATTTTAGTCAAAACACCCGGCTGGTTATGATGAATATGTAATAAACGACTGGTACTTGTTTGACCTGGAATAGAATGTTCAGGCAAAGAAACTTCAGGGAAGTTAACAGCAGAAAGAGTTGAACCATTATCAGAATACTTAGCGAGTTTTGTTGCAACTTCTAAGCCGATATTTGCTTGTGCTTCTTTAGTACTGCCACCGATATGTGGTGTTAAGATAACATTATCAAAGCCACGTAATGGGGAAATAAACTCATCGTCGTTACTTTTCGGTTCAACAGGGAAGACATCAATAGCGGCGCCTGCTACTTTCTTATTATCTAAAGCCTGTGCTAAAGCTTCAATATCGACCACAGTACCACGAGAAGCATTAATAAAAATTGCACCGTCTTTCATTGCCGAAAATTGTGCTTGAGCAATCATATTATGTGTTTGCCTTGTCTCTGGCACATGTAAGCTCACTACGTCGGCTTCACCAAGTAGTGCATCTAGCGTTGGTGCTTGGCTGGCATTACCTAGAGGTAACTTAGTTTCAACATCATAAAAGCGTACTCTCATACCTAATGTTTCTGCAAGAATACCTAATTGCATGCCAATATGACCATAACCAATAATGCCTAACACTTTGCCACGTGCTTCAACTGATCCAACAGCTGATTTGAACCATTCCCCACGATGCGCTTTAGCACTTTTTTCAGGGATACCACGAAGTAATAATAACGCTTCACCTAGGACTAGCTCTGCAACTGAACGGGTATTTGAAAAGGGAGCATTAAAAACGGGAATACCGCGAGTTTGAGCCGCTTTTAAATCAACTTGGTTAGTACCAATACAAAAACAGCCAATAGCAGCGAGTTTATTTGCACTACTTAGTACTTTATCCGTTAATTGAGTACGTGAACGAATACCAATAAAATGAACATCGGCAATTTTTTCAATCAACTCACTTTCAGATAACGAGGTTTTAAGTGATTCAATATTTGAATAACCTTTTAGCTTTAATTCTTCAAGAGAGCTTGGGTGCAAGCCTTCAAGTAATAAAATCTTAATTTTGTCTTTTGCTAATGAATTTTTGTTGGCAATGGTCATAAACTGCTTCGCTTATCCTAAGTTAAAGGTAATACTCTTTTATGTTTAGATGGCTAGATATCTAAAA
>Ga0209396_1004380_pt1 | contig 13789 bp, 11 predicted proteins | sample GOMGulsemesocosm_6_FD_184638 | JGI IMG/M metagenome (GOLD analysis project Ga0209396, IMG submission 184638) | Methane-oxidizing microbial communities from mesocosms in the Gulf of Mexico - GOM8C Gulf of Mexico (SPAdes) (version 2) | ecosystem: Environmental > Aquatic > Marine > Cold seeps...
ACTTTTTAATTCTTCTGTAACAGCATCAATAAATGAGTCTAATGCACGACCAGCAGCAGCTTTAGAGATATCTGCACCAGCAGCGATTTTTTCGATTAATTGAGATTTGTTCACAAGTATTCCCCTTGAATTGTTATTATTCAGCGCTATCATTTGTTTTAGCGTCCTGCGAAAGCTTTTATATCAAGCTTCTTTTTGAACATCAAGCACAGTGTTTAAGAAATAAAAAATTATTATTTTTTTTCAACTCCGCTAAACCCTATGTATACATTGGGGTCTAGCGTTATCAGCGTCATTAATCTAACACAGTTTCAGCGTTTGCAAAGCACTAATTACTGTTTTTCGTAATTTTTTTGCAATTTTTAGCTATTTTTATCAACATTTATCAAAAAAACAGCGATTTATCTAGTCTAAGCATCAAGTTGAAATTTTTCTACCGGATGTTCTAAAGCAATTTTCAGTACCTCATCAATCCATTTTACTGGGTGAATAGCAAGATCACCTTTTACATTGTCAGGAATTTCTTCCAGATCACGTTCGTTATCTTTTGGAATTATGACCGTTTTGATGCCGCCACGATGTGCTGCCAATAATTTCTCTTTTAAACCACCAATTGGAAGTACCTCACCCCGAAGCGTAATCTCGCCTGTCATAGCAACATCCGCCTTCACTGGATTTCCTGTCAAGCTAGAAACTAACGCCGTACACATACCTACACCAGCGCTTGGACCATCTTTTGGCGTAGCTCCTTCAGGAACGTGGACATGAATATCACGTTTTTCATGAAAATTTTCATTAATACGTAGTTTTTCAGTTCGGCTTCTTACAACGGTCATCGCTGCTTGAATAGATTCTTGCATGACATCACCTAATGACCCCGTGTAAGTCAACTTCCCTTTACCTGGTACAGAGGCTGTTTCTATGGTTAATAATTCGCCTCCTACTGATGTCCAAGCTAAACCAGTGACTTGGCCAATACGATTTTCATCATCAGCTTTACCATAGTCAAAGCGTTGCACACCGAGAAACTCTGATAAATTATCTTGATTAACGACCACTTTTTTCAATGATTTGTCTAATAAAATAGCTTTTACCGCTTTACGACATAATTTTGAAATTTCACGTTCTAAACTGCGAACGCCAGCTTCACGTGTGTAATAACGGATAATGCCCATAATAGCGCTATCTTCAATGGATATTTCTTTCTCTTTTAAACCGTTGCGACCTATTTGTTTATTTACTAAATGATCTTTAGCAATATTCAGTTTTTCATCTTCGGTGTATCCAGATAAACGAATAACTTCCATACGATCTAATAATGGCCCGGGGATGTCCATGCTGTTCGATGTAGCAACAAACATCACATCTGATAAGTCGTAATCTACTTCAAGATAATGATCGTTAAAACTGCTGTTTTGCTCAGGGTCGAGTACTTCCAATAAAGCAGAAGCTGGATCGCCACGCATATCTGACGCCATTTTGTCTATTTCATCTAACAAAAACAGTGGGTTTTTAACACCTGCTTTTGCGATTTTCTGTATTAACTTACCCGGCAATGAGCCGATGTAAGTACGACGATGACCGCGAATTTCAGCTTCATCACGCACGCCACCTAAAGCCATACGCACATATTTACGCCCTGTTGATTTAGCAATTGATTGGCCAAGAGAAGTTTTACCAACGCCAGGAGGTCCAACTAAACAAAGGATTGGTCCTTTTAACTGGCTAACACGCTGTTGCACTGCTAGGTATTCTAAAATGCGTTCTTTAACTTTATCTAAGCCATAATGATCTTTGTCTAGAGTTTCTTGTGCTAGCTTTAAATTACGTTTTAATTTGCTACGTTTTTTCCATGGCACACTGATCATCCAATCAATATACGAACGTACAACGGTAGCTTCTGCTGACATTGGCGACATCATTTTTAGTTTTTTAACTTCAGATAATGTTTTTTCTTTAGCTTCAGCTGGCATTTGAGCTTCATCGATTTGTTTTTCTATCTGCTCAATTTCATTACTGCCTTCGTCATCGTCACCCAATTCTTTTTGAATAGCTTTCATTTGCTCATTCAAATAGTACTCACGTTGACTTTTTTCCATTTGCTTTTTAACACGTGTGCGAATTTTCTTTTCAACTTGCAGTATGTCAATTTCGCCTTCCATTAATGCCATCAGGTATTCAAGACGCTGAGCAACATTTTTAATTTCAAGCACTTTTTGTTTTTCGGCTAACTTTAATGGCATATGAGCAGCCATGGTATCAGCTAGCTGTTCTGCGTCATCAATACCTGAAACTGAAGTAAGTACTTCAGGAGGGATTTTTTTATTAAGTTTTACATAACCCTCAAACTGAGAGATAGCTGAACGTACTAAAGCTTCACAGTCATCTTCATCAACAGTTTCTATATCTAAAAACTCGATGTCAGCAGTGAAGAATTCTTCGGTTTCAACAAATTGAAGAATTTCTGCTCGACGAACGCCTTCAACTAATACTTTGACGGTACCGTCTGGCAATTTTAGCATTTGTAAAATGGTGGCAATAGTTCCCGCTTGATAAACATCGTCAGCGGTTGGGTCATCAACTGCGGCATCTTTTTGAGCAACAAGGAAAACTTGCTTGTCGTGCTCCATAGCAATATCTAAACAGCGAATAGACTTTTCACGACCTACAAATAATGGGATCACCATTTGGGGATAAACAACAACGTCGCGCAAGGCTAAAACGGGAATTTCATTGATACCAGATAACTCTTCGGTCATAGGTTACTCTCTCGAAAATCAGTAAGGAAAAATTGTAGTTAAAAACTATATGGGGATTTTAGTAAAGCTTTCAACGGATAGACAAAAAAAAAGAGTTAAATGACAAAGGTCAAATAACTCTTTTATAGAAACAGACAAGTATTTAGCGTGAATAACTATTCGCTAGCCACCTTTTCTTGTGGTGCTTCATAGATAATAATAGGCTTAGATTCACCTCTTATTACGGTCTCATCAACTACAACTTTTACAGCGTCGTCCATTGAAGGGAGTTCATACATAGTATCAAGTAATACACTTTCAACAATTGAGCGTAATCCACGAGCACCTGTTTTACGAACCATTGCTTTATGAGCAATAGCGATCAGCGCATCTTTTCTAAACTCTAATTCGACATTTTCCATATCAAACAAGGCACCAAATTGCTTAGTTAACGCATTTTTAGGTTCTTGTAATATTTGGATTAACGCATCTTCATCAAGTTCAGTTAATGTAGCTACAACAGGTAAACGGCCAATAAACTCAGGAATTAAACCATACTTAATAAGATCTTCAGGTTCAACATCTTGTAAGTGCTGTGTTAACGTTTTTTCACTGTCTTTACCGCGAACTTCTGCGCCAAAACCAATACCAGCACCTGTATGAGAGCGTTGTTCAACCACTTTATCCAGGCCTGCAAATGCACCACCACAAATAAATAAGATTTTAGAGGTATCAACTTGTAAAAACTCTTGCTGAGGATGCTTACGTCCACCTTGAGGAGGAACTGAAGCAATTGTACCTTCAATAAGCTTTAATAATGCTTGTTGCACACCTTCACCAGAGACATCTCGGGTGATTGATGGATTGTCAGATTTACGTGAAATCTTGTCAATTTCATCGATGTATACAATACCACGCTGTGCTTTATCCACATCGTAATCACATTTTTGCAGCAGCTTTTGAATAATATTCTCAACATCTTCACCTACATAACCAGCTTCAGTTAATGTAGTTGCATCAGCCATTGTAAATGGCACATCGAGCAAACGCGCTAACGTTTCAGCAAGTAAAGTTTTACCGCTACCCGTTGGACCGATAAGTAAAATATTACTTTTACTTAGTTCAATGCCATTGTGAGAATCGCCATTACGTAAGCGTTTATAATGATTATAAACCGCTACTGCTAATACTTTCTTCGCGTGATCTTGACCAATAACGTAGTCATCTAAACTTTCACGAATCTCAATAGGTGTTGGTAAGCTTTCTTTGTCTTCTTTCGGGGAAATTTCTTTTATTTCTTCACGAATAATATCGTTACACAGTTCAACACATTCATCACAAACAAATACTGATGGACCAGCAATAAGTTTGCGAACTTCATGTTGGCTTTTGCCACAAAACGAACAATACAAAAGCTTGCCGTTATCACCGTCACCATTTTTAATATCGGTCATACGGAACCTCTAATTCTTTTAATTTCTAATACAGATACTGTTAAGTATTTCATAAATTACGTAGATCACAATGTTATGACATTATTTATCTAGTCTTTCCTCTAATATGGAGTCAACTAATCCATATTCAACCGCACTTTCTGCACTTAAAAAGTTATCTCTATCTGTATCTTGAGAAACTTTTTCTAATGGCTGACCAGTATGCTCTGCCATTAAACCGTTTAGCTTATCTTTAATATAAAGGATTTCTTTAGCATGTATTTCAAAATCAGATGCTTGGCCTTGGAAACCGCCAAGTGGCTGGTGAATCATTACGCGTGCATTAGGTAGACAATAACGCTTACCTTTTTCACCGCCAGATAATAAGAATGCGCCCATGCTTGCCGCTTGACCAATACACACGGTACTGATGTTTGGCTTGATAAACTTCATAGTATCGTAAATAGCCATACCTGCAGTTACCGAACCGCCTGGTGAATTGATATATAAATAAATATCTTTTTCAGGGCTTTCTGACTCAAGGAATAATAATTGGGCAACAATCAAATTCGCCATGTGATCTTCAACCTGACCACATAAGAAAATAACACGCTCTTTTAAAAGTCTTGAATAAATATCGAATGAACGCTCACCTTTAGGTGTTTGCTCAATAACCATTGGTACTAAAGCACTTTCAGTTGTACTTGTTATGTTTTGAGAATTATTTTGAGAAGTAAACAATATATTTCCTTTCTATATAAAAAATGGCTCGTATGTCCCCATACCAGCCATTTAAGCGATTGCTTGACATAATGTCAATCTAAAAGGTAGACCAATTTAAATTTGTTGTAAATAAGTGCTACAAATTTAATCAATCGGTGATTACTTACCTTCAGGATTCATAATATCTTTGAAGCTAGCTTTCTTATTTTTAACTTTTGCGCTTTCAAGTAACAACTCAACAGCTTGCTCTTCTAATGCAACATTCTGCATTTGTTGATTAAGCTCTTTGTTTGTTGCGTAGTACTCAATAACTTCTTTTGGATCTTCGTAAGCAGATGCCGCAGATGCAATTAATTCGTTAACTTTACTTTCGTCAACTTTTAATTCATTAAGCTTAATCACTTCACCAAGTAACAAACCTACTTTAACACGACGTTTAGCTTGCTCTTCAAACATATCTGCAGGAAGGTCAGGCATGTTAGCTGGGTCCATTTGGCCCGCAAAACGTTGCATTGCTTGCTTACGTAATACTTCAATTTCTTGAGCAATTAATGCTTTAGGAATTTCAACATCGTTAGCTTCTAATAAACCTTCAATCACTTGCTCTTTAACTTTTGCTTTAACAGCTTGAGTTAATTCACGTGTCATATTTGTGCTTACTTCAGTGCGTAAAGCTTCAACGCCGCCGGCTTCAACACCAAATAACTTAGCGAAATCTTCGTCAACTGTAGGTAATACTGGACCTTCAGTTTTATGAATAACGATATCAAATTCAGCTTCTTTCCCTTTAAGGTTTTCAGCATGGTAATCTTCAGGAAAAGTAACTTTTATTGTTTTTTCTTCGCCTACTTTCATACCCGTGATTTCTTTTTCAAAACCAGGGATCATGCGACCAGCGCCTAATTCAAGTTCGAAATCTTTTGCTTCGCCGCCTTCAAAAATTTCACCGTCAACACGGCCAGTAAAATCTAGAGTAAGCTTGTCGCCCGCTTTAGTTTTACGTTTGTTTTCTTTCCACGTTTTATGTTGATTCTGTAATGTAGTGAACATTTCATCTAAATCAGCATCTGTAACTTCAGCGTTAGGGCGCTCAACTTTAATTGAGTCTAAGCCTGTTAAAGCAACTTCAGGGTAAACTTCAAAAGTAGCTTCAAATTCTAGCGCTTTGCCATCTTCATTACTTTTAGCAATAAAGTTTGGACGACCGGCAGGATTCATTTTCTCTGCAACGATTGCATCAACAAAGTTACGTTGCATTAATTCACCAGCAACTTCTTGACGAACTGATTGACCGTAACGCTTTTGAATTACAGACACAGGAACTTTACCTGGACGGAAACCATTGATACGTTGAGTTTTTCCGATGTGACGAAGACGATTCTTAACTTCTACATCTACTGATTCTGCAGGAACAGAAATAGTTATCTTACGTTCCAAACCTTGTGTAGTCTCTACTGAAACTTGCATTTTAATACCTCAAAACTTAGCGTTTTATTAACGCTTTCAATAACACAACTACTTCACAGCTTAATTTAGCCAAAGAGTGTGACGTTTGTAGCTCTATAACCAATGCTACAGAAGCCCGAAAAATCCAAGTATAAGTAAATACCAAACTTAGATTTAAAATAATGACGCGAAATTATAGCGATGCTTTATATAAGAGTCGACCCCTTAATGGCGTTATTTTCGACTTATTTTAAAAATTAGTGAAAAAAGGAGTGTAAATGGCATGTGGAGACTTTATTAAAAAGTAATAAAACTAAAAGCTTCGATAAGAAAACTGCATTCAAAAATAATCAAAGAAAAATATTGATGTTTTATTTATAAGAAGTATTAGGGAGTAATTAGATGTTAATAAGAAGAAGTGGTCGGTGATGCAAGATTCGAACTTGCGACCCCTTGGACCCAAACCAAGTGCGCTACCAAGCTGCGCTAATCACCGACATTTTCTACTTTATTACAACATTCACATCATTTTTTTTGAGAAAAAAATGGGGTGGCTAAAGGGACTTGAACCCTCGACAACCGGAATCACAATCCGGGGCTCTACCAACTGAGCTATAGCCACCATTGTAAATACTGTATGGTACGCCCTGCAGGAGTCGAACCTGCGACCCACGCCTTAGAAGGGCGTTGCTCTATCCAGCTGAGCTAAGGGCGCATTAACCTACAGAATTTCTTTTTTATTTATTAAGATAATAATTAAAAAAGTGGTCGGTGATGCAAGATTCGAACTTGCGACCCCTTGGACCCAAACCAAGTGCGCTACCAAGCTGCGCTAATCACCGACATTTACTGCGTTAAAAGCAACTAAAAATATCTCCCTTTCAACGGGTGCGGATATTACCTAGTTGCCTGACCCCCGTCAAACCTTTTTTGTAAAAAAATAACTGTTTGTTCACTTTTAAATCAAGGCGCTTGATTATCGGCACTTATTGCCTATAAATGTAGCAGACACACTATTATTAATTAATTTTACTTCTATTAGATAAGTTAATTGTATTTTTAATTCTTTAATTTATTGATTTGACGATAAATTACCTAATAAAAGTACATTTATGGGAAGTGTCTCTACAACAGCCCTTATTTTTATGCGAAAATGGCGTCGTTTTTCATCATTAACTAATTTAATCGAAATAATCATGACAGCAACTATTATAGACGGTAAATACATTGCTCAGCAGCTTAGGCTCTCAGTAAAAGAAAAAGTAGCATTACGCATTAAAAATGGCTTACGACCTCCGGGACTAGCCGTAATATTAGTAGGGTCTGATCCTGCGTCGCAGGTTTATGTCGGTAGTAAGCGTAAAGCATGTGAAGAAGTCGGTTTCCTTTCACGTTCATATGATCTTGAACCTACTACTACACAAGCTGAATTATTTACGCTAATTGATGAATTAAATAATGACGATACTATTGATGGCATTTTAGTTCAGCTACCTTTGCCTGAAGGCTTAGATGCAAACTTAATTATCGAGCATATTAACCCGCTTAAAGATGTTGATGGTTTTCATCCTTTTAATGTCGGTAAATTAGCGCTTCGTCAGCCCGGCCTTCGTCCTTGCACGCCTAAAGGTATTATCACGCTGATTGAGTCGACTGGGATTAACCCTCATGGCTTAGAAGCAGTTATTGTTGGGGCTTCCAATATAGTTGGCCGTCCAATGACTTTGGAACTGTTACTTGCTGGCTGTACCGTAACGACAACTCACCGCTTTACTAAAAACCTTGAAGATAAAATACGTAACGCCGACTTATTAGTCGTTGCTGTAGGGAAGCCGGAGTTCATTCCAGGAGAATGGATTAAAGAAGGTGCTATTGTTATAGATGTGGGTATTAACCGTTTAGACAGCGGTAAACTCGTTGGAGATATTGGTTTTGATGTCGCTAATACGAAAGCAGCTTATATTACTCCTGTTCCTGGTGGCGTTGGCCCTATGACTGTTGCAAGCTTAATTGAGAATACCTTAATAGCTTGTGAAGAATTTCATTAACTGTTTTTGATGTTCTCTACGCTATATTAAACAGTAAATAATAAAAAAAAGCGGCATCAGCCGCTTTTTTATTAACAAGATAAAGTAACTAGCCTTTACGCCAAGTCGTTTTACCCGCGCTATCTTCAACAATAATTTTCATCTCTGCTAACTTGTCACGCGCTTCATCAGCTAATGCCCAATTTTTGCTTGCACGAGCATCGTTACGCTGTTTTATTAACGCTTCAACTACAACGACTTCATCGTTATCGCCCTCACCTTGTAAAAAGCTAGCTGGAGTTAATTGTAATAAACCGATTAACTCACCTAAAGCTTTTAACGTAGCCGCTAGTTGTGGTGCTTTATCACTATTTTCATTTTTAGCGACATTTAGCTCTTTAGCTAAATCAAATAACACAGCTAAAGCTTGTGGCGTATTAAAGTCGTCATCCATTACTTTACAAAACTCAGCGACAAATGAATCATTCATATCTAAAGTAAAGTCAGCTGGAAGTTCAACATCACGTAATGCCGTGTAAATACGCTCTAAGCCTGAACGAGCTTGATCTAAATTGTCTGTCGAGTAATTTAACTGGCTACGGTAATGCCCAGACGTTAAAAAGAACCTAACCGTTTCTGAATCATACTGATTTAACACATCACGGATGGTGAAAAAATTGTTAAGTGACTTTGACATTTTTTCTTGGTCAACTTGCACCATGCCGGTGTGGATCCAATAGTTCACATATGGTGTATCTAGTGCACAACAACTCTGCGCAACTTCATTTTCATGATGTGGAAACTGTAAATCTGAACCGCCGCCATGAATATCAAAATGACGACCTAACTCTTTAGCACTCATCGCAGAACATTCAATATGCCAACCAGGACGCCCTGCTCCCCAAGGAGATGCCCAGCTTGGTTCATCGGGCTTAGCAGATTTCCATAAAACAAAGTCTAATGGTGATCTTTTGCTTTCGTCAACTTCAACACGCGAACCTGCTTGTAATTGTTCTAAATTTTGACCACTCAGCTTGCCATAGTCTTCATAACTAGCAACAGAAAAAAGCACATCGCCACTCGTTGCAACGTAGGCATGTTCTTTTTCAACAAGCGCCACGATCATGGCAATAATTTCATCCATGTGTGTGGTAACTCTTGGCTCAAGATCTGGACGCTGTATATTTAACGCATCAAAATCTTCATGCATTAAGGCAATAGTGCGCTCTGTTAACTGTTCAGGTGTTTCGTTATTTTCTTGTGCTCTCTTAATTATTTTGTCTTCAACATCTGTAATGTTGCGAACGTAATTTACGTCATAACCAGAAAAGCGTAAATATCTAGCGATGTTATCAAAACTAATATAGGTGCGACCGTGACCGATATGACATAAATCGTAAACCGTACAACCACACACATACAAACCCACTTTACCGGCTTCAATTGGGGTAAAAACTTCTTTCTGGCGGGTTAATGTATTGTATATCTGTAACATAAGGTTTTCTGACTCCGGTTAGGATTAAAAATGGGAAATATGATAATAATAAAAATTCAACGAATTTTCGATAATTGTACCCGAACTCGACGCTAGGGTCATTAGTTACCCTCATCAATTTGCACACAATTGTTATAAGTTTTCTTTACAGTTCTATCCTTTAGGTTACAATTCGCACCATCGAAACTCATGAGTAAATAAAATGATCATTTTAAAAACAAATTTAGGCGATATCAAAATTGAATTAAACCTTGATAAAGCACCAAATACCGCTAAAAACTTTCAACAATATGTTGAAGATGGTTTCTACGACGGCACTATTTTTCATCGTGTGATCAAAGGTTTTATGGCACAAGGTGGTGGATTTGCTTCAGGATTAGAAGAGAAAGATTCTCGCGAAACAATTAAAAACGAAGCAAACAATGGCTTAGGTAACAAACGCGGTACTTTAGCCATGGCGAGAACACAAGAGCCACATTCAGCTTCAGCTCAGTTTTTCATTAACTTAAGCGACAACGACTTTTTAGACTTTAAAAGTGAATCTGTTGAAGGCTGGGGTTACTGTGTTTTTGCTGAAGTTGTTGAAGGCATGGACATTGTAGACAAAATGACTCTTGTCGACACTGGTCGCAGAGGCCATCATGACGATGTTCCAAAAGATGAAATTATCATTGAATCTGCTATTGTTGAGTAAATAGCTTCAGTGACAATTATGATAAAAGATGAGTCGGCAACTTACTTTATTGCCGACTTACATTTAGCGCAAAACAGGCCCGATATTACGGCCTGTTTTTTGTCATTCCTAAAAAATGATGCACCTAAAGCCGAAAAGCTTTATATCCTAGGTGACTTATTTGAGTATTGGATTGGCGATGATGACAAGAACGTTTTCGTGCTGGAAGTTGCAAGCGCGCTCAGAGTACTGACTCTGTCAGGTACCGAAGTTTACTATATTCACGGCAATCGTGATTTCCTATTAGGTGAACGTTACGCTAAAACTTGTGGTATGAAATTATTACCTGAAGTAGATGTTATCGACTTATATGGAAAAACCGTTGTTATTATGCACGGCGATACCTTATGTACTCGTGATATCGCCTATCAAGCATTTAGGAAAAAATCTCGTTCATGGTGGTGGCAAGCCATAGTTAAAAGCTTACCTCTTTTTGTGCGAAAGCAAATTGCAGAAAATTATCGTAAAAAAAGCGCCAGCGCTACGGCAATGAAGTCACAAGAAATAATGGATGTCACTGAAAGTGAAGTTATTGCACAACTTGAGTTACACCAAAGCCAACTATTAATCCACGGACATACTCACCGACCGCATATTCATGATATACAAGCAAACAAGTCATCTGCCCAGCGTATTGTTTTAGGTGACTGGTATGAACAAGGTGCCTGGTTAAAAGTAACAAACAAAAGTATTGAACTACTTTCTCAACCATTCCAGACTCACTAAAACTTTTTTCATCATAAAAACTTTCCATTGTTTAGATATAATGGCTCTAAACTGAAATATAAAGTTTACAAAACAATCATTTTTCCATGTTTTTACATTGAGTTTACTTTTAGTTAACTGGTATTATGTGCAAAAAGTAATCGGAGAATATAATGCAGGGAAGTTTTCAGCAGAGCATGAAAATTTGTGGTGAAACGACACAATTAATGCTTTGTCACAGCATAGCACCTACACCAACACATTATTCAGTAATATATTGGTATTTCGCTAAAGAAAGTTTAGCTCTTACCCAAAAAATAGATATGCAATTGGCGACGGGGAATGCTTTAGATACCACCTTTCTGAATGAAATTCATGATGAGTTTTTGTCAGAGACTCAGCAAATTGAAGAAAACTTATTAGACCCACTTGAACAAACACTCAGCGGCACGCTCGCTCAACTTGATAACCAAGTATCCAGCGGGCAAGCCACGTTAAGTAATCTAGCTAAAATAGGCAAAACCCTAACTAGCCTAGGAGAGTATAAGCCTTTACAAGGTATTATTACTTTTTTGCTAAACGCCGTTGGTCAATCTCAAGTACAACACCAATCTTTATCAGGTGAACTTCATAAAGCTTGTGAAGAAGTAACTCAATTGAAAGTTAAACTAGAGAAGTCTAGAGCAGAAGCATTAGTTGATACGTTAACAGGCCTATTGAATAGGCGTGGTTGCGAACTAAAACTACAAGAATTATCACTGAGTGAAATGCATTCATCATTAGTCATTGATATAGATCACTTCAAAAAGGTGAATGATTCTTTCGGTCACAGTATTGGTGATAAAGTTATCCAACTTGTCGCTAATGTTATAAAAGAGAATGTTACAGAAGATGATATTTCAGTACGCTATGGTGGTGAAGAATTCGTCGTGGTTTTATCAAATAAATCGCAACTAATTGCTCATACCATTGCTGAAAAAATACGTGTAGCTATTTCAAAGTTAAAATTAGTACAACGCCAAAATAACACAGCGCTTCCCCCTATAACCGTTTCAATTGGTATTGCTGAATTACAGGAAAACATGGCATGGTCAACATTATTCAATAATGCAGACCAAGCCTTGTATCAAGCTAAAGGCTCAGGAAGAAATTGCTGTGTTTTATCGAACAAAAATATAGATTCACGACTAGAAAGTAGCTACTAATATTAAGCGGTTTCGGTAGGCAAACCGCTATGAAATTTAAAGTCATTATCTGAACTGACAATTAATTGTGCTTCAACTTCTGCAAAGTATTTCACTCGCTCTGAAATGTCTTCTCCTGCAATTTCCGTTGCTAAGGTTAAATAGTCTTGATAATGCCTAGCCTCGGAGCGCAGTAAAGAAATGTAAAAATCACCCAGTCTTTTATCTACATGGGGTGCTATTTTAGCAAAACGTTCACACGACCTCGCCTCAATAAAAGCCCCAACAATTAATTTATCAACCATAGCTTCTGGCTCGAAAGATTTTACATGTTTTAATAAACCTTTAGCATATCTACACGGTGTAATACTTTGATATTCAATGCCATATTCGTTCATTATTTCTAATACTTGATAAAAATGGTGCAGCTCTTCTTTTATCAATAAGACCATTTTGTCGATAAGTCCTTGCCCATGAGCAGAGCCTGACTTAGGAACTATCGCTTTCGTTAATTTGTTTTTTTCGGGTAACGTTCGCCAATCACCTTGTCGCTTGTAAATTAATTGTTCAAAGGGTTGGAGCCATGCTAATAACGCATTGCTACTTTCTTTATCAACGGCATATTTTCGGATCAAAAACATGGCTGATTGAGCCGCTTTTAATTCACACACGAGATGGTCAATTAAGATTATTGGTAAATTTTCAGGTTGCTTAGCTTTTTCTATCCATGCATCAGGTGTTTCACATTTCAAAAATGATAAAATGGGCGCTAATAATTTTGCAGTCGACATTTTGTGAAGTTCTTCGTTATAGATTCTCGATGTTTATTGATTTTATCATACCCTTATTAATAATTACTTCGCTATTTACAGATAAAATTAAATACCAAGTAGTATTTAGTATCTTAGATCACACTTAAGTCGCAACTCCAAAAAGCGAGTCACAGAGCGGTCCTAATTTGTTATTCAGCAACAACCTACCTAATGATCACTTTGATACGATTGCTGACGTTTTTTGTCTGCCAGCTAGGAAGCGAAGTTATCCAATTTCGGTCACTGGCTTTTTGGTTTTGTAAGCTGCAATTATTGACCATAAGTGCCGATTAGTGACGTTCGAGCTAACTTGTTTCTGCTTCAAAATTAATCTATACAAATGACCAATATCACTTGCCACTACAGTGTGACCTAAAACATAAGTATCCATATTTTACTTCTTCGCTTTTCTACTCAGGTTGTTCACAATTTTTAGTGTCTATTTTAATTTGCGTGACGAGTTCTTGTTTATTATCCAAGTAATCATAGATAA
>Ga0209396_1004381_pt1 | contig 13780 bp, 9 predicted proteins | sample GOMGulsemesocosm_6_FD_184638 | JGI IMG/M metagenome (GOLD analysis project Ga0209396, IMG submission 184638) | Methane-oxidizing microbial communities from mesocosms in the Gulf of Mexico - GOM8C Gulf of Mexico (SPAdes) (version 2) | ecosystem: Environmental > Aquatic > Marine > Cold seeps...
AGGAGGAAATGACAGACCGGCTAGTCCACAAGAAACATTACCTGACGCTATTGCGGCATTACATTATTTAGCGACTAGAGATGATATAGACTCTTCTAATATAGGTATTATTGGGTTTTCTTGGGGTGGTGTTTTATCCATGTTAACGGCTACAGAACAATACATGGGGATGACAGGTAGCCCGCTACGCTATGCCGCTCACGTAGCTCATTACCCGGTTTGTTGGGTATATAATATTGTTCCTGGTTTTGAATTTGAAAAGCTCACTGGTGCACCGGTTTTGATACAAACAGGTCGATATGATGATTACGATTTACCCGATACATGTTCAAATATGGTTAATAACTTAGCTGACGTAGATAAAGCGCTAACCCAACTAAAGATATACAAAAAGGCATATCACGCATGGGATAGACTAGAGCCAAAACTGATTGTTGAAGACCCTTTTGCAAACTTAGGCCAAGGAGGTACAGTTACGTTAAAGCCTCATAAAAGAATTGCAGTAAAGTCTCGCCACAAGGTAGTTGATTTTTTCAAAAAAGCTTTTAACATCGATTAGTTTATTATTCAAAAACATATTCAACTACAGCAAATATATACTGCTGCCTGTAATCTTCTGAACTGAGCTATTGGCAGCCTTCTCTAACTTTAAGTATCCTTTACTCCTTCACCGATTGTTCAATATCAAATAATATTTCAAATGTTAATACTATTCTACGTATATTAATTTGCTTCTGCTATGCTCCATTCAGGTACGTAACTGAATATATTCAAAATTTATATAAAATGTATAGGTATTTAAAGTAATGGACACTCTATTTGAAAAACTTAAGAATGTATTATCCTCAAACTCTAGCCTGCTTACAACAACAGAGCAAAAATCACCTTATTTAAGAGGCACGGAAGGATTAAGCCGTAATATTACTGCTGTTGTAAAAGTCGCTTTAATCGAAGATGTTTCTGCAATACTTAAACTTGCTAATAATTCTGCTAAAGAAAAGCAAGACCAATTTACAGTACATCCAATATGTTCAGGAAGAAATTGGGGCTATGGTACCGGCTTACCGCCAACAGATGTACTGCCTGTTATTATTATTGATTTATCTGGACTTAAAAAAATACACCTTGTACCAGATCTTGATCTTGTTACGATCGAGCCAGGGGTAACTCAACAAGATCTCTATGAGTTCCTACAAGAAAACAATGCAAATTATATGGTTCCTACCACGGGAGCAGGGCCAGATTGTGCCATTTTAAGTAATGCTATCGAACGTGGCTATGGTATAACGCCTAATACTCAACATTTTGATGCGGTAACTTCATTGAAGGGATATTGGGCAACAGGCGAGTTATTTCAATCAGCCATTAGTGATCTAGATAAAAGTACACACCCTGACGGTAGTAAACGAGACTTAGTTGATAAAACCTATAAATATAGCCCTGGACCATATATAGACGGCTTATTTACCCAATCAAATTTAGGTATTGTCACAGAAATCACTATCCGACTTGCAAGAAAGCGAGCTGCATTTAAATCTTTCTTTATCAAAGTATATAATGACGATTCACTCGTCGATATTGTACCATTAGTGCAAAAAACGCTGCGCGATTATGAAGGTATTGTTGGATCTATTAACCTAATGGATAAACGACGCATATTATCTATGTTTGCTGACAACCCTAATGGTACTGAACAACACCAAGTTATGTCATTAAAACAAATTGATGCCATTAGAAAACAACAAGACACTCCTTGCTGGACAATTGTTGGCACAATATACGGTACGCCTGGTGTAGTTAATACTGTTGCTAAGGAGATCAAGACTCTTTTCAAACCAATAAACTGCCAATTTATATTTTCAGATAGCCCGATTATAAAACTAGGTAATTTGCTTGTTAACAATATGCCAAGTTTTGTTTTTAAAGTGAGTAATAAATTAGTAAATGTGAAAAAACAATTGGACTCCTTTAATTTAGGTGAAGAAATAATGCTAGGTAAACCTAACCGAGTAGCCTTAAAACTTGCCTACTGGAGAAACCCTGAATTATCCAGTTTCACTACCGATCCCAATCATGTTTTTTCAATTGCTAAAGATAAATGTGGCTTACTTTGGTATGCACCGCTGCTCCCGATGATCCCTGAAGAAATGCAGCGCTATGTAAATTTTATCAGAACAACATGCCCTAAATATAATATAGAACCTTTTATAACCTTTACTAATTTACGACACGACTGTATCGACAGTACTATTCCTATAGTCTTTGATAGTAGTAACCCTGCAGCCGTAAAAGATGCACAAAATTGTTTAAAAGAGCTTGTTTTAGAAGGGTTGAAGCAAGGGTGGGTGCCCTATCGTCTTAATATTGATCAGCAGCAATGGTTACTTGATAAAGACAAAGCGTTTTGGAAGGCTGTACAATTATTAAAAAATAGCTTTGATCCAAATAATATACTTAGCCCCGGTCGGTATAATCCAAGGTAGACATCAGTCTTAAAAATACAATCCAAAATATATCATTTAGTATCAGCAAAGCAAAAGGCCTCCAGTTGGAGGCCTTTTAAATTATAAACTTAGTTTATATTAGTTATTAAGACTGCTTGCGACGTGATGCAGCTGCAAAGCCTAATAAACCTAAACCAAATATGGCAACAGACGTTGGTTCTGTAACAGTAAAAGCTTCAACAGTACCAGCACTACTATCAGAATAAGTATCGATTGCTGAAATCCCTGTATATGCTCCTTGGCCATCTGTGTCGTAAGTAACACCAAATTGAGACGTTAAACCAAAGCCAATAGCATCAACTACCGCACCGATATATGTAGTCCAATTACTTTCAAAATTGCTTTGCGCCATACCAGGAGCTGCATCGTTAATTTGAAAACCAAAGTTAGCATCACCACCGATTAAGCCAGCGAACGATGCGTTACCCCATAGACCCAAGTTTTGAAATGCTGGAGGTAAAAGTGAAGAGTCAGCAGTAGGTGTATAAGAACCTGCAACGAAGTTTAAACCCAACCATAGTTCTCCATCTGTAGCATCAGCTAATTGGTCACTATTTAATACATCACCAATAACCGCAGCTGTATTGTCATAACCACCTGCGTTATCTGAAAAATCTTTATCTAAATAAATATTTAAAAAGCCATCAGTTGTAGGATCAAGTAAACCAGTTGATGTATCAACCCCAATACCGCCAAACTCGAAAGTAAGTTCGTATCCACCAGGTAATGGTTGACCCATATCATTGCCTAAAGCTAATTCGCCAATACCGACTAATTCTACGATGTCTGTATTCAAAGAACCCGCATCGTATAATGATTCAGCATCACCGTTACTATCAACATACCATTGACGGAAAGCAAGAGGAGTGAAGAAGTTACCACCATTTGAAGTAGAATTAACATCAGCAGTATTCCAATTAATACCACCAGCACCAGATACAAGACCAGCGTTTGCTGCTGTTGAAGCAGCTAATAATACAGTAGCTAAAAATAATTTTTTCATTTTCATTCCCTTTTTATAATATATAATTTGTTAGTTACAGGCATTAATGCAGCGTTTGTGCCAACTTCACAACCATCTGTTTTAATTGATATTAATTTCAATTGGAAAATACAAATTAATATATTGTAAAATAAACGGACACTATAACTATGTATTAATTCTTATTTATTTGCTCTCACAGTTTGCAAATGGTCATTAATCTCTATGTTATTAGGGCTAAGCTGTTTGGCTTTGTTAAGTAACTCTATAGCCTCATTAACTTGGCCGTTCTTGAATGCCATCCAACCTGCGGTATCTACAACATTGCCATTTCTACCTGCAAGTTTAAGCGCTCTTTTTGCATATTCAGTTGCTGAAGTATAATTCCCTAAGTCATGCTCAAGCCAAGCAAGGTTGTTAAGCGCATAAGCATGATTAGGATTATTTAAAACAATTTTTTCATAATGAACTTTCGCTAATGTAGCGTTACTTTTAGTTATAAAATCTGCGAGCATAAATCTTGTAATATAATCATCCGGCCACCTTGTTACATGTGTAGTCAATAAACCTTTAGCTTCAGATAACTGCTTACCAGCAACATACGCGTTAAAAAGTAATGCAACATTATGGGTAGTTGGCACAGAGTTATAATTTTTTGTTAGTAATGGTAGTGCTTTATTAATGTTTTTTTGTTTTAAATATATTTCTCCTCGCAATGAAGTCACTTGAATATCAGTTTGTTTTGATATTGTTTTCAACATATTTAACGCCGAAAAGAGATTACCTTCTTTGTTCAATAAATATGCGGTTCGTAATTTAAAACCATCGTCATTAGGAAAGTTTTTCATAGCAACCTGAATCGTTTGGATAGCATTTGAAGTATTTCCCATTTTCTCTTCAAGGCTACTTTTTCTTTGCCAAGAAATTCTATTATTTGGTTGCTGTATGCTCCACTTTGTATAAATATCTAATGCTTGCTGATCTTTTTTAAGTTTTGAAAAGCTATCTCCTAAAATCAACCAGTACAATGGGGTCGATTTCATTTTTTCACTAGCAGGTATTTCATTTAAAACAGAAATAACTTCTTCTATTTTATTTTCCATCACAAGTACACGTGCTAAATTCATTCTTAAAGCATCATCGCTCTTATTATTAGAATAACCATCTCTCAAAAGCGTTAGTGCTGGCTCCACATCCCCGTATTCTTTATGTGCAAGATAATTTTGATTTAGCGCAAAGATGTTATTTGGCTCTTTGTTAAGTAGTTTGTTTAATTTTTCGATTGCCTCTTTGTATTTACCATTTTTTCGATCTTGAAAGGCTAAATAATTTGCTGCAGCGACATTACCCGGAAATAAACGATACGATTCTCTATAAACACTATTGGCTAATTCAACTTTGTTTTGGAGAACATATATATGTCCTTCTATGTTATAACCAATCACATCGCCTTTTTGTTTCAATTGTTTAGCAAGAGTTAACGCACCTTGATAATTTTGATTTTCAATATAACTTGCAATTAAAAGTAGTCGAATCTGTTCGTTTTCTGGTTCCATGGAAAATGCTTGTTCAAATTTTTGAATACCCTCCATATTGTCTATAGATAACTGCAACATTCCCGTTTGAATCAACTGAAAAGGAGAATTATCTGACGATTGGTTATAATGTTCTATTAATTTAGCTGCTTGTTCCTTATTATTACTTTTAATCAACTCATAACTTGCTGTGGCTAAAAGATCTAAATCACCATTTGAAAGTTCATCTAGAGATAGCAATGAGTCAACTGCATCATTTTGGTAACCTAGCTTTAACTGTGTTGCAATAAAAAGACGTTGGGCAGGATGAGACTTGTCTAACTTTGAAGTCACATTTTTAAAATATTGATACGCTTGTTCGAAGCTTTCAATTTTAAATGCGCTTATCGCTGCAAGAAGATATATATCATCGCTAGATACCCCATTTTGAAGTGCTTTACTTAAATGAGATAGCGCACTTTTATAATCTTCGGAAAAATATCGTGCAACCCCCTTAAATTGATTAGCTAAGGGCTGTTCTTTTATCAAGGATAAAATTCCATCTGCGATTTTCTCCGCAGCATTGAAATTTTTATTTGCTAAATATGCACTTGCTAAATACATTTCTGCTCTTCCATAGTCGGGAAGTAAAGCATAATAAGTTTTAAATGCATTAACGGCTGCTTTAGTATTTTTCCTATGTGATTCTAGTTGCCCTAAAAGTAAATAAGCATCAGAAAAGTTGTCCTTTTCCTTAATAATATTTTCAACTGCTACACGGGCATCATTCGTTTTGTTATTTAAGGTGAGTAAATAAGCAGAAGCTAACAATCCGTATTGACCATTAGAGTCATTAAATATCGCTTTCTCAAAATACTTTTCAGCTTCAGACTTAGAAGCTAAAGATAACTTCATTGCTCCCTTATAAAAGTTAATCTTTGCCTTAACTCGAGGAACATATTCTGTCTGAATTTTTATATCATTTAGGCCATCAATATCATGCTCAAAAAAGTATACTTCAGCCAATTCAGCCAATACATCATGTCGATTGTAATCTAGCTCAACGGCCCGTATCAGTTCTTTTTCAGCCGCTTTAGAGTTACCTAACGTAAGGTATGTAGTTCCTAATAAATACCTTAGTTCAGCTGCCTTAGGAGCTATGTTTATAGCATTTTTAAGCTCTATTATTACTGATTGATATTTTTTTTCTGCCAGTTTAACTTTTGCATATTGAATTGACTCATCAGTAGATTTTTCAGAACCACACCCTGATAGAGAGATAGCAATCAATAAAGAAATAGAAACTAATTTTATTTTATTTTTATTCACTATAATTTATCCATTTATCAATTTAACAATGACTGTAAATACATATAATTCTGTATTTAACTTCCTAAAACACCACAAGCATCAACTAAAACATTTGAAGCTGATAGTTCTTTATAGCAATTATGACCAGTTACAATAACACTAACATTTGCCCATTCGAGTATAGCTCGTAAATCACTCTCTCGTGGACAATCCCATGTTGGAACATGAGGATCGTGATAACGAACAGAAAAACCTAATGATTCAAAATATTTCAAAATAGGCGCAGCTGGTGTTTCTCTACAATCGTCAACATTTGCTTTATAAGCAACCCCTAAAATACCAATGTTTTTCCCCCCGGATCCTTTAAGTGTCTCGATGACTTGTTCAGCAACAATAATTGGTCGTTGGTCATTCACTTTTCGAGCAAGGCGAATTAACTCACCTGAAGTAGTATTTTCAACCAAAAACCAGGGATCAATTGGAATGCAATGACCACCGACTCCTGGCCCAGGGCTCAACACATTAACGCGAGGGTGTCGGTTTGCAAGACGAATAACCTCATGTACATCAACGTTTAGTTCTCCGCAAACTTGTGCTAATTCATTCGCAAAAGCGATGCCTACGTCTCGAGAGGTATTTTCAACCAATTTAATACACTCTGCAGTCGTTAAATCAGTTAAGAAAATTTCTCCATTTACAAAACTTTGGTAGATGTTTTTTACCTTTTGCTGAGCTGATTTGCTTGATGCACCGATAATTCGGTCGTTGTTAACCAATTCATTTAGCGTTTCACCTGGAATAGCGCGCTCGGGGCAGTGTACAACATCGACCTTAATTCCGAGCTTGGCAAAACGTTGTTCTACAGCTAAGCTTGTTTGTGGTGAGATCGTTGATTCTATAATCACTATTTGACCATCTTTAGCCACTTTGGCAATAGCATCTGCTGCTGCAAACACATAACTGCGATCACAACGGTTATCTTTGTGCGGCGTTGGTACAGCAACTAAATAAGTGTCACTTGAAGGGATTATCGTTGAGGCTTTTAGGAACCCTTGGTTCACTACTTTCTTAATTAACTCTGGCATACCTACTTCATCAAAAGGGCATTCACCACGATTGATAGAGTCAACTTTTTCTTGGTTTAAATCAATTCCCGTAACAGAATACCCCGCTTGAGCGATTAAGCTAGATATTGGTAAGCCCATATAACCCATACCTATAACAGCAATAGATTCATTTTTCGCTATTATGATTGAATTATCAGATTGCGTTAAATCTTTAACAATTACATCAAGTATATATTCTGCGACATGCCCGTCACCAAATGGGTTTTCCCAAGAATAATTATCTCGACTTAACCATTGTTTAGCTGCCTTAACCGCTTTAACTGCATCGCGGCCAACTAATTCGCTAGCACCTACTTCAACAGCTTCAGGACGCTCTGTATTTTCTCGTAATGTCAGACTAGGTACGCCTAACAAACAAGCTTCTTCTTGAATACCGCCTGAGTCAGTTAATATTAATTTTGCGTGTTTCTGTAGTTGAATAAAATCTAAATATCCGACGGGTGCAATTAATTGCAAATAAGCGGGTAGCTGGATATTAAATTCTTTTAATTTTGACTGAGTTCTCGGGTGGATAGGCCAGACAATAGTGCCTGTGTAGTTTTTATGCATTTCATCAAATAAATGCAGGAGTTCCATAAGGTTTGAAGATACGTCTACATTAGAGGCACGATGAGCCGTAACTAAAAAGTATTCACCCGCCTGTAAATCTAAATCCGATAATATGTTACTTTTTTCGGCTGAAATTTCTAAGTGCTGATAAAGAGAATCAGAAACAGTATTACCTACAGTATGTATTTTATTATGAGCTATGCCTTCACCTTTTAGAATTTTTTCTTGATTTGGGCCAACAGCAAATAAATATTCACTAATGTGGTCGGTCATAATGCGGTTTGTTTCTTCAGGCATAGTGCGGTCGTAACTTCGTAAACCGGCTTCAATATGCCCCACTTTAATATTTAATTTCGAAGCAGCGAGAGCCCCCCCTAAAACAGTATTAGTATCTCCTTGCACTAGAACAACATCAGGTTTCTCTTCTAATAAAATAGGTTCCATTTTTATTAGAATGTTTCCCGTTTGATTACTATGTAATCCCGAGCCAACACCTAGATTATAATGCGGAGCTGGGAGATGTAGCTCTTCAAAGAAGATGCTATCCATTTCTTTCGAATAATGTTGATTTGAATGAATAATAAAAAATGGGATGTTTCTTTTTTCACATTCTCTAATTACTGGCGCCATTTTAATGATTTCAGGGCGTGTACCAACAATAATTCCTATTTTCACTTTTGAATCCTTATTTATTCGTATTTAGTTAGTATTAGTTAAGGGGTTACTTTCTCTGCTATACCGTATTTAGCCATGTATACTTTAACCATTTGCTTCATTTCATATTTGTCACTAACAAGGGCAAAAGCATTGTTTACTTTTTCAAGCCTACATTCATCACTTATTCTTACCTCATTCAATTTATTTGCTAACGCTTTGCAGTTCTTTGACTCAACAAACCAAGCTTGCTCTTCTGATATAAACTTAGAAATACCACCCACATTAGTACATATAACAGGTGTTTTGTTTGCCATAGCCTCGAGAATAGTCATGGGCATGGCTTCATAAACAGACGAAAGCACAAATATGTCAGAATCTTTAAGAATGCTTGTTATATCATTTCGAAAACCTAATAAATGAATAGAGTCATTCATATCTAACGAGTTAATTTGCGAAGACAACTCATTATATAGTGGCCCATCACCCACTATATTTAATATACAATGTTCAAAGCCATCATGCGTTTTAACCGCTTGAGCAAAAGCATCGATTAATAATTTTTGGTTTTTTACTTTATCTAACCGACCAACCGTTACAAAAGTTTTAGGAGAAGTACAAGAATGTTCAATTGTTTTAGGAACAGCAACACCATTAAAAAGCAAGGCTACCTTCTTACGGCTAATTTTAAGGTCATTTATAATCCATTTAAATAAATCATACGAAACAACAACATATTCGGTAATAAAATTTGCGATGAATTTTCTAAAAATATTATGAAGTTTATTTTTACCTGCGGGATCATCTCCACCCCGACCATGATCACTATGCACACGAATAGAAACACCAGCCAGTTTTGCCGCTAAATGATATTCAATAGTACCAAAATTATAGGTATTAATTGCTTGGGGTTTAAGCTTTTTCAATAAAGAAAAAAGTTTGAAATGGGTTTTAATATCATTGCCTGATTTTTTATCAAGCACAAATACTTTAATTTTTTTATCTACTTGCTCTAGCATGCTTACATCGTCGGTTAACGAAATAAGTACATGTTCAACATCATATTCGGTTGAATGGTTAATTAAATTAGCAATGACTTTCTCAAGGCCACCACAACCAAAGCTATACACCAAATGTACAATGCTATTTGTTACTTTCAACAGTATTTCCTCAGGTTTATGCTTTACATTCAATTTAACTAACAACACAATAAAAGATAGCCATAGAGTAATGTTATTTTAACTTTATGTATATTATCGCAATAGGTATTCAAATTGAACTTAAAAAACCGCCAAATTCCAGCAATGAACCAAGGTAAAGTTCAAGTTAGCGTTAAACAATATTGTATTAGTGACTTCAAGGCACTTGAAGAACAATGGTTACAACTTGAGCAAAGTGCAAAAACTTCATTTTTTTTAAGCTGGAAATGGATAGGATGTTGGTTAAATAAAATTGGCGGCGATCAAAAAATATATATCATTAAAGCACAAAAAAATAGTGTAATTGTCGGTTTAGGCATATTCGTAGAGCAAAGTATTGTTAGGCATAATTTCATAGCCAGTAAACAATGGTACTTACACAGAACGGGCATAGAAACAAAAGACCAGATTTGGATAGAAAACAATGGTTTTCTAATGAGTGAATCAAGTAAAGATGAAACCCATCATGCCATGTGGCACTATTTACTAAAAAATAAAAAGAATGTAGACGAGTATATTGTTTATGTCGCTAAAAAGTCATTATTTACAAATTTAGTCATTACCAATAAAAAATATGATGTTATCAATGAACTCTTCGAGTTTGGCTATAAAATACAATTAGAAGGTTTGTCGTGTTTAAAAGACTACTTATCGCAAATATCTAAAAATACCAGACAACAATTTAATCGCAGCATTAAGCATTTAGCAAAGCAAGGTGACATAGAATTTACTGTTATTGAAAAACCTGAAAAGCAACTTGAAGCACTTAATAAGACTCAACATTGGCATATAAACAAATGGCATAACACTTCAACTCCAAGTGGCTTTGAAAACAAAGAGTTCTGCCAATTTCATCATCAATTATTACAAAGCTCGCACCCTACGGCCTCCACACTAATGGCGACACTAACGCTTAATGAACAACTGATAGGGTGTATTTATTGCTTATCACACGAAAAAAATGTGTATTTTTATTTAAGTTGCCTTAAACCTTTTTCTGACAACAAAATAAAATTGGGGATAATTATGCATATATTCATGATTGAATGGTTAATATCTAATAACAACCGCTATAGCGGATACGACTTTTTGGCTGGAGATGCAAGGTATAAAAGCTCCTTATCATCGGTTAAAGACGAGTATTTAAAATTTACATTACAAAGTAAGGCCATTAAATTCAAAATAGAAAATACCCTTAAAAAAATGTACAAAATACTGATTAAGTAACAATCATATCCCCGTAGTGAGATGTTTGTTGTTAAGCGACATATGGGTTAATATAGTGAGCTGATCAGTGGCAGTAATACATTATGTCGAAAAATTTTACACTTTAAATACTTAACTGTATCAAACCAATTAAAAATAACTATAAATCAACACGTTATATTAGTGGCTCGTTTTATGCATTTAGATTCGGATATGTTTACCAAAAGCAATAAGTGGTAGTAAAGGATATTACAAATGAAAGATGAAACAGAAAACAAAAATTCACGAAGAAAATTTTTGGTAAGAACTTCCGCCGTATCTTTAATTAGTGCGCTACCTGCAACATCTGTTTGGGGTGCATGTACAGTGTCTGGCGCTTTATCTGGTGGCTCTAAAACAACTAACGATTGTTCTACCATTACGTTAACTGGAGGTCGCTCCCATGGTTTTTGGAAGGATATATCTACAGGTAACTCACTAGACTCTGCTTTTCCAAACGTAGTAACCGATGATCAAATAAACGAATTAATTATCCTTATAGAAGCTGCAAAAGCTCTTGAGGTTCCTTTAGGTAACAATCAATACGGCTCTCCGGAATACATGGTTATTGGTACAGCCCTTGGGCTTCAAGGGAGTGGTTCATCACCGAAAAAACATCTTGCAGCCGTTTTCTTAAATGCAATATTTGGTTTTTATTGTTCATCTCTACCTGTAACAGTAAACTCCGGAGAAACAATAAGTAACGGCGAACAGCTAGTAGCGCATTTGTATGCTTTACATTTTATTAGTGGTGGCCAAAATGATAGTAATTCATATTTCGGTTTTACTAGTGGCTCTACAGGTTTTACACCTTCATCAATCGGATGTATTTAAGATTTTTTCACATAATAAGTATTATTTCGAGAGTAACTTTATAAAATATTACCCCTCAGACGGATATGGCGTGGCTATTTTTAATAACGACTCTCGAGACACTACTTTTTTTCATGGTCCTAACGATAATCTAAAAAAACTATTTGAACTGGAATATTTTGATCTTCCTATATTCCAACAGTTAATTACTGCTGAGTTACAAGTTGCAACTCAGTTGATTAATAGGTTATTAGTGCACAATATTATATCCAAAGAGAAGTAACACTAAAAAATGCTAATTGACGTAGGTGAGTATTTATTTAGAGTAGACTCTGCTCCCTCTATTGTAAAAAACAATTTAAATTTAATGTATGGCGATGCCATAATTAAAAATTCATTAGCGCCTGCAGATTTTACTATTTCTTTACAACATGACTCTTTACTGCGTAAATTTTTAAAACCTCAGGTTACCTTTTATCTTGGAAGTAACAGTCCATTCAAGCCTTTACCAGCATCACAGTCTTATCCTGTAATGGAATGGGGAATGAATTGGTGTATTGCGGCAACAGACTTTAATAGATTAATAGTACATGCTGCTGTTTTAGTTAAAAACAACAAAGCCATTGTGTTTCCTGCTACACCTGGTTCAGGAAAAAGCACTTTATCGGCATACTTCGCCTTAAGCGGTTGGAAACTATATTCTGATGAAATGGCGATTATTGACCTTGAGACCTTAAAAGTAATGCCTCTATTTCGTCCGGTATGTTTAAAGAATGAATCGATATCGTTAGTCAAACAATGGTTCCCAGAATCTATATTTACTGGAATAGCAAAAGATACTCAAAAAGGCGATGTTGCTCATTTAAAAATTAATAACTTTGCTGAATACAAAACATTTTCACCGGTAGACGTTGTTGCAATAGTATTCCCAAAATACCAAAAAAATACAAAAACAGAACCTTACAAGATAAGTAAAATTGCAGGCTTTGAAAAGTTGGCGGGCAATAGTTTCAATTACAATATTCTAGGTAGGACTGGTTTTGAAACTATTCAAAGAATAATTGAACGCACACAACAAGTTGAAATTAATTATAATGACTTGTCTGATGTTGATGATTTATTAACGAGCGAGTTTACTCTTTGAATAAACAAAAAATATACAGCGATATTGAGAATCTTGTATTTCACAATGAAATCCCCACTATTGAGCTTAAACAATGGGAAAATATCATTCATGTTCTTAGAGAGGTAAATTTACTGGCCGCATGTTATTTTCGATTAGAAAAAGAAGATAAACTCACCTTACTGCCCTCATTCGCCCTTAAACACATGAAGTCTGCAGCTGTTTATAGTTCACGTCAGTCAGAGCAAGTTCTCTTTGAATGTAAGTTATTACAAAAAATATTAGACGCTGAAAATATATCCTCGGTATTCCTAAAAGGAGCGAGTTACACGCTTCGTAAAAGTAAGAATTCAGCAGGTAGGGTTTACTCCGACATTGATCTATTGGTTGCAAAAAATGAAATTTCCAAGGCAGAGCAAGCCTTAGCAAAGCATGCATGGTGCACAAAAAAAGTATCTGAATATGACAATAATTATTACCGTGAATGGTCTCATGAAATTCCACCGATGTTTAATATTCATAGAGGCACGGTATTAGATCTTCACCATAATATTTTATTACCTATAAGTGGAAGAGAAGTTAATGTCGAATTACTCACTGAAAACTGCCAGGTTATTGATGATAAATATACTGTATTAAGTCATGCTGCGACTATTTTGCACAGTATAGTTCACTTAATTATTAATGAAGATGTATCAAACGGATATAGAGATATTTTAGATATAACAACATTGATTAAAGAAAACGACTCACCTGAAT
>Ga0209396_1004384_pt1 | contig 13765 bp, 16 predicted proteins | sample GOMGulsemesocosm_6_FD_184638 | JGI IMG/M metagenome (GOLD analysis project Ga0209396, IMG submission 184638) | Methane-oxidizing microbial communities from mesocosms in the Gulf of Mexico - GOM8C Gulf of Mexico (SPAdes) (version 2) | ecosystem: Environmental > Aquatic > Marine > Cold seeps...
AAAACAGTGTCAGAATCACAGGTATAGTCCATAATAAATTCATCATTTCTCCTCACTCCATAAATAGTTGATGGCTAGTATGCTTATCTTAATGACTTAAACTTAATGAATTGTAGGATGAGGATCTTCAAGCCATTCAGGTGATACCTGCAAAGCATCAAAGCAAGATTCACAGATAGGATGACGACGGCTAAAGTCTAACAGGGGCATTAAGGTGACTTTGACCGCTTGTGTGGCTAACGTCTTCAAAGTATCAGATACCGTTTCAGCACGTAATAATGACATCATCCACTGATGCGGCATGGTTAAATATCGTAGTGCGGTATAGTGCTGGTCTTGCGCCTCGTAAACAGCAGCTAAGTTATGCTGAGCGGATATCCAAGCCATCAATAACGTTTCATTTTCAGGTTTGCTCTCCCATTGCTGCTTTATCTGTTCAACCGCATATTGATAACACAACTCGGCATTTTGCCATGACTTTTCACTAAAACAACGATGACCATCGTCCATCAACACTTCCCAAGTTTGCATAACCACACTCTAAACAATAATGATTCTCGTTTATATTTGATATTCATTATCATGTAAAGATGAATTTATATAAAAAGGGACATTACTTCATAATATTCAGTTCACATTCACCGATGACTCTTGTGCCCAACTCTGACGTTTACGGTAAATAGTCGAAGCACTAATATCAAGTAAAGCCGCTGCCTTGGGAATATTGCCATTGCAATGCGCAATAGCATTCTCAATAATTTTCTTTTCACTTTCCCACAATGGCACAATACCGTCATCAACACTGCTAACAAGTATGCCTTTTTCAGCTTTTACATTGTCAGCAAGGCTTGGTAACAAGGTTGGTAGCACCTCTCTCGAATTATGCATATTAATATAATCATCGTAAGCTAATAAATACGGATCTATTTTATTTTCAGCAGTCATATTTGCTTGCTGGATCTCAATCGGCAACATGCTACTCATCACCAACTCGCCATCATTTAACACCACAATTTGACGGATCACATTCTGCAACATACGGACATTACCCGGCCAAGCGTAATTAGTGATTATTTCAATGGCTTTACTATCAAAGCCTGTAAAAAATTTGCCCTCTTCTTTGCTGTAATCAATAAGTAACTGCTGAGCAATCAAGACACAATCATTGTTACGCATACGCAATGGTGGTAACTCAATGGGGATAACGTGCAAACGATAAAAGAGATCTTCACGAAATCGGCCTGCCGTCACCTCATTCCACGGGTTGCGATTTGTCGCACTAATAAATCGAACATCAACACGTTCTTCTTGTGATCCCCCTACTCGTTGAAATACGCCAGTTTGAATGAACCGTAACAACTTACTCTGTAAATCAAGATCCATTTCGCATATTTCATCTAGAAAAAAGGTACCACCATGCGCTCGTGTTGCAGCGCCATCTCGATTAGATGTCGCACCAGTAAATGCGCCTTTGACGTGTCCAAATATTTCACTTTCAATTAATTCTTTCGGTATCGCGGCGCAATTTAACGCGACAAAGGGTTTACTTTCTCGTATCCCGCAGTCATGTACCGCTTGTGCACAAACCTCTTTACCTGTGCCACTTTCACCGACAATAAAAACAGACGCTTTACTGCTTGCTACACAGTCAATGGTTTTATACACAGCTTGCATCGCTAACGACTCACCAATAAAGCCGTGGAAATGAGGTTTAGGTAAGCTACTTTCATAGTTTGCGACTAAGTTAATTAATTGTCGCTGTTTAAGGGCGTTACGGAGGGTAATTGACAGGCGTTTAGCATCAAAAGGTTTAATTAAAAAATCAAATGCACCCGCTCTCATCGCATCGACGGCAAGATCAATAGAGCCATGCGCGGTGATCATTATAATCGTAATATCAGGGTAGCGTTGCTGTACTGTCATTAAAATATCCATTCCTGAAATATCCGGTAACTGAATATCTAGGATCAATAGATCAGGCTGCCAACGAGTGAGCTCAACTAATGCATCCCGCCCAGATTGAACATACGTGACATTTGCCCCTTCATTACGTAAATAAGTACTATAAATGGCACCAATAGCAGCACTGTCTTCGACTAATAATGCTGTGAACTCCATATAATGACTCCTTGTCATATCAACCTTACGGCAAATACCTGAATACTTTGACCCTACTTTACTAATAACTACACTTGACATAGTTTAGGTATATATTAGTTAGGGATATGTCTTCGCCATGCCGTAAATTTTAAATCTCGCCACAAATCACGATAAAAATATAATAACAATAATGCGTTCACTGCGAGAATAGTAAATTCAATAAATCGATAACCTGAAACCTTAGTAACGTTTACAGTCAATAACACAATAAAGATTAGCCAGGATATGATTAGGTGTGACTTACAATAAGGTAAATAAACCAATCGCTGACTTATCACATAAAACAATATTCCCCGAATCAATACCGTTAACACCATAGTATTCAATAAACCCGTTAGCCCGTATGCTCCAACAGCCCAATAGCCAATAATTAATAGATGTAAGGCGCAGACACCATCAATAATTGATGTCCATCTCGCATTCTGTTTCAAAAAACAACCTATATTCAATAACTCTGAGTGGAAACGTAACGCCATAATCAAACACATCCAAGGGATAAGACTGATACTCTCGCGGTAACTTTCTGGCAGCATAACATCCATCAAAATAGGTGCCATGAACAGCATGCCACCTGCCAACAACATACCGATTTGCACGCCGAGTACGGCATATCTAGCACCCTGTTCAGGTTCAGTTTCATGCACCTTAAAGCGCCTTGCGTACCACCACATGCGAAATGGTTCAAAGGCTACCGAGATCATCAAGCCAAATTGTCCTGCAGCAAAAAATATAGCTAATTGCTGTTTGCCTAAATGGATCACGACCAACCAGTTTTCGGCACCATTAAGGCAATACACAAAAATACCCGAGCAAACAATAAAGGCGATATAACGGTAATGCTCTAGCGAAAAAGTTGCACGTGCACCTCGTAAATGAGAACGGAAATAAATTAACACTGCGATTGCAATAGCCGAGCTACTAATTGCACTCGACAACATCATCCCTGTCACCCCGAAACCGGAAACCAGCAGACCAATCGAAAGCACTGTTTGTAAGCAGCCTTGAGCAACCGAAAAGAACATAAAAGGCAGTGCACGATGGGTCATTCTAAAATAACAATACGGCACCGTGAGTAATGAAGATAAAGAGAGACTAATCAATAATAGTTGCAGATCAAATAAACCTAAACTAACTGGTAACCAACTCATGATTAATCCACTTAGCGGTAACGCGAGACTGAGAAATGCCATCGCACACAATAACGATAGTCGAAAGCATTGACGCATAACGGCATCGTTATCTGCTTTAACCTGACCACTGGCAAAACGAAATAAGATATCCCCTAACCCTAAAGTCAGAAATAAGCTCATCATTGAGGCAATACTAACCAAAAAATTAAGTTCACCATAATCAACTTGCGTTAGCATCCGCGTCACGATTGGCATCATGACAAACCCTAAGCCCTTTAATACGAAGATGCCCAATCCATAAATAAGCATTTCTTTTATGCTATTCATTTAATGCTGGCTCCTTCGATCAAATAAGATAGGCGGTGCGCTTGAACCTGTGCATTGAAACATAACTCAACTCGCTGCCGAGCAAGGTTGCGCATTTGTTCACGAGCATTATTTTGACACTGTATAAGTGCTTCAATCGCCAGCTTTAATGCAAATACATCTTTAGAGGCAACAATGTACCCTGTACCCTCCGTCACTATCTCACTGCACCCCATTACATCACTGGTAATAACAGGTAATCCCATCGCCATCGCTTCTTTTAATACCACAGGTCCGCTATCCCTATCACCATCTTCAGAGACACAAAATGGGGCAACAAAACCGTCATAATTAGCGCCTTTCTGTGCAATCCAATGCGGGGATCGGTAACCTAATAAGCGCACAAACGCTGTTAAGTTTAGTTTTCTAATTAGGTTGTAGAGTTGCTTTTGTGAAGGGCCCTGGCCAACAATATCGAAATGCGGGCGTTTGTTTTCAGCAATCAACGCCAACGCTTCCAACGCATAGGCTATGCCTTTTTTCTCCACCAAATGACCAACAAATAACAATTCGAGTTGCTTATGTGGCGGGGCAGGATGAGCGGGAAAGCGTGCTACATCGACACCACTGTGCAATAAGTGTAAATGTTTAGCACCTAACTGCTGAAATTTATCGAGCATATCTTGGCATTCGGCAATATTAAAATTACACGCTGTTAATTTGAATCTGATGTCATCATTCTTTTCATATACATCGCGCCCATGATCTACGCTCGATGTGGTGATCTCAAGCCAGCGAGCGGCAACGAGTGTATACGCTAAACTGCAATGCATAAAATGGCAGTGAAAGTGCTCACAGTGATATTTATCGGCAAGATAAGCTAATTTCGCACCATAAATAAGTAATAAACGGGTTGCGATCGCATGTTGATGTTTGGCACAACTAAACGCCTTTGTCATTGCTAATGGGTGCTTTGCAACAAATGTCGATACTTGCTTATTAGATGCGGTGTTTACATCAATAACATCCACGTTGACTGGCAATGTCACCGCTGAATCACGTTTAATAAAGCAAAATACTGTGACTTGATGTCCAGCTTTTGCTAAAGCGCATATTTCTGTTACCACAAATGTTTCAGAGGCTATTGGGAATTCAGGAACAACAATCGCGATATGTTTCATTGCTATGCCTTAAGCAAGAGAGTTAACCTAAGTATAGAAATAATAACGTTAATGGCATTGTGGAAGTGAATTTATTGCAGGTCTGCCGTATAATATCTCGTTTATAATCTCAATGAGTGTTTCTGACCATGTATATTGATCCTAAATGGCGCATCCTTACCGTTGGTGATGGTGATTTATCATTTTCCAATGCCTTACTTCAACATCATGTTCCGAAGCAATTAACCGCAACGATCTATGATCCGCTCGCAATATTACAAGACAAGTATGGTGATGATTTTCATCGGCAATTAATCGCTAACGATTGCCAAGTACTCACCGGATTTGATATTACCAAACCAGCAACATGGTCAGAAGTAAGCCAGCATAGCTTTGACTTGGTCATTTTCCAGTTTCCATTAGTGCCAGGGTTTACATCTAAGACCGAATTTAATGACAAATGTGCAGGCATTGGTATTAACACCCTTAATCGTCGTCTTTTACGCCAATTTTTGATTAATGCTAGCCAACAGTTACTTGATCCAGCGGGTCCACAACTATGCTATATCACCAGTAAGGACGTAAAGCCTTATTCTGAATGGAATATTCAACACTCGTTGATACTCAATACCGATATAAATTACCTCGGTGAAATGAAGTTCGACATTGCCAATTTCCCTGGATACCGTATTCGTAATGTCGATCGTGATAAGCATGTTAAAGATACCAAAGGTATTACCTATGTCTGGAGCCCACGTCCAGCCCACCAGCTCATGCAGGCACTTAGTTCGCAGTTAATACAACCTGCCTTATTAGGTGACGATTGTTGTCATTATTGCCAAGCGGGTCCATTCACTTCAGAACAACATCAACACGCGCATGAAAGCTCACGTAAACACTTACGCATGAAAGATTTTGAACAGCAGTGGCTTGCAGATTTACAAACAGCTTAACTCCCCGACTTCATCACTGCGTAAATATTTTGATGCAGTTACCTTCGCTTGGTAACTGCTGTAAATAAACACCAAGATAAAGGTAATACTCAACAGCATGATGATCGTTGGTGCAGGTGCACTATCAAGATAGAAACTTAAATAAACCCCAAAGAACGACGTCAGTAGCGAAATCAGCAAAGCAACAAACACCATACTTTGAAATTTCTGCGTGAGTAAGAAGGCTATCGCGCCAGGAGCAATCAGCATCGCAATAACCAAGATCATACCCACCGCTTTTAGCGCACACACTATGGTTAATGATAATAGCGATAACAAACCATAATGTAATACAGTTGTCGATAGACCAATGGCTTTAGCATGTTGGTGGTCAAACACAAAAACCAGTAGGTCCTTACCTTTAATCAACATAAACGCCACCACCAGAAAGGCGATAATGCCCACCTCCAGAATGTCATGCCAGGTAACACCAAGTACATCACCAAACAAAATATGATCTAAATGCACATCCGTTTCTATTTTAGTCATTAATACTAGCCCCAACCCAAACATCCCCGAAAACACCACACCCATAACGGTATCTTCTTTCAATCGGCTGTTGTCTTTAATAAAACCGGTCGCGAGAGCGCAAAACATGCCCGCGACAAATGCTCCAATGGCATAGGGAATAGCCAACACATAAGCAATAACAACACCGGGTAAGACAGAGTGAGAAATAGCATCACCCATTAATGACCAACCTTTTAATACTAAAAAACAAGATAACAGCGCAGTTGGGATCGCAACTAGCAGCACGATAACGAACGCTTGCTGCATGAACGTGAATGAAAAAGGTTCTAATACCACATTAAGTAGTGTTTCAGATAACGTATCGAATAATGTAACCATCATAGCGTCCTTGTCTATAGAGATTTGTTGTCATAAATAGGATTTAACTGCGCATGGTTAGACAGTGTTCGTTTCGCCTTAAATCTTGCGGCTAGATAACCATGCTTGGGTGCAAATACAAACGCCATCACAAAGACAACGCTCTGCAATATCACAATGATCCCGCCAGTGGCACCATCAATGAAATAGCTTAAATAAGCCCCTACAAACGAGCTTGTCGCGCCAATGAATACACTAAGCATGATCACCCTAGAAAATCGGTCACTTAATAAATAAGCGGTTGCACCTGGCGTCACGACCATCGCAATCACTAAAAATGCACCCACGGTTTGCAAGGCTGCGACAGTACATGCGCTGAGTAAGGTAAAGAAAAGGACCTTTAATGCATTCGGGTTTAAGCCAATACTGCGAGCATGGTTTTCATCAAAGAAAACCACCATTAAATCTCGCCATTTTAATATTAATATGAACAGTGAAATACCCGCTATTAACAGCAACTGCACTGTATCTGCAGGGGTAATAGCTAAAATATTACCTAATACTATGGTTTGAATATTCACCGATGTCGGGGCAAGCGACACCATGAACAAACCTAAGCCAAAAAATGAGGTGAAAATTAACCCTATAATTGCGTCTTCTTTTAATTTTGTACGCTGATTTAAAAACAACATGGTTGTTGCCGCTAAACCACCAGAGAAAAAAGCCCCTAACGCAAACGGCAAACCTAACATATACGCAGCGGCAACACCGGGAACAATAGCGTGAGATAATGCATCACCAATTAGTGACCAACCTTTCAACATAAGGTATGCAGACAAAAAAGCACACACACCGCCCACCAGCGCACTAATAAAAATGGCATTGACCATATAATCATAACTAAATGGCACCAATAATGTGTCTAGCATCGCTCCCTCACTACTGGTTTTTGTTCGCCATCTCCATAAAGTACCACCGGACGTTCGTGATCAGAAAGCACGGTCACTTGTCTGGCATCATCATCTTCATGCAGTTCATCGCCGGCAAGAATAAAGTGGCGTAATACACCACCGAAGGTTTTTTGCAGATTATCTTGAGTAAATATCTCGCGAGTTAACCCCGCGCCTAATATGGTCTGATTGATTAACACGGTCCTGTCGCAAAATCCCGGCACACTACCAAGGTTATGCGTGGAGACTAAAATCACTTTGCCTTCGCCGCGTAATTCACGTAATAACGCCATGATCTGCTCTTCGGTTTTTACATCAACCCCAGTAAAGGGTTCATCAAGCAAAATGACTTGGCTTTCTTGTGCTAATGCACGCGCTAAAAACACCCGCTTTTTTTGACCACCAGATAGCTCACCAATTTGACGGTGTTTAAACTCGCTCATATTGACGCGTTCAAGCGCTATATTGACCTTATCGTGATCATTTTGTTTGGCGATACGCAGCATATTCATATGCCCATAACGCCCCATCATGACGACATCCTTAACTAAAATTGGGAAATTCCAGTCAATCTCTTCACTTTGCGGAACGTAAGCAACTAAATTATTTTTTAAAGCCTTTTTTACTGGCAAGCCTAAAATATTTACCGAACCCTTAGCTAAAGTAACGAACCCCATTATCGCTTTGAATAAGGTTGATTTACCGCTGCCATTTATTCCTACTAACGCAGTAATAGAACCACTAGGTAAGCTAAAACTGGCATTAAATAATGCGGTATGACCATTCCGATATGTCACACTAATATCGTTAACTTCTAATCCCATCATTATTGATTTAGTCCTTCCGCTATTGTACTGAGTGTGACTTTTAACAAGTCAATATAGGTTGGCACGGGTCCGTCACTCGCACTTAGTGAATCAACATATAGTACGCCAGCATAACGACTCCCCGTCTCACGCGCGACTTGCTGCGCGGGCCGAGCAGATACAGTGCTCTCGCTAAAGACTGCTGAAATAGCATTCGCTTTCACAGTATCTATCACTTTACGTACTTGTTGAGGAGTGCCTTGTGCATCAGCATTAATTGGCCATAGATATAATTCTCTAAGATCATAATCCCGGGCTAAATAACTAAATGCGCCTTCGCTCGTGACCAACCATCGTTTGTCTTGTGGCAATGCTGCAAGTTGTTGTTTAAATGATTCAACAGCGTCAAGGATCTGTGCACTGTAGCGCTTGGCATTGTGGTTATAAATAGCCGTATTCGCACGGTCATATTTCACGAGTGCTTGACGGATATTCTCAACATAAACCAATGCATTAGACGCAGACATCCAAGCGTGAGGATTGGGTTTTCCCGAATAAGGCCCTTCCGCTATGCCCATCGGTACTATGCCATCAGTGACGATAACACTAGGCACATCGCGAAGATTATGAAAAAATTTATCAAACCATAGCTCGAGGTTGAGGCCGTTATAAATAATTAAGTCAGCGCCTTGCGCACGGCGAATATCACCAGGCGTGGTTTGATAATTATGGATTTCAGCATCCGGCTTGGTTATCGAGGTGACAATAGCCGCGTCGCCAGCAACATTTCTGGCCATATCCGCAATCACGGTAAACGTAGTGACCACTTTAAATTTATGTTCCGCTTGTGAAGAAGAATGAGCCCAGATTGACGTGGATGAAAAAAGCGAACAGAAGAGTAGTAATGAGGTAGTAAAACCAAACTGACGAGGCATGTTTATTCCTTGTTATTAATCCAATACCGATAATACTAACAAGGAATAAAAAACCTTTCAATACAAATGAGAATTATTATCAGTTAAGTTTTTAAGTATAGTTTTAGATGTGATTTAAGATGCGACTTTAAGTGTAGAACGAATGATAGAGCAAATAATCCCTATCACTTGTTGTTGATTAATCGGTCCCATTTCAAGCATAGATACACTGCTTTGATGCTCCCCACGTAACCATAAAAACCCTTGTTCATCAATGTGATCAAGGGTTTTTATAATGTCGCCATAACGGGCATGACGGACTTTAACAACTTGCCCTGGTTTTACCGATAACAAAGAATGCCAACAGTTAACCAAGACATAACTTCCTTCGGGAATACGAGGTGACATACTCGTCCCCCGCACTCGGCTAATATGAAAACCTAGCAATCGAGTTTAGGATAAACAAGCTGTTGCGCTGGCGGGTATGGTGATGTCGCGGTAAATGTGGCGATACCTTTTGTTGTCCAAAATATCTCAGCAAATCGATTTACTTTTGCTAATAAATCTAATGTCGCCGCTTTATCGATATTTTGCTTAGCTTTAGAGGCTGCGAGCATAATGCTATGAGTCAGTTCGTGCAATTCAGGGAACTGTTCTAATTGCGGTTGTTTAATGTAGTCGCCCCAAATAACCCGGATTTCTTCTTTCACTTTTAAACCATGCACTTCTTTCTCGGTGATCAAACGCGCAAACTGCGCTTGATCATTTAGGCTAAAAGAATCTTTACAGCCAAATTCATCCAATAAATCAACCATGCGTATCATAGTGAGTACGGCTAACTGTGCCGAGATAGGATCATAGATCTTGCATGGTATATCACAATGCGCTGATACAGGGCTAAATGACAATTTCTTATCCATTGCCGAAACTAATTTAAATAACATACTTAGCCCTTATTTTTTGTTGATTTGATGCGATTCGCGCGGCGAATACAAAACGCAGCATAACCTGCAGCTAATACAACCGGCGCAATCCAAAGTAAATGAATTAAACTTGATAGCGGATCACTGTGATCGTGTCCTGAATGTGCCAAGACCATCGGGCTCGCTAAAGTAAGGGTTAAAGCGGCTAATGCTTTTTTTGTGATGAGAGATTGAGTCATAAACATCCTGTTTAATAATGATTGCCAAATGATAATAGTTCTTATTTATATTTGATAATCATTATTAAGTAAAGAAGTTTTTAGATAATGTTATATTACGCTGTTGATATGTTTGTTTTGATCTACTTCAATCAAGTCCATGGTTTACATTTACGCTCAGCAATGAACATGAGAAAATGAGCACTGCCACAATCCATCGTCACAGCAGCCACTCAAGATACCCATGCAAACAACACACACTATTAGTATTAAAGATAAAATAAAAAATTTACCGGGTGTGCCTGCGCTATTACAGTTTTTTGATATTGGCTTTGATAGTGGTCAAATTCATGAGTGGCAAGGCGATCTGCTTAAACGCTTTAATGGCTATGTCATACTAACCAAACCTGAAGACTGGTTTGATTATCGTCGCTGTTTAAAAAATGCCTATTGTAAAGTGCAGCGTGGTCGCTTAGATCGAAGCAACAAAACACGCTCAGCTTGTCGTGGCTGCACTTCTTGTGAAAGACGCTAATCTGCTAGCTAAGACTTCACAAACACTAATAAACGATTATTAGCTGGCATAGTATGATCTTCTATTAGTGTGAGACCTTGTGCGTTAGCAAGCTCACTGATCGCTTCAATATCACGAATGCCACGCGCAACATCGATATTCTTTAACCACACATCAAAATCAGCATTACTTTGACTGGTAAATTGCCCCTGATAATTAAACGGGCCATAGATAAACAGTTTCCCACCTAACGACAGATGCTCACCAACACCTTGAAATAATTTTTTAACTAAGGACCAACTAACAATATGCAAGGTATTAGCCGTGAAAATACCATCCACTTTTTCAATTGGCCAAGCTTGGTTTAGATCTAACAATAAAGGTGGTTGTAAGTTAGCGAGGCATACACTTTCTAGCCAACTGTGAATACCAGGATGATTACAGGTTAAATCACTGGTTTGCCAAGTAATATGTGGTAATTTAGCAGCAAAATACACCGCATGTTGTGCACTTCCGGTGCCTATTTCCAATATCCGCTGGGGTTTAATAAGTTCGCCAGCGAGTACAGTTAGAATAGCGTGTTTATTATTTTCACAAGATTGTGAGAAAGGTTTTGTCATATTCCACCTACATCAATTGCTCATTACCATTATTACTAGAATTAGCAGTTTAACTGATATTCAAAATAAAAGGTGGCCGCAAGCTATACTTTACTAGTAGAAAGCAGCTAATGAGTGGAGCGAATTATGTTTTTTAAACATAGAGGCAATAACGATATGATAGAGGTGATAGGACAAGATGATCTTACTAATCTATTCCATAATACTGTATTAGGTCGTTATCAGGTTGGTGAAGAACAGCAAGACCCTGAATCATTTAATAAATCAGATTTGCTTTTCCTATCAGGCGAAGAACTACCACGTTGCTGGACCGATCCCCACTACCGAGAACATGAACATTAACACTAATGTAAACGGGAACGGGAACATCCTGTTCCCGCTGTATTATTTTATAAGCTTGGTGTCATTGCGACATCGTTAGCGAAGCGACGACATACCCAAAGTAGGCTTATCATCACTAAAACCGCAGTCACCAGCATCACCGAACCAAGGTTAAATTGATCCTTTGCCCCCATTAATGATGCAGCTAGCGTTGCAAGACCCGCTCCTAAATTTTGCATGCCACCTAAAATAGCGCCCGCTGTACCAGCATGACTTGGGAAAGGTTGGATAGCTGCGGTAGTGGCTGCTGGGAATATGATGCCAGCACCGATAAACGACACGAACCCTCCACCAATAAGCGATACCACAGTAACAAGCCCTGCCATACCCGGTATGAAAATAATCAAGGCACCAATGATCAGTGTCGCCATACCAATATTAAATAGATGACGTTGACCGATACGCGCCGATAGCGCTGCTGATAACCATGCACCTAATAAATACCCCGGTAATGGTAATACAAACAACCAGCTTACCCTTGTTGGGTCTAGTTTTAAAACACTACCCAATAATACCCCTGCTGCCGCTTCAAATACGGCAATACCCGCAAATGTCGCAATCAAGCAAAATACATAACCTTGGAATTGACGGTTACTCAGTACATAACTATAACTTGTCCAAACGCGTTCATTACGACGGTTTTTTTTCGGTAATGTTTCATCGAACATTGTAAACATAGCTAATGTGACTAGCGCGCCAAAAACCAGTAAAAATACATAACTTGCATGCCAATCAAATGCCATTGACAGATAGCCACCAACCACAGGTGCAAGCAAAGGTGAAAATATCACCCCCATACTAACTAAGCTATTGGCTTTATGCAGCGCTGCACCATCGTAGCAGTCACGTGTGACCGTTCGCGACATTGCGCCCGCACAACCCGTTCCAGAACCTTGGATAAAGCTGGCTAATAGAAACAATTCAAAAGACGATGCAAACAGCGCCCCTAACGTACCAAGTAAAAATATCAGCATACCGCTCATGATCACAGGACGTCTGCCAATGCGGTCTGATAATGGTCCATAAATAAACTGCGATAACCCATAAGGGATCAAGTATGCAGCCATAACGGCCTGTAAATACGTAGGTTGAACAGCAAAATCGCTGGCCATTGCAGCAATTGATGGCACATACATCGTTTGTGTCATTTGTCCCACGGCTGTCAGAATAATAATTAGAAATAGTAACTTTGCCATATTGGCAGAAGACGATTGTTGTAGCACAACCATACCCTCATAATAATATACGAATATAAAACGGTAATTAAGGCTAAAAACCGCAATAATTAGAGATAAACTCTAGTTGGATTGATAATGAAAAGATTGGTGACAGGCTAAATCCATATACGCAATATCTTACTCTGCATTTCAGGCGGCATGATAGTCTCGAACACATACTATCGCAAGCAAAAACACAGTATTAACACCCTACTTTTTCACCCATTAATGCATTAGTTTATCTAATGAGTGAGCACGTATTGAACGATGTCAAATATCACCACGGTTTGCTCATTGCAGTGACTTGGTTTTTATTACATTGAAAGTGATGTTAAGTCTTCCTGTAATCTCAGGAACAACGAAGGCAAGGATGCTTTTGTCGATATAATTGAGGCTATGGATAGTCACATGATGTTCATTTTAAAACTCCATATCTATCGCATCAGCGGTAGCCAGTACTGGGTTAAAAGTAAATGATATTGCTATGACTGCAATCCATACTCTGAACTCCATTCAGCATTATTTACCGTAAATAGTGCTATTAAACAATATTAACGCTCCTTTTCAGGTTTACGGCTACCGAAAATTAGAATTTATATTAAACTCATTAAAGTAGGGTGAGTTATCAGTTGGACACGGTGGAAGC
>Ga0209396_1004386_pt1 | contig 13760 bp, 17 predicted proteins | sample GOMGulsemesocosm_6_FD_184638 | JGI IMG/M metagenome (GOLD analysis project Ga0209396, IMG submission 184638) | Methane-oxidizing microbial communities from mesocosms in the Gulf of Mexico - GOM8C Gulf of Mexico (SPAdes) (version 2) | ecosystem: Environmental > Aquatic > Marine > Cold seeps...
TTACTGCTTATCTCATCCCTTTGTGTTCGTTTCAAGATTAGTGGACAATTACATCATTTGTGCCACCTAATTACATCAGAACTGCCAGTCATTATCATCTAATACTGTCACCTAATAACATTTACTGCGACCACTGAATAACATTAGGTTTACCACTAATAAATATGATCACTTTGTGCGCATTGCGGAAGTTATGAGTCCAAACATCTGATTTGTCTATAGTCCGCTACTAGATCTAATTGGAGACCTTCTAATCTTTATCTAATCACATGTTTTTTAACATTTGTCTAATTTATAGGAGTTCGGCGAGTTTAAAAATAGGTGTTATAGTTAGGTGAAATAATAAGGAAAACGGATACCATAGTGAAACTATTACTAGCAGTTATACTTTCTTTCTTATCACAATACTGCATTGCAAGTGTTGATGAATCCAGATATTTAGAGTTGAGATCTCAAATTTACCAAACACCTGAATTGGCGCTAAATGAAATTGAGCGTGTGATTGAAGAAGGTGGACATTCAAATGAAATGAAAATTAAGCTACAGTTTTTACTAGCGGAAGGATATAACCAATTAGGTGATAAAAAAAAGGCTATTATTATTGCCAAAAATGTAAAGGATAAGGCTCATGAATTCGGATTTAAACTCTTAGAAGCAAAAGGTTATCGACGGTTAGCTTTCTTTCAAGGTAATGATACGCAGCTATCTCTAGAGTCAGCACTACTTTATGTTGATAAAGGGTATGAAATTATCAACAGTATTGACAACCAAAAAGAAAAAGCAGAGGCGTTATTACATTTAGGCAGCGTTTTAATTCACCTTGATCAACATATTCAAGCATTAGAGTATTTCTACAAATCTTTGAAAATTAGTCGAGATACTGGTGAACATGACTTACACAGCAGTATTCATGGAAACATTGCAATGATTCATACTAAGATTGGCGATTATCATAGTGCTATTAAATATAATGAATATTGGTTAGAGCTTACTGGGGTAACCGAGGTTACTAAATTTAAAATTAATAGTAATCTAGGCACTCTTTATCATCTGTTAAAAGATAGTAATTCTGCTCTGAAATATTTTGAACTAGCAATGAAGTATAATGGTGATGAAGATGTTTCTTGGAGGATGATTAGTAATATTGCAACTATAGGAACCATAAAACTCGATCTTGGAAAGACTGAGGAAGCACTCGATACTTTTAACAAAGGTTTAGCTATTGTAAAAAAATCTGCACGCCGAAAAGAATTTGAATCTTCATATGGATATTCTCTTTTAGTATTTGGCAAAGCTCGGTCTTTACACCCCTCTATAGAGTCTCTAAAACTAGCAAATAAGGCCCTTCAATTGTCGACGACTCTTGAGATTAAATGGTCTATGAGAAAAGTAAATAAATTCTTAGCTGATGCCTATTCTGAAAATAAAAATGATACCGCTGCAAGTAAGCACAACAAGCTTTATTTAGCATTAAACGATGAAATTAGTAAAAAGGAAATACACGTAAAATTACAAAACCAAAACCAACGACCCGAATTAGAAAAATATTTTGATGCGATAGATTCTGAACGTAAAAGTCACAAAATAGGGATGATGAGAAAAGATAAAGAGCTGCAAAATTTTATAACTGTTTTCTCGATATTAGGATCAGTTCTTTTCTTCATTACGTTGTTTATTTTTTATCGACGCTATTTTCATAAAAAACAGGCTGAGCAATTAAGAATTCAAGTCAAAGAACAAACCAATCAAATTAGAGCTTTGGGTGATATTGGGAGAAAAATAACGTCAAATCTAGATCTTAATATAATCACTAAACTAGTTTACAAGCACGCTAATGAGTTATTTGGCGTTGATCGCTTTGCAATTGGTATCTATAATTTTGACAATCAACAAATCAAGATCGATTTTCCAATTGAAAATAAATGCCCTTTAAAACCATATATAATATCGATGACTGATACGGATAATCTGGCCGTACAATGTATCAATGACAATAGTGAAATCATTGACGGGAATAAACCTTTGGGCAAGAGCCTTGAAGATTTACCACAAAGATCCATTATGCATATTGTTATGGGAGCTAGTGCCTATTTCCCTTTATTGATAGAGTCTACCATTATTGGCTGTATACACATTCAACGAAGTTCTGGTGACGGTTTTAGTGCAGCCCACTTGAGCATGATGAGAACCATTGTTTCATATACTTCAATTGCAATCGATAATGCCTTGACTCATAAAGCACTTAAACAAGCTTCGCATTCTGATTACTTGACCCAATTACCCAACAGGAGAGCCTTTATCGAAACAGCCGAATATCAATTGGAAGTGTGTAAAAGAAATGAAACACCGCTGTGTTTTGCTATTGCAGATATCGATAAATTTAAACTATTTAATGACAACTATGGGCACGATGGTGGTGATTTTGTTCTAAAACAAGTGTCAAAACTATTTCAAGAGCATATAAGAGAGCAGGATTTGGTGGCAAGATGGGGCGGTGAAGAGTTTGTTTTCATGTTTCCAAACACAGATTTGACTGGTGCGATAAATATATTGGAAAAGCTACGAATGGAATTGGAAGATGCACATTATGAGTTTAATGATCAAAGTCTCAATGTTACGTCTACATTTGGAGTCACTAAGGTAGAAGATAATTTCAACCTAGATTATATCATTGATATTGCCGATTCGGCTCTCTACGAAGGTAAAGAGTCAGGCAGAAACAAAGTAGTTCCAAAACTTAATAAGATAATGTCTTTTAAAGATATATCTGAACGTAATTGATCTTTCCCTCGATATAAACATTAACTCAACTGGCATGGGTTTAATAACTTGTTAAATCCATGATAATACAGTTTTATTATCTAAAACGTACTTAATTGTTAATGTCTATATTGTGGCAATAGCTGTCATGTATCAACTACTCGATTGGACTTATAGTGTTATTAAATAGGGCTTGAAAGGCCCTATGAAACACTATGGGAATCCCTTTGAAAATTATAGTTTTTATCTATGGTTCCATTTTTTGAAGTGATTATTAGTAAATATCTGTCAAATTCTGTCACAATCCCGCCAACCAGAGTGAGTACGGCATCAAGTCATTGAAAACAATAAACTAAACTGTTAAATTCCCTCAAAATTTAAGGGGTATTTTATTTATGGAAATCAAAAGTTCAAGTTTCTTTGCACCTGTTACACAAAATGTAAAAACAGAACCTACTAAAAAAACACTTGAAGAAAGCGAAGAAATTGCTCCTGCAAAACTGGCTGATGATGTCGTAATACTTTCTTCTGGAGGTGGGGCACATCCCGAAAGACCGAAAAAGGTTTAGTCGTGATAACTGTTGAATTAGGTTATTTAATAGTTAAGATAATACTTGCTGTTTTAGCTGTGCTTTTTATTTATGGTATCAAGAAAAATAGGCTAGATAAGACCGAAATAATTATTTATGCGTGTGTAGGTATTAGTTATCACTTTGCACAAGCATTATTGGAAATGACCTCTTTTTATACGTATTATTTGTATTTTGCTGCATGTTGCATGGCAGTGGTTGCATCATCTCTCTTTTTTCATGTGATTTTACGAGTAGAACATTCAAAATCCGTTTATTTTGTTTATGGCTTACTCTTTTTTAAGTTTTTTATGTATATGTTGCTATATCGGGTTCGAGTGATTGTTTATTCTTCAGATGAGTCAATAATGTGGCTCATAAACACACAGTCATTTCTTGTGTTACTTAGTGATTTTTTGATTGTTTTGATTTTGGCGTTAAGGGTGAGTAAATGGAAATTACGTTTTATGCAGTTTGCTTGATTTTAATTGCTATTTCAGTATTTATTAGGACTCAAGAAGTTAAACGTAGAAATGAGAGTTATTACTTGAGGGCTTATTTTGATATTTTTGAATTGCCTACTCTTGCCGAACGCGCAATCGCTTTAGAACAGTGGGAGTGTAGAGCTTATAAACAAGCTTATCCAAACCTACATAACACTAATTCCTCGCCACTCACTTCAAAAAATGTTGTTTCAATCCATAAATCCATTTAGCCAGCTTTGGCTTTATCTTCTGCAAATATGGAAGGGTGATTTTCTTGTAATTCAGTCATGAGTATATCCGCAACATCGCCAATTTTAATCCCATCCTGAACCGTTATTCCCCTTAGCTGAATCGCGGTAAATAACCCTTCCATTAGAGAGCTTTTAATTTCTTCAGCGTTAATATTGTAAGGAATTTGGACTGGCTCTTGCTTTCCTTTACCGCTAACAATCCAATCAAGAGTATACCCAGTTTCATTACTGACCTGAACACAGTGTTCATAAGGTATTGTTTCTCTACTTGTCCATGTTCCAACGGTCGAAGGGGCTATATTCAGAGTTCTTGCCAGAGCAGCATTAGATTTTGATTTTGTTGCAATTCTTAATCTTTCCATAATCAACTGAAAATCAATGCTTTTTTTACTTTTTGTCATGCTTCAGATCTCTTTAAATTAAAATAAACTACAAATGTACTTGCTTTGTACTCGTATGTAGTTTAATTTTGTGTCTCGTTGGTAGTTCATTCAGGTCAATTGTAGTTCATCTGAGTGGCACTGAGTCTTAATTACCATCTTTACATAGGTGTTCCATGAATACAAATTTCGCATTACTGGCTCGTTTTGAAACACCTATAATCAATCTAAATGATGTCTGCGAAGAATTTTTTGGTGTTTCAGTTAAAACTGCTAAACAAAAAATTAAAGGTCAAGATTTCCCAGTACCCACCTTTCGTTTAACTGAGTCTGAACGTTCACCTGTTTTTGTTAAAGTCGAAGATTTAGCGCTTTATATTGATAAGCGTCACTCTGAAGCCTTTCAAGAATGGAATAAGGTTCAGGCTGCCTAATGACTAAAGACATCTATTTTCAAAATGAAGCATGGGGCGATGTTGCAATACAGCATCAAGGCCAAGTGCATCATTTTTCGAATTTAATGTCTCTTATCGCATTTTTACAACCTATCTATGGCACAGACTTTAATCTAGTTGAGGTTACAGAAGATAATTATCAAACCCTTTATGACTTAGGGGCTTTTGATGACCAATAAATCAACCTCTATTCCTTGTAAAGTCGATGCGTTATCGCTGACTTGGTCACCTTTAGAACTATTACGCATTAAAGACTTAGCAAGAATAGGCGCTTCGATTAAAGGCGAAGTCATTACCAGTTCAAAAAACGTAGCATTAATTAGGCACTTAGAAACTTTAAAAACTCAAAAAGATAGAGACTTACTTAATGTTACGGCTTTTGATTCGAACGGTTATAACGACGTTCTGAATCGCTATAAATCTTCATGCACTGAAATAACACGTGAATTCAATAACCGAAGACACAAAGACATTTCCCTTAAAACATCATACTTAACATCGAATGAAGTTGCCGCGAGATACGAATTACGCGACATGCTAAAAGGTGAATTTGAAGTCGATACTTCGACACATTATGGTGACCGACTCAATAACCTTTTAGATAATATCGGCATAGATTTACTAGATACGCTTTGCTGCGGTGAAGCTGAAAGAATGGTTTGTCGTTTAAACCATGTTTTTACGTCTGAAACTTATATGTGGACGGTAGTCAATAATCCATCAGGCCGTTTTAATTATCAATATTCAGCCAACCTTTATGCTGACGGTGACCATGCTGGGATAATTGCGTGGGGTGGTAAAAACCTTGGTTGTTATCTCTCATTTATGGGGCTTGGTTGTGATGCTTTAGATTTACCGCGCCTGTATCAAGAAATTAAAAATATCCCAGAAATAAAAATCACTCGAATTGATTTAGCGCATGACGATTTTTCAGGTACTCGCTCTGTCAATGTTGCTCGAAAATACGCTAAAAAAGGTGGGTTTAATTCTGGCGGTCGTCCTGCTTCTTATATGTATATTGAGTCTGGTCATCTAACCAAAAAAATGAAAAGCGAACTAAAAACAGAATACCGTTTTGTCCCTGATAAGGGGCGTTCTTTATATGTTGGCTCACGTGCATCAGGCAAGTTATTACGTGTCTATGAAAAAGGCATTCAGATGGGTGACCCAAAAGACAAATGGGTGCGCTGGGAATTAGAACTTCATTCCTCACAACGCGTTATTCCACTCGATACCATTATAAAACCCAGTGAATATTTAGCGGGTGCTTATCCTGCATTATCGTTTTTAAATGAAGAACAAAATGTCATTAAAACAACGATAAAAAAAGTACGTATGACAGTTGAACGCATTATTGAAAATCAAGTTATTAGTACGCGTAAAGCTATCAATATGATGCGCGTTCTGTGTGATATGAGTGACGTACAAATCATCGATAAATTTCTTAACGGCATTGTTAACCCATACAGCAAGGAAGCTTTTCCCAAGCGGCTAACAATACCCATAAATGAACAGCAATTTTTAGAACAACAAGCATTAGTCGAAAATCATTTACAACAAATTCAAACAACCTAAAAGAAAGGAATATAGAAATGTCTAAATTAAAAGTAATCGTTTTATCTGTTGCCATGGGTGCTGGTACAAGTTCAAAAAGTGGTCAGCCTAAACCTTATAAATTCTCAACAGTGGCTTATTTAAACCCTGCGTCTGATTTCTTAAATGACCAGCACAATATACAAAAATGTGGCTATGAAGTTAAAGAAGTTTCTATGGCTTACGATGCCGGTCTTTATCAACATTTTAAAACTAATTGTCCTTTTAACACGCAAGTATTTCTATTGTTAGAAGCTGATCCAGAAAACCCAGCACGAAATATTGTTTCGGGTTTTGAATTAATAAAGTCTTAGAAAAAAATGACATATAAACAAGACTCAATTCAAGAAGCTGACAGAGACGAATTTTTTAATTCTCATTACTCAATTACAGAAGCACGAGTAACTAACAAAAAATACGCTGTTTTGATGTTTTTGATCCTTGTTGTTTTTATGTCTTACGATTCAAAAGCTGCTCAATGTGGTGTTGCTGGTTCCTCTTGGGAGTCTAACGGCAGCACTATCCAGACTTACACTTTAAATAGTGATGTTGAATGTTTGGACACTGTTTTATTAACAAGTGTTGAGTACGCAGTTTTACAAGAGCGCTCTAGCTCTTTAGCAGGATTGGAAGAACTTCTTGTCACGCTTTTTGCGTTTGATGTAGAAGTATTTGCAATAGTTGAATTAGGTCTAATTATGGCTTTTTTAACTTCACATTATGGCGGACGTGTTGTTCGCTGGTTAGGTAAATAAAATAAGGTATTACTATGAAAATCGGAAATTTATTAAAAAGTTCAAAAGCTAAAATGGGTGCTGGTGTTGCTTTAATCGGTGGTTCTTCTTTCGTTGCTCAAGCTGAAGATTACACCGCACAGATTGGTACTGCTGCGACTGATGGAAACGCTAACATGTTAGCTGTAATTGGTGCGGTTATTGCGCTAGCCATTATTGGTTTTGGTGTTGGTCGTATGCTTGGTTGGTTCGGTCGATAATTAGGTGGTAATTTCCATCTTTTTAGCCTGTTGCCTCTACTACGCAATGGTAGAAGGTTTTACAAGCGGAATAAGGGCTTCATAGCCCTTTTTTTTACTTTCTTTTTTAGCTCGGATTAATTATGTACAAGTTTATTTTATTACTGGTTATTTCCTTTTTTAGTTTTAATTCCTACGCTGATTTTTCTTATTCTGCTAAGACTTCAAAAATACCATATACACCATCTAGTTGTAGTGATTTAGTAAGTTGTTTAGATCAACATAAACCATTTGAAAATGGTGGTCATCCTTACGCGCCAACTGGTGATTATAGGATAATAACTTATACAAACCCTTCTCGTGTATCTGTGATTATGGAATACGCCACAGATTACACCGCTAATACTTCAGACTATCAAATAATTTTTACATATTCAGATGATTGTTATGCAAGCACTTCGTCTCTACAGTGTGGTCTTGAGTGTGCTTCTCGTAGCTCATGCTTTGAACTAGCAGCTTCTCAATGTCAATTTTTAGCTCAATTTGACTATTCAAACCCCTCTAGCTGGTCTAGAACGTGTACCACTATTGTAAGTGAGGGAAATCTTGAAGGAGGTATAGGGCAATCTGATAATTATAATGTTATTGCTATGGGTGCGACTGGCTCTACTGGGGCGACTGGGGCTGATGGTGCCAATGGCTTAGATGGAATTGATGGCGTTATTGGAACTGATGGTAAAGATGGAACAAATGGAACTGATGGTACAGATGGGGCTGATGGTGAAATTGGTTTAACGGGTGCAGATGGAGCTAATGGAACTGATGGAACTGATGGAACAAATGGTACTAATGGAACTGATGGTACTAATGGTTCAAATGGCATAGACGGAATTAATGGTCAAAATGGTTTAAATGGTCAAGATGGTTCACAAGGATTAATCGGAGCAACGGGGGCAAAGGGTGAGCGTGGAGAAGTTGACCAAGCTGTTTTAGATGATTTACAACGTATAGATTTATTAAATATTAATCGTTTAAATGTAATAGAGACAAACGATTTAAAACAAGATAATGAAATTGGTACGGCTCAAGAGGATTTATTTACTTTATTTCAAAAAGACTTAGTTCTAGAAAGTGGTCAAGCGCTTATTGATGCAGATGTTAAAACTAATGAATCCGCTATTGCTATACTTGCACAAAATGTTCAACAAATTAACTCTACTCCTCCCGTTGATGGAATTGACGGTACAAACGGAACTGATGGTTCAGATGGTGTTGATGGTACAAACGGAACCGATGGTACAAATGGAACTGATGGTAAAGATGGTTTAGTGGGGGCTGCTGGTCTTGATGGGGCTGATGGGGTTAATGGTTCAAATGGTATTGATGGTTTAAATGGTTTTAATGGTGCAGATGGTGAAAATGTAGATACTGACGCGGTAGTTTCTGCAATAGAGACTTCAACGGGGTTTTTAAAAACTCCACAATCAATAGAGGCTAATTCTAGCGCTTTCAATGCTTATGATAATTTATTCAGTGAAACTCAAATTTCTGAAGTAAACGCTGAAATTTTGGCAATACAAGAAGAAATCAAACTAGAAAATTCTGTTTTTACCGCATTAGTTAAAGAGAAGTTTTCCTTTAATACTACATCGTCAGGTTATCAATCAAGAGCTTTAGACATTGGCACTTGGGGTTCCCATGACGTTTCAATCGGTCGCTTTGCTGAACATTTTGGCGGTCTCGCTAATATTGTTTATTTCTTTGCTGTTCTGCTTGCTCTAACTATCGTTCTTTCAGGTATTAAATTATGAAATATTTATTATTTGCTTTGTTTTTAATTCTGCCTTTTTCGACTTTTGCAGCCCTACCTATACCAGTCGAACAAGAGGTCACTGGCCTAATGGGAATGGTTAAGTTTGTTACTGACTTCCTATATACAATTTATGCTTTTATTTTTAATTACATCCCAAGTTTGATTGTTGATTTTTTTGTCTGGTTAACGGCTTGGGCCTTAAAGATGAAGTTTTATTTTATGTATCAAGGGTTAGTTTTTGCGCATGAAGTGGCGATCCTCTTTCTTGATTTAATAGATATATCGAGTGCTGTTAATACTGCTATTTCTTCACTACCGCAGGACATGAAACAACTGGCCGTTGATGTCAGGTTCTTTGAGTCTTTAACGTTAGTAGTTGAAGCTTGGATAACTCGACTAGTTTATTCGGGTTCTTGATTATGAGACAACCTTACAAATTTTTATATTATTCTGCTCGTTTATCTTTCTTGATAATCCTTTCGTTTATAACGCTTTTCTATTTTCGGTGATACATGGCTACTAAAATATTTCACGGTCCCCCTGGTTCTTATAAATCATCTACAGCAATGTGGTTTGAAATCTTGCCAGCTTTGCGCGCTGGTAGGGTGGTTGTCACTAATTTACAAGGCATTTGCACTATTGACCAAATGCAAATGGAACTTAAAGAAGTCTTTCCAGAATCAGCTCGTTTATTAAGAATTAGTATTGGCTCTGATGAGGGCATGCTTTTAATCAGAAACTTTTTTCATTGGTTGCCAATTGGCGCTTTGATTTTTATTGATGAAATACAAGACGTTTATCCAAATGATAAATCTTTCAAAGCGGCTGATTATGATTATGTTTCAGAAGGGCGTTTTGATGAGCAGTTATCAGATGATTTTGTAAACATATATCATCGTGAACAGCGACAAATTCAACATGATATTGATGTTAATGATTACCTTGATGATATAGGAAATTCTTTATTTGATGATAGAAAATATCTTAGATATCCGCGCACTTTGCGTGAATGTTTTATGCGTCACAGACATTACAATTGGGATATTTTAATAGCAACGCCTGACATTAAAGAGGTTTCAAGCTTTGTTCGTTCTGTTTGTGAAGTTGCATATTGTCATAGTTCAAAAGATGCTATTCCAATTCCTTACTATAAGCGACGACCAAGAATCTTGGAGCATTTACCCAAGAGCAACGGCTTAACTGTTGGTAAGAATGATATTGTTTATTTTAAGAAGGTGCCGCTCGATGTTTTCAAATTATATAAGTCCACAGCAACAGGAAAAAATACTAAGTCAGGCGCTGGTCAGTCGCCTTTTACTTTTAAGTTGGTTGCTGGTCTCGCCCTTATATTATGTTATATATTTTATATGGTTTTCTTTTTCTTCGATGGTGATAGCGACAAGGTTTCTGTATCGCCAAACAACTCGAAGACTACTCAAATACAACCGCATTCGAAAGCTAGTCAAACACCTAAAAAAACTAGTCAAAAAGGCGCTAGAAATCGTGCTCAAGGTATGCCGACAATTGATGATGTTTCTTTTCGTGATGCTAATGTTTCGTCTATTATTACGAGCAATAACTTTGTAAATCTGCCTTATTCAGCTAGTTTTATTTATATCAATGGTATAACGACTGTTACACATGGTAACCATCAAGTTTCACGCGATTATGTTTTTACAATATATGTTCATGATGAAGCTTTTTCTGTTAATTCAGAATCTTTAATTGATATGGGCTACAAGGTCTTTTATAAGAAACCTTGTCTTGTTGAATTACGTTCCGATATTGGAAGTAATTACGTTTATTGCGAGCCTGAGAGGCTTATTAATAAGACTGAAGAGCAAAACGCAGTTGCTAATGTTTCACTTTTAAATTAAATCTAAGGTTTATTATGTTTTATTTTCTTTCTGTTGTTTTTGTGCTTTTGTCTATATATTTCGCTTTTGATGCAATGAAAAAGGAAGATACGTTTATGCGGATTGGTGCCTATGGTCTTTTGTTAACTTCTTCCTGTATGTTTACAGCAGTTGTATATAATGGGGTTTTTGCATCGCAGATATAAACTTCTTTGTTTTCACGTTAGCAAATTAGTTTACGATGTTTGAGAAGTCCTTCCAATCGCAGCACTGTATTACCTCAAGGCCGCACGGTGTTAAATTGATTTCTAGTGGTGCTTAGGTCAAACAACAATCATTATTAAAATTCACCTCAGCCGTCCTGCAAAACATGTTTTATTCTTTATCTCTTTGCCAAATTGACGAGGGAGGGCGAAGCCTGAGCAACGACGAGGAATGTGGCAAAGAAAACCCATGTTATTCATACACACATTTATATATCACAAAATATAACATTCCTTTTTTTGACTTTTTGATAGTCTACGTTACAATTTATTTACAAATACACATGGAATGTTATTTATGACTACTGAAGAAATTGAACGGATGAATATCCTCTCTGATAAAGCCCTTTCCTTAACTGCCACTCGAGAAGAGCTAGACGAATTTTATGACCTACTTAATAAAATGAAAAACTCTAATACACATAATGTTGTTCTTGGGTTTCTTCACTAAGATGAGCTTTCACTTTAATATTTTATGGATATTAGTATTATACAAGTGTCGTTTATGTGCGCATTGCGGAATAAGTTGGTATCAACACAAAACCTTCCGCAGCTAGCCATAAGCTGACGTTACCTTTTGCTTCTCTAATGGCAACAAGCGGTCATTTAAATAAGATTAATTTTGAATGATATTTTTAACAGCCCCTTGAATTCAAAGAGCTATTAACTTAAAGGCGATTTCTTTTAGGAGGGTTGTTAAGTATAAGATTAAAAAGCGTTACTTTGAGTTTTGTATTCTTTAGCTTCACGTTCTTTTTTCTGTTTTTCTTGTTCAGCTATCACAGCTTGATGGTTTTTTGGATAAGTATATGTGAGGTACGTTGTTGTGTCAGGCCATCCTCTATTTACTTTTAACTCAATACCATCTTCTAAATTCCACTTGTAGGTCACAGCACCTAAAGAAGGTTTTCCCTTAGCCAAGCTTGGTTTTCCATACTTATTGGCTACGAAGCTTTTTACTTGTGTTATTTGTGCGCTGTCCATATGGCTAGGGAATGTGTATTGGGCTAGGGAAAAAAAGCCATCAAGCGTATAAGTAATGTATAATTCACTACTGCCTTTTAATACCTTATCAGTTAGATATATATCGCCCCAATACTTTCTACTTTCACGCTTTACAACAGCCCCAGATTTTTTAGCTGCTGACATCAAACTATCCCTATCAGCGCATTTTAATGAGACATTGAAAAGTTTGGTTTTACTGACTTTTTTACAGTGCTGTTGCTTTTCTAGTGCTGCTAATTTGAGGTTAACTCTATTAATATCGTCATTAGTATAGTTGGGTGGGCCTAGCTTGTACCAAAAGAGTGCTTTGTTTAAGTCCTTTTTAACGTCTGTACCATGTTCATACGCTGAACCAAGTCTTATGCTTATATCAACTATTCTTAATTCACTAAGGGAAGCTCCTACAGCTTCCCCTTTTTGATACCAACTAAGTGCTTTCATATAGTCCTTTTTAACACCGTTGCCTTCTTCATACATCTGTCCAATACTAATTTTCACATTCTTATGGCCTAACTCATCGGCTTTAAGATACCAAGTAAGTGCTTGCAAATAGTCCTTTTTAACACCGTCGCCACCTCTATACATATTACCTATGTTCACATGAGCTTGTGGATGTCCTTGTGCAGCGGATTTTTTATACCAAAATAAACCTTGTTCGAAGTCTTTTTTACCGCCATCCCCTGATTTATACCACAATCCTAAATAATTTTGTGAGTCTGCATTACCTAAAGTAGCTCCTTTTTGATACCAAGCTACAGCTTGCACCAAGTCCTTTTTAACGCCTAACCCCACATGATACATGTGTGCTAGGTAGTTATGAGCATCTTCATGACCTTGTTCCGCTGCATTTCTAAGCAAGATTAACGCTTGGTCATAATCATATGCTTTATAAGCAGAAAGACCTTTATCAAAGCCTTCATTAGCGAAGACCGAAAAAGTTAAAAGAAGAGCAAAGAAAGTAGCTGTTAATCGTATAAACATCCAAATCATCCGTAAGTTGTAATTATTATTTTTATAATAAATTATGATATTAAAATTAATACGCATATACAAGCGTAGGTAGGAAAAGTTAAGGCTGCTAGAGGCTCACACTTGCCATTAACAGTATAAACTAACGTCAGCTATCGTATCAGAGAAGACCTTTTGATGCTTATTTAGGGTGTTAGGAAAGGTCTCGAACGTGGCATCAGTTGCCTTAAACAAAAAATATGAGAATATATTTATCATTTAAATTTAAGTCACCTAAAGGTGGCTTTTTATACCCCCGTCTAGTAATACGGGGATAAAGTTTTTTACTCCACCTTTCAAAGCTACGTATATAAAGGGTTGTAGGATTTGTTTTTTTAAGGTGTTTTTT
>Ga0209396_1004391_pt1 | contig 13743 bp, 10 predicted proteins | sample GOMGulsemesocosm_6_FD_184638 | JGI IMG/M metagenome (GOLD analysis project Ga0209396, IMG submission 184638) | Methane-oxidizing microbial communities from mesocosms in the Gulf of Mexico - GOM8C Gulf of Mexico (SPAdes) (version 2) | ecosystem: Environmental > Aquatic > Marine > Cold seeps...
GCCCTCTTCAGCGCGCTTCGATTTAGATTGCAAAATACCTAAAATACGATCGGAGTCACGTACCGATGATACTTCTGGATTAGTGGTTACTATCGCTTCATCAGCGAAGTACAGAGCCATCATTGCGCCCGCTTCAATGCCTGCCGGCGAATCACAGATAATATACTCAAACTGCTCGCGCAACTGGTCAATGACTTCACCGACACCTGCTTTGGTAAGAGCATCTTTATCACGCGTTTGCGAGGCTGGTAGGATAAACAAGTTCTCAACTCTTTTGTCTTTAATCAAGGTCTGACTTAGGTTGGCTTCGCCATTGATTAAATTGACAAAATCGTAGACGACACGGCGTTCACAGCCCATGATTAAATCGAGGTTTCTCAGGCCGATATCAAAGTCAATCACGACTGTTTTATGCCCTTTCAAAGCAAGGCCTGTAGCGATAGCTGCGCTGGAGGTGGTCTTACCCACACCTCCCTTTCCCGATGTTATTACAATAACTTTTGACATGATTTTCCTTAATAGTGATGAATTAGGCACAGCCTGAATCATCATGGTTTTAATTCCCGTAGCTTGTTGCGATAGATATTGAGCCTTGCTCAATTTAGCTACCTAGCTTCATATAGTGAAGACGAACTCTCTTGCTACGGGGCAGTTTATGACTTAGGACCGTTTTGGCCTATTGGCTGTGCTGTTAATTTTTCTGAATTAAAATTGATAATGGCGCATTGTTGCCAAATGTTTTCCGGCAGCTGATCACTCAACCAGTAACTTCCGGCAATAGACACCAGTTCTGCCTCTAGTTTTTGGCAGTAAATAATGGCATCTTCAGAGCCAGATGCGCCGGCGATTGCACGCCCTCGAAGCTGGCCGTAGATATGAATGTTGCCATCGGCAATGACCTCAGCACCATTTCCAACCGAACCGATAACAATTAAATCAGCATCTTTAGCGTAGACTTGCTGGCCTGAACGCACATTCTGTCTGACTATTTTAGCGGCAAGTTTAATGGGGGTAGCTACATCACTACTAGGTGCTGGTGTCTCTTCACTATTTAATGCCTTAGATTTTTCTGTGTCAGTGGGTGCTGCTGAAGCTTTTTCAGCGCTGGCTCTGGGTTGCTTTAAGATGGCCAGACCCGCTTCTTTGGCAGCATCCGTTTGCTCTGCACTGGCATTACTGACGCCGACACAAATAAAATGGTGAGATTCTAGTATTTGTTTTAGTTGTGCGAAGTCAAAAAGAGCACCGTGGGTTTTCTCGATATTGATGACCAGCGGCGCGCGATAAAAAAAATCTTTGCTATGTGTTAGCTTCTTCTCCAGTTGAGCGCTGAGGGCGCTTAAATCTGCATCTTCTAGTTGTAATATGGACAGAGGGAAAAGGCTGCCTTTAATTTCTACATCTTTAATAGCGTTGTTCTGTTGAACCATTTAAACGAATAACTCCAAACATGTTTCGTCGTCATCAGCTGTTTTGGCTGATTAAGCGCAAAGCTGATCAAAATATAAACTGTATAAATAACAAACAAATATATTGATAATAGACAGTAGTAACGACATTTAATTCAAGCGTCGAAGTATAATCTAGTCAATCTATAAAAAAGATTCTTTTTTGCCTTTTAGTCATAATTTGTGGGCTTATGTCAGAAAGAGTAAGCGGGGAACTGTGTGATAGTAAAATTCTATCGTAACAATAAAATCAATTAATTATATCTATTTAGCTTTTTGCCATATTCTAAGCTCATCTACTGCAATAAAGCAGATAACCCTGAGGAGCGATCAACATGGCACAGTCAATTATCAATACTAAAGTTTTACCTTTCAAAGCCACTGCATACCACAACGGTGAATTCATTGATGTCACTGAAAAGGACATTGAAGGTAAATGGGTAGCGTTTGTTTTCTATCCTGCAGATTTCACTTTTGTCTGCCCAACAGAGCTTGGCGATGTAGCAGAGCACTACAGCAAGCTGCAAGATATGGGCGTTGAAGTTTACTCAGTATCAACAGATACCCACTTCACACACAAGGCTTGGCACGATAGTTCAGAGACGATCAACATGATCAACTACCCAATGTTAGCAGACCCTACAGGTAACATTAGCCGTAACTTTGGCGTGTTAATTGAAGAAGATGGTCTGGCACTGCGTGGAACTTTTGTCGCGAATCCAGAAGGCGAAATTAAGATTGCTGAAGTGCACGATCTAGGTATTGGTCGTTCAGCTAAAGAGCTAGTGCGTAAGATTCAAGCGGCACAGTATGTTGCCAATCATGATGGTGAAGTATGCCCAGCGGCTTGGGAGCCAGGTGAAGCAACATTAACACCTTCATTAGATCTTGTTGGAAAAATCTAGTCGATAAATCAGACGCTACCTCTCACAGGTAGCGTATTTTAACCTAAGTTCGGTGGTTGGACATCATTTTAGGCGCAGATAAATCGCATTGTAACTAGGCTTGATTAGTTAATATCTTTTGATGATTTAGTCCTTAATTCATCTTTAGTAAACGGCTGTTCCCTTTACAACTTTTCTCTAAAACCTAAGCATAACGACGTTACGGTGCGATTTAACAAGTCTAAATTGATGTAGTGTATTCACTCACAGAGTGAATACATCGGATATGATAAAGCTATAGAAAAACAATAGCTTGGATCAAGTTCAAAACGCACAGCTGCCGATTTTAGGTTCAAGGTGCATGCGAATAAGCCTGTTTAAATCTACTGGGTTTGTTCGCATGTGCCTTTGGCAAAAGTTGAGCACTTAGGAGTTATTTATGTTTGATGCAAAAATTCAACAACAACTGACAGAGCACTTTGGCAATATTGTCACACCCGTTGTACTTTCTTTAAATCTTGATGAGGGAAAGAAGTCTGCAGAGTTAAAAGCACTGGCTAATCAGTTGGCGCAACTGCCCGCGCCCATTAGCGTAGCGCTAACCTATGATGCTAGCCAAAAAACACCGTCGATGGCGGTGCACCCAGTAGGAGAGTCTGCCGCTATTCGTTTTAGTGGAGTGCCTTCAGGGCATGAATTTAGCTCTCTTATTCTGGCTATTTTGCAAGTGGGCGGGCACCCGCCGAGTGTTAAAGAAGAAGTGCTTGCACGCGTAAAACGTTTGTCATTTGCTACACCTGTGCACTTTACCAGCTATATCTCTTTAAGTTGTCAGACTTGCCCTGGTGTTGTGCAAGCGCTTAATGCATTGGCGGTGTTAGTGCCTAATGTTAGCCACGAAATGATTGATGGCAGTGTTTTCCAAGAGGAAGTTAAAAGGCTAGAAATCATGGCAGTACCTAGCGTCTACCGAGATAGCACGCTTTTTAGTCAAGGGGCAATAAATTTAGAAAGCATTCTTGATAAGCTAGATACGACTTATGAGAAAAAACGCGCCGTAGAGTTATCACAGTTAGATCCCTTTGATGTGGTCGTAGTAGGTGGAGGCCCAGCTGGTGCTTCAGCGGCCATTTACGCAGCACGTAAAGGTTTTAAAACGGCGGTAGTGGCGCAGCGTTTTGGTGGTCAGGTGATGGATACTCTATCGATTGAAAACTTCATCTCAGTCACGAGTACGCAAGGACCTGAGTTAGTCGCCAATTTAGAGCAACATGTGCTCGATTACGATGTCGATATTATCAATGCCAAAGTTGAGGGTATCACGGGTGTTGCGCAAAGTGAGTCAGGTTACGCGCAGTTAACTCTAGGCAATGGCGCCGTGCTAGAAGCACACAGCGTGATTGTTGCCACCGGTGCTCGCTGGCGCGAGCTGAACGTACCGGGTGAAGCGCAGTATCGCAATAAAGGCGTTGCTTATTGCCCGCACTGTGATGGGCCACTGTTTAAAGGTAAGGAAGTTGCCGTTGTTGGCGGGGGTAACTCCGGTATAGAAGCGGCGATTGATTTAGCGGGGATTACTAAAAAAGTCACCGTATTAGAATTTTCCGATAAGTTACTGGCCGATCAAGTGTTACAAGATAAAGCGAAAAGCATGGGTAATATAGAGATTGTGCTTAATGCTCAGACTACTCAAGTAGAAGGAGATGGTGCTAAGGTGACAGGGATTAGTTACACCGATAGGCTTGATAGCTCTGTCAAGAATATTGCTCTAGACGGGATTTTTGTACAGATAGGTTTAGTGCCAAACAGTGACTTTGCTAAAGAGACATTGGAGTTAACAGCGCGCGGTGAAATAGTTGCCGATCAATCTGGACAAACCTCGGTCGCGGGAATTTTTGCAGCCGGAGATGTGACGAGTAGTCCTTACAAGCAGATAATCATTGCCATGGGCAGCGGCGCAACAGCAGCATTAGGTGCGTTTGATTACATTATTCGCAATCCAATAAAGCGCTCAGAAGCCGCTTAATAGCTATTTTAATAGAGATGAATTAGGCAGAGCTTAAACCATCAAGGGGATAATTCCTCGCCCCTTGGTCCGTTATCTTGTTAGCATAAGTAGATCCTAGGAATACTCCGCTTCACGTAGTAAAGGCTCGCGAAGCGAGAGAGCTTGCCCCGGGTAGCTATATTGCGAATGGCTACGGGGTCATTCGTATGCACAAGAAGCGCTATTATTCATTGATAGTCACAGTTTTCGACCGAGCTTTTTTTCGACTTGCTTACGCTCCCATTGTGGACCTAAAAAGTTGAATACTTCAAAGACACTGAGCCCGTGAGAGACAACACCGATTCCCCATCCCATCGCCACCCACCATGCCCAAATATAACCGGGATTAGTGACAAGGTTGAGAATGAACAGAGCGCCAACAATGATGGCGTATTTGATTAAATGTGCATAAAAGCCTTTAATGTCTCGCACTTGTTGTAGTGCTTGGGCCTCTTCTTCGTTTATCGTTGCTTGGTTATTGATTACTTGACTATCCATTTCTTGCTCCTGTGCTGCCGGTTTAGCGGATAGATCCGCGATGTCTATTTCGAAAACCGCTGCAAGGGACTTCATCGATTCAAGGCCTACGTTTTGACCACGTTCGATGCGTTGGATAGTGCGTACACTGATACCGGATAATTGTGCCAGCTGTTCCTGTGACCAACCTTTTTTTAATCTTAATTTACGAACAATCATTATTATCCTGTTTATCCAGCTTGCTGCGAGAGTTGCAGTATCGCGCAGTTTGTTTAAAAGTGTGACGACAGTTAGCTGACAAGATGCCGCCAATAACCTGACATGTCATTAAATTCAGTATGTTACGCTCTCACCTATATTGATCGCTCTAAAGCTATCGGGTGCAATGTTTTGTTCTTTTAAAGCTTTCTCAAGCAATGTTACTGGTTCTAAATAGGGCTCAGAAGTTAGCTGAAAAGTGCCCCAGTGAATGCCAATGGAGCGCTTGGCTTTGATATCTTGGTGGATACTTACCGCTTGTGCTGGATCAACATGCTGGCGCGACATAAAGTATCGGGGTGAGTAAGCGCCTATAGGGATATAAGCCAGATCATAGGGGCCTAAACGTGCACCTATTTGCTTAAATACTTCGGCATCATAAGCCGTATCCCCGCCAAACCAGCTGTTGAAATCGGCGACTTGTATAGACCAAGAGCCCCAGTGGCTTTTATTGGTATCCCAAGGTGCACGCTTTGACCAATGTACGCTAGGTGTGAAAGTGAGGGTTACCTGTTCACTAAAATGCGCACTCTGCCACCAGGCGAGTTCAATCACTTTGTCTTGGGCGATACCGCGTGCTAAAAACCATGATTTTAATCCCATAGGTACAAACCAAGTGACTGAACTGCCAAGCATATCAACCGTGCGATGATCTAAGTGGTCGTAGTGATTGTGAGAGATAACCACAAAATCTATTTTAGGGAGCTGTGCATAGGAGAGAGCGGGCGGAACAAGTCTGGCAGGGGCTACAAAATCAACTGGGGCCGGGTAACTGGTTAAATGAGGATCCGTGAGAAAATTAACCCCTTGATATTGCACCAACATGGTGGCGTGTCCAATCCAAGTGGCACGCGGTTGCTCTGCACGGCTGTTAATGAGCGCTAAATCCGCTTGTTGTGTAATGCTGTCTATTTCTACTTGGTCTATATTAGGAAAGCTTTTTTCTTTGGCGCGCATGCTCAGCCATTCAAGCACGGTAGCACCACCTTTGCTAGGGTAGCGCTCACCGGTATCTAATACAAAAATCCACAGAGCGCTGGCGATAATCAATAGGGTTAAGAATATGATACTTAAACGTTTCACTGTCATTGAGTCCTTTCAATACTCGATGTATAGAGCATCCCACAAATACAGTGTCCAAGACAGCGAAACAATTTAAAATACGTTTAATCAATCGTTTCTATAATTGATTGTCTACGTCTATCTACTATCAGCTTAGTGACATCACTGCGCGAGTAGTGCCCGGCTATATCGAAGTTTTGGCGCTCTTCACGGACACGGCTTTGATCTATCACAGCGCAATAGAGTCCTTCTTCATCACACTGGGGTGCTATTATCCACTCGCCATCGGGACCTGCTAAGCAAGAACCGCCATTAGAGAGCATTTCATCTTCACCTGCGCCGACTAAGATTGCGGCTAGATGTGGGGTGTCTTTAGGGAAGTCGGATTTGCGCATCAGGCCGCTGGCAGCCATAGAGAATGAACGCCCTTCTTTGGCTATAAAACGGGTTAAATCGTGAGTATTGCGATAGCAACCGGGCCAAATAGCCACGTGTAAGTCTTCGCCTTGTGCATACAAAGCAGTGCGTGAGAGTGGCATCCAGTTTTCCCAGCAGTTTAAGCCACCACAGTGAAATGGACCGATATTGTGAACTTGCAGGCCATTGCCATCGCCCGCTGACCAGGTTAATCGCTCTTCGTAAGTGGGCATTAATTTACGGTGAGTGGATTGAATTTCCCCTTTTTTGTCAATATAAACCATAGTGCAATAGACACTGTGGCCACCGCGCTGCATAGGTCTTTCTATAATACCTAAATACACTGCGCAACTATTGGACTTTGCAGCGGCACAAACGCTTTTAAGATGGCCTGCCTCAATAACGACCGCTTGTTCCATATAGCGTGAGTGTAGCTCTTTTTGATCCGTTGCGTTAAATCTAGCGCCGTCGCTCATGGCGACCCAATAGGGGTAGCCGGGAATAAGTGCTTCACCAAAGGCGAGCAAATCAACTTGCTCGTCTCCTGCTTGATGGATCATTGCGACAACCTTGTCGGTTGTTGCTTCTCTATCAAGCCAAACGGGGGCGAGTTGCGCCAAACCGACTTTAAGTTGATCGCTACTCAGTGATGTATCGTTAGTTTTAAACATTAATATCTCCGTCGAAAAAATAGGTTAAATAGAGCATAATTCAATACATCAATAATGATAATACAGCTTGTTGGAATAGGATCTGTGCTTAATGGACACAAATAAACTGATTAACTCGCTACCTGATATGGCCAATTTTGTCACAGTGGTGGAAGAGGGAGGCTTTAGTGCCGCGAGTCGTAAGATAGGGGTGACTCCGAGCGCGGTGAGTCGACAAGTTACACGGTTGGAGCGAGCATTAGGGGTAAGATTACTTGAGCGCAGCACACGAAAAGTACAGTTGAGTGTTGCTGGGCGTCCGGTTTACGAGTTATGTCGTACTATGTTGGATTCAGCGAGAGAGGCGGCAAAAGTATCAAGCTCGGTGACAAAAGATCCAGTGGGGACTTTGCGTATTGCTGCGCCAAAAGCCGTGGCAAAATGTATTTTAGAGCCGTTATTACTATCATTTATTGAGCAGTACCCACAAATAGAACTGCAATTAAAAGTAACAGATCACATTGTAGATCCGCTACACAATGAAGTGGATTTATTGGTGTCGCTTGTCCGAGACCCAGCCCTTGGTCTAATAGCGAAAGCAATGGGAGAGGTTAAAATAGTACTGTGTGCCTCCCCAGATTATCTAGCAAATAACCCTGTGCTGAGAGATCCTGAGGGGTTAACCGCTCACAGTGTGTTGAGCTTAGGTGAAAATGCCAATGATAAAGTATTAGAGATGCAAAAAGGCGCTACGCTTAAGCGGGTGAACATTAGTGGTCGTTACTGTGTGAATCACTCACAAATGCGCTTGAACGCTGCGTTAAAGGGTGTAGGTATTGCGCTGTTGCAAGATTTTGTAGCTAAAGAAAGTTTAGAAAACGGCAAATTAATCAGTGTATTAGACGGTTGGCATATTAAACATAACTATCAAGGCACACTTAGATTACAATATGCGGCTTCCAACTTTATTCCCGAGCGACTGAAGCTTTTAGTGGCTCATTTAACCAAAAATTCCCCTCTACAAAGAGATAAGTATTAGTGGATAGTTCTAGCGGTATTCGCCCAAAGTCAACTCGTATATCACCCAGAACATGGGCACTGGTATTGTTAATATTAACGCCCGCACTGCTTTGCTCTAATATGATCGTCGCCAGAGCCGTTGCCGATACTATCCCACCCTTTACATTAGCATTTTCTCGCTGGTTATTGACAGTACTGATCATGTTGCCTGTTGTTGGTGTGCGGTTTTGGCATTCACGTGCGATTCTTGCTCTTGAGTGGAAACAGCTATTGGTACTAGGTTTTTTGGGGATGGGTATTTGCGGCGCATTTCCCTACATAGGAGCTCAGACGACAACCGCGACCAATATAGGTCTAGTCTATGCGCTATCTCCCATTTTTATTATTGTCTTTGCACGCATGTGGTATCAAGTAAAACTGCAAAAAAGGCAGTTAGTCGGTGTGGCGTTTGCTTTTACTGGAGTAATTGTCATCGTTGCAAAGGGCGATTGGCAAAGGTTAATTGATCTCACCTTCACCGCGGGCGATCTGTGGATACTCGCCGCTTCCGCCTCTTGGGGATTCTACTCGTTATGGCAGGGGCATCTGAAGACCCAATTGAGCCTATTTATCAGGTTTACAGCAATGTCGATAGGTGGGGTAGTGGCACTAGCCCCCTTTGCTTTTTATGAAATGTCGACGCGATTACCTATCGTCATTAATGAGCAATTAGCGACAACATTTATACTGACCATCACATTTTTGGCGCTAATATCATCGATAGTTGCCTATGCCGCTTATGCGCATATTCAAAAAATATTGGGTGCATCTACTGCATCACTAGTGATGTACGCTATTCCTTTATATACCGCAGCTATGGCCTGGGTATTATTGGATGAACGCCTACAGAGCTTCCATTTAACCGGCGCGTTATTAATATTACCAGGGCTGTTTTTAGCGGTGAGTAAAACGCGAAAAAACTAACCCAGTTGAGCGCTAAGACAACGGTTAAGCAAAAAGCCTATATATAAAAACTATGAATAGATTAATACACAGGACTATGTCGCAATAATGGCAGCTATTTATACTGATAATTATTTACTGTTGGAAGGTGGGTTATGAGAGACAGCTATAGGTGTTTAATTTCATCCTTCTCGATCTTTAGTGTTGTTTTGTTACTAATATCCCCGCTAACCATGGCTTCACAAAATGAGACTCAATGGTATGCGTTATTTTTATCCGGCAAAAAAGCAGGTTTTTCTAAAACGCAACGTGTCGTTAAAAATCAAATAGTTACTACGACAGTCACGACCCAAATGGAGATTAACCGCGCGGGCACCAAAGTGATTGTAAAGAGCGTTGAAGAAAGTGTTGAAACGCTAGCGGGTAAGGCATTGGCTTTTAGAAGTATAGAGCAACAAAGTGGCGTTGAACGCCTAGTGACAGGCATTATTCGTGATGATCAACTGCATGTTGAAGTGCAAGGGCTAGGTGAGGTGCAATACAAACGCTTGCCCTGGAATAAGTCAGCATTACTTTTTGAAGGTCAAAGATTGTTGGGTTTAGAGCGCGGCTTAGCACCGGGGACAGAATATAGTACCCTGCATTTTATGATCTCTGCAATGGAGGCATCTCCAGCGCATGTCCTAGTACAAAAAGAAAAAGGTGTAGCGCTGCTAGACCAACAAATAGTACTCACACCCCTGTTAACCACCGTTCATATTTCGGGTGTAAAGTTGCAGATACAGTCATTTGTCGATCAGCAACAACAACTGAAAAAAGTACAAATGCCGTTAATGGGCAGTAGCATGGAAATGATTGAAAGCTCCAAAGAATATGCGCTCAGTGCTAGTCAGCCCTCTGATTTTTTTAATAATCTTTTTGTTAACTCACCACGTAAAATAACCAGAGCGCAGGTAGCGACAACCTTGGAGTATACCATTTCAAGTCGCTCCTCTGACATTCAGTTTTCGCAGACGCCAGAGCAGCGAGTTTCAGCGTTAGATGATGGATCAATTTCACTAAAAATTTCACCGATAGACAATTTGCAAGGCAGCTTTCCCTATCAAGGTAATGATCCTGAGCTGATACAGAGCTTGGCACCCAATGCATGGGTGCAAAATACTGATGAGAAAATAGTGGCTTTGGCGCTAAAAACGGTGGCAGAAGCTAACTCAGCAACGCAAGCTGCACAGATGCTAGAAAATTTTGTGCGTCAGTACATTGAAAATAAAACGTTAAGCGTTGGTTATGCCAGCGCTCTGCAAGTACTGCAATCTAAAAGCGGAGACTGTACCGAACACGCTCTGTTGCTAGTCGCTATGTTAAAGGCGGTAGGGATTCCCGCCAGAGTGGCCAGCGGTGTAGTGTATGTTGATCAGTTCTCAAATAGAGAGCAAGTATTTATCCCACATGCCTGGGCGCAGGCATATATAGAGGGGCAGTGGGTGAGTTACGATGCGGCGCTAACAGGTTTTAATAGTGGGCATATACAGCTGGCACAAGGTAATGGCGATCCCAAACATTTTTTCAGCCTTATCAATACCCTCGGTAGTTTTGAAATCAAAAAAATAGCTGTTAATTAATTTTCATCCAGGAACAGGCCCGTAGGTCTCTGTTTTTAGATGGGAGCTAACTAATCTTTAGATCTATTACGAAGGAAGTACCTATCCCTTCTTCGCTGTTTGCTCGTATTTTTCCTTTTAGTTTTTCTGTCACTAAAGTGTTGACGATGCTCATACCTAAACCGGAACCTCCTATGCCGCGTTTTGTAGTAAAAAATGGCACAAATAATTGATCAAAAACACCTTTGGGCATGCCTTTACCGTTATCGCTAAAAGTAACGCTTAATGCATCGCCTTTGATCATTGCCGCTACTTTTATCTCACCTTGTTGTTGGTCTTCGAAGGCGTGTAAAGTCGCGTTGTTTATCAGATTAGTATAAATCTGGTAAAAAATTCCCGGGAAACTGGTGATGACAATATCTTTAGGAATTAGGTTGTTAAGGGAAATGTTTTTAGCGCGCAGTGCGTGTTGTAAACTATGGGTAATGTCCGAAAAATTATCATGTAGATTAAACTCACACGAAGCATCTTGATGCTGCTCAACGGAGACTAATTTAAAGGATTTAATCAGCTGTGCGGCTTTGTGCAAACTGATATTGATAGAAGTCCCTAAATTGTTTATTTCTTCAAAAAACTCTACCAGGTCTGTCTTAGTCATTTTAGCATCATCAAAAAGGTGTGAAATTCTATCGCCTTCTTTTTGCAGGTGTGAAATGCCGGTAATTGATACACCAATGGGTGTATTAAGCTCGTGAGCCACGCCTTTGACCATGCTGCCAAGTAGCGCCATTTTTTCAGAATTGACCAACTGCTCTTGCGTTTCCTTCAAGGTCACTATCATTTCACTGAGTTCTTTGTTCTTACTTTCAATCTGTTTTCGATGCACCTCATTTTGCTGTTCTTGTTGCTGCTTTTGCGCTAACTCATAGCGAAGGTGCTGACTCGATACATTGGATTCCAGCATTTTTCGCATGCTAGATTTGGTATTGTTAAGCGCTTGGACCATGGCGTCTAATTCATCATCAGAATGGGCATGTTTACGGTGTAATACGAGTTGTTGATCTAAATTGTCTTCATTGATTGATTGCGAAAATTTAGACATAGCAATTAAGTGTTGGGTCACCAGGTAATGAAAAACAGCAAAGATTAAGATTGAAACCGAAAAAGTTTTAATGGTCTGAAATGATATAATAAACAATAACTTGTCATATAAATTACGATACAGTTGGGCAAGGCTAATTTTAAGAGAGAGTACGCCTATTGCTGTTTTGATGTTGTTTTCCGTAATATATAGTGTGTATTTTTTAGCGGTTAAATCTTTAGTGACACCCGTTTTGAGGTCAGCGAGAAGGGTTAAATCGGCGTTTGCCATTTCATAAATAGTGACTTGCTCTACATTGGGGAGAGACAATATGCCACTGGCAGTCATTTTAGTTTCCTCAGTGTCAACATCCCAGATACTACGTGAAAGAGATTCTTTATAGCTGATATGTATTTGCTCGAACCTGCGGTCAATCTCACCAAGGCCGGCTAAATAATCATCATATAATTGCCAAGAGGCTTGAATGAAGGTGAAAACGGAGCTGATGAGTAGCACGGCAATTAATAATTTACGCCCCAGGCCTTTCTTTTGACTAATTCTTATTGATTTAAGCAGGCTCGCTTTGGGGGCGCGCTCCATGATTGACATGTCTTGCATAAGAGAAAATTTCCAAAAAAACAGAGTGTACTTTCATGATCACTCAATTGAGTATAGACGAAATTTTAAAATGTAAAGATTGTCTGAACTGCTTTAATTAAAGTTTGAACTAGGGGCTCTTCATCAAAGTGGCCTTTGCTTGAAGCTGTGGGTAACGCCAAAAAGTTGATAACGTTAGTTGCAGGTGAGAAACGCACAGTTTTATGGCCGCAGTTTTGCTTGGCGGTAATGGATAAACCTGAGAGCTCCCAAGGAACTATTAAGAAGAAGAGTGTTCTGAATAGTTGCTAACATTTGTATTGTCCCCCTGGACTTTAAAGCTGGACTGTTTAGTGTGCAGTTCAGCTTTTATTTTTCTTTAGCTCCTTTAATTAATTATCCTCTATACTTATTTTGCCTGTCCGTGAACTTTATGTACAAAATGCGCAGTATAAATTAAAAAGCCATTAAAACCATAAGCTATTCAACTGATTGAAGCGCGGATATTGTATGGAAATAACGAAAACAAAAAGGAGCAATACATGTCAATTAAACGTCGTACACTTTTAGCAGCAGCTATTACCGGTTGCCTGCTTTCAAGTTTATCAATCTCAGTCTCAGCGGCTGAAGCTAAACTAGAAAAAATTCATTTCTTGATTCCTGGTGGCGCTGGTGGCGGCTGGGATGGTACAGCTCGTGGCACGGGTGAAGCACTGACTAAATCAGGTTTGGTGAGTGAAGTATCTTTCCAAAACATGTCAGGTGGTGGCGGCGGTAAAGCGATTGCCCACATCATCGAAACTGCTAAAACTGCAGAAAATACATTGATGGTTAACTCTACTCCTATCGTTGTACGCTCAATTACTAAAGTATTCCCACAGAGCTTCCGTGATTTAACACCTGTTGCTGGCGTGATTGCCGATTTCGGTGCGTTAGTTGTTAAGAAAGACAGCCCATTAGAGAATTGGAGCCAAGCGTTAGCGCTGTTTAAAGAAAACCCACGTAAACTTAAGTTTGCTGGTGGTTCAGCTCGCGGATCTCTCGATCACTTAGTCGCAGCTTCAATTATTAAAGCTGAAGGACTAGACCCACGTACGCTTAAGTACATCCCATACGATGCTGGCGGAAAGGCAATGGCAGGTCTGTTGTCTGGCGAAGCTAAAATTCTCTCTACTGGTTTAGGTGAAGCTCTAGCACTAGCAAAAGGTGGTCAGGTACGTATTTTAGGTATTACTGCACCAGAGCGTGTAGCTGATGCT
>Ga0209396_1004393_pt1 | contig 13740 bp, 13 predicted proteins | sample GOMGulsemesocosm_6_FD_184638 | JGI IMG/M metagenome (GOLD analysis project Ga0209396, IMG submission 184638) | Methane-oxidizing microbial communities from mesocosms in the Gulf of Mexico - GOM8C Gulf of Mexico (SPAdes) (version 2) | ecosystem: Environmental > Aquatic > Marine > Cold seeps...
AGCGATTTACTGCAAAGTTAGATTTATTATCACATACAAGGATATTTACTGAGTTATTAGAAAAAGAGGCTTTATCGCGTAGTTTCCCAAATGTAGATCCTGTTTTAGCTAGGTTAGGTGTATCACAATCTTTTTGGGGGCGTATTCGAATTGATGATGACCAAGGGCATGAAATACGTAAGCAAATCATGTCACCTTAAAAGCGGACTTGTTAGATTAACGTCTATTATTTTGTTGTTTAATAACTTCGATTAAAACTTTTTCAAAAAAATGAAAGCATAATGCTAGCACTGTATATAAACCAAGGATTATAGCCCCCCAAATAAAGCCGGTATCAGATGATGTGTAAGGTAGGTTTAATTCGTAATGTCGGTCAATCGAACTATTAATAAGATATGTATTGGCCATAATAGCAATCATAAGCGCTGCCATCAGTATGATAGAGGCTTTAATCTGATATTTTCTCATTAATTTTTTGAGCTCGCTCTCAGACATTCATATTTCCATATTAAAGTAATTATTTGGCTAGTTTATAGATATTATATTTTCTATCGAGTTTATTTAGATTTTCATTTTTAAATGATATTTATGTCGTTTTTATTCAATCCCATAGTGATTTTTAACGTTAATATGCCCGCCATTAAATAGATAAAGTGATTCAGGAATGACATGTTAGAAATCAGAGTAATTGATAAAATAGAAGTTCTTAGCAGTCTAAAAAAACAATATTTAGCACAAACAACAGCACCATTAGATGGCATGTGGTTATGTGGATTTGTGCCAATGGCAAACCACTTTGGCTTTTATGATGATGAAATGCTTTGTGGGTATTGCTGTATTAATGATGATAGTTTTTTATTACAGTTTTACATATTGCCAGAATATAAACTGTATCAAGCAGATATATTTTTAAGCATTGTACTGGGGAAATTGGATCTTGTGGGTAAGCTTCAAGGTGCATTTGTTAGCACTGCTGAACCAGAGTATTTATCACTTTGTTTAGATCATTTTAGTAAATTTACAGTGAACGCTTTGATGTATCAAAAAGATAATGACTTAACATCGGCGCAAGAAAAAAAATTGTCAATGGTACCCGCTAAGGCTGAGCAGTTAATGACATTTGTTGAGTTTGCTAAAAACAATATAGGTGCGTCAGAACAATGGGTAACCGGATATTACGACAATTTAATCTCTAGAACTGAGTTGTTTGGTTATTGGCAAGGTGATAGTTTAATTGCTGTTGGCGAGTGCCGTGTTTTTGATGAAGTGCAAATAGGGTATGCTGATTTAGGTATGGTAGTCGCTGAATCAGAACGTGGAAAAGGCATCGCAACTCAAGTTTTGAGTTTTTTAATAAATCATGCACAGCAAAATGTTTTAAAACCATTATGCTCAACTGAAAGTAATAATATTGCAGCGCAAAAAGCCATTACTGGTGCTGGTTTATATTCATCAAATAGAATTATTCAATTTGAGGCTTAATATTCTCATTGTTATTGTCGTTTAGGATAGTTTGATATGTTTTACAGGTTTGCGTGTAATGATTAAATGGATGTTGAAACCACAATCAAAGCAAGTTGCTAAATACGTTGATTGTTATTGGTTCCTTGATAAAGAAATGGGATCTGTAGAACATTCATATCCTAAACTAAACCCAGATCCAGCTGGCACATTAATTATTGCAACTAATATGCAGCCCTATAGTTATGATTTAGGTGCAAAGCAATTTAATGGTAAAGGGAGTCATTGGATATTTCCTTATACACAAACCATGAAACTTGACCATTCTCAACCTTTGCAGTTAATAGGGATTAAATTTCATATTGGTGCGCTTTATTCCCTTAATATAAATCACAAACAGCCTGTTATAGATAACGTGCTCAATGCACAAGTGATTGAAATTTTTAGTGGTAAAAATAAAGATCTAATCGCACTGCTATCGTATGCAAATACAGATCCTCAGCAATGTCGTGATATTCTAGATAAACAGTTATTTACATGGTTAGATAATGGTATTGAAGATAAACACAGCATAGTTACAAATCAGTCGATTGATTTATTAACGCATACTCAAATATCTGAAATAGGTTCAAAATTAAACTGCTCTCAAAGAACCGTTGAACGCAGCTTCTTACGGGTTACTGGGCTAACATTAAAACAATGCCAATCAATGAATCGTTTAGAAGCTATATTGGAATATTTATATCAACGTGAAGCCGAAGATATCGATTGGGCTCAAATTGCATATCAATTTGGTTTTAGCGATCAAGCACACTTAATTCGTTATTTTAAAAAAATAATAGGTTCAACACCTGAGCACTATTCACAACAAAGAAACTTGGCCATAGATATTTATGGCGGTGTGCAATCAAAATAATTAAGTTACTTAAATCCACGCCTAATTTGGCCTGCACTGATATTAAACTGCTTTTTAAATGCACGTGAAAAAGCAGCCTCTGACTTATAACCAATTTTATCAGCAGTTAAGGCTACGCTAGTGCCGCTTTGAAGTAATGACCAAGCTAATTGCATTCGCCACCAAGTAAGGTAGTGCATAGGTGTCCAGCCACTGACAGCTTTGAAATTTTCGCTAAAACCTGTACGAGATAACATTGAAATTTGTGCTAACTGCTCAAGAGTCCATTGTTTTTTTGGATTAGCATGAATGGCTGAAATTGCATTATTAAGTTTGTTATCAGCATATAAAGCGAGCATGCCTACATTGTTATTATTGTGCTGAATGTAGTGACGTAAAGCATAGGTAAATAAAAGCTCTGAGAGTTTGTCTAAAATAACCTGAGTTGTATTTTCATCTTTATAGCTTTCATCTTGTATTAGTTGTAAAAGGTGATTTAACCAAGGTGTGCTTTCATCATTTTTAACAATCAGCATATGAGGTAAAGCTGATAATAACTGTAGGCTAGCTTGGTGTTTAAAATCGACTTTACCGCATAACATGCCAACGCCTTTGAGTTCACTTGAATATGCCACATGTTGCTGTGGTCCATTTAAAGCTGGGCTTGGTTTCATTGAGTGCGGCATTTCATGAGGAAATATAACTAAATCACCAGAGCCAAGAATGTAATCTCCATCATCAGGAATATTTAACTTAAATCCAGATTCTGTCGCCATATGAAAACATGTTTGGCCAATTTCATGTTCATTGATTTGCCAGTCACCACATACTTTTGCATTATGATAAACTGACACTTCTAACTGCATTAACTTGAGTAAATCGGCTAATAACTTCAATTTATTACCTTATGGACTTTAGAGCATTAATTATGAACTTATAGTCATTCATCGTACAGGATTTATTTCTTAGAATGGCTTTGTTGATACAATTAAACCCATAAAGGAAATAACATGATCACATTTACAGAGCATACAAAAGATAATTCGCAAGGTGAAACAAAAGATTTATTAGCGTCGATTGAATCTGGTTATGGTTTTGTGCCAAATTTATTTGGCCTTATGGCTGAAGCTCCAACAACAGTACAGGCTTATCTTCAATTAAATGAACTATTGAGTAAAACTAGTATTCCCATGGCACAGCTTCAAGTTGCTTTATTAGCGGCAAGCATTGAAAATAAATGTGATTTTTGTCGTATTGCACATCGTGCGATAGGTAAAAATTCAGGTGCGAATGTCGCCTCATTAGATGCATTAAATAAAGGTGAAAAAATAGCGGATGATAAAGATCGTGCCATTGCAGATTTTACAATATCTGTTGTACATAATCGTGGTTGGGTGCCAGAAGAAGATACTACAGCTTTTTTAAATGCGGGATTTACCAAACAAAATATACTCGAAGTAATTTTGGTTGTAACAATTAAAACGTTATCTAATTATAGTAATCATTTTACTAAACCTGAGGCTAACCCCGAGTTATTAGCAATGTTATAAACTACAAAGTACAGTGCCTGATTGGGCACTGTAAACTTCATATTTATATTAATTTACCTTTTTGAAATTAGGTAACATAGCTTTTAAAACATCGTCTTTAAGAATTACTTTGTGACAAATTGCTGCGCTAATATGAATTGTTAATAATGAGATCAATAATACAATACTAAACTCATGGGTATTTCGCATAAATTCAAAACTAGACTCACTATAAATTTGTGCTGAGGCATTCAGTTTAAAAGAGCCAAAGGCCATAACAGGTAATTCATGTAATCGTGCAGTTAAATACCCAGTTACAGGCACTAAAATCATAGATAAATATAAACCAAAATGTACAACTTTAGCTGCAATCAATTGCCATTTAGATTGCCCAATTTGCGAAGTTTTAGGTTTTTTTGAGATACGCTTTATTATTCTAAACAACAATAAAACACTGATAATAGACCCTATGCTTGAATGACCTATTAACATTTCTTTATGCTCTTCTATCGTCATTTCATTCGCAAAACCTATTAATGCAAAAAGCATTAAAATAATCAAAAAGGCCATGCACCAGTGTAATAACTTTTGAATCTTATCGAACTTATTATTAGATGTTAAATCTTCCTGTTTGCTTAATTCCATAATATTTACTCTTATATTTTTAATTTCTCTATTATGATTGTTTATAATAAAATGATAATTAGTGTTTTTTACATAAGATTGTTTTTTATGGCGAACAATGACCTAAACCAAATACGTATTTTTACCCAAGTAGCACATTTACAAAGCTTTACCCGAGCAGCCGATAGCTTGAATATTGAAAAATCGACGGTGAGCGCAAAAATAGCTCAGCTAGAATCTAGACTGGGGATCCGATTGTTACATCGCACTACACGTTCAGTGAATTTAACTGATGCTGGAGCTGAGTATTTAAAATTTTGTGAATCGGCACTAGAGTCTTTAAAATTGGGAGATGATTTTATAGCTGAACTCAGCAATATTCCTGCTGGTAATATTAGAGTGAGTACACCTCATGATTTGGTTGAATTTTGGATGCCAACTGTGATCACACCGTTTTTAGAACAATATCCAAAAATAAACTTAGAAATAATACAAACAAATAAATATGTAGACTTAATCAAAGATAAATTTGATATTGCAATACGTTCTTCAAATATAGAAATAGAAGATAGCAGCCTAATTTATCGTAAAATTTATCAAGCTGAATTAGTGGCTGTAGCGAGTAAGTCATTTATTGAGTGCTATGGTTTAGTTAAAACACCATTTGAGCTAAGTACGCTGCCCAGTGTTGGTATCAGCAATAGTAATAATGAAGGGGCTAAAATTGATACTATTTATTGGCAAGATCAAAAAATAACACTGAAACATCGTCTTGCAGTAAATAGTATGAGCAGTATCAAACAAGCAATAAAATCTGGTTTAGGTTTTGGTATTTTATCGAAAAATATGATTAAAAAAGAATTAAAGTCGGGCGAACTAGTAGAGATAAATACGAGTATAAAAATCAAACCCACATCTTTATATATTGTTTATCCGTCAAGAGCAGGGCAACCTGCTAAGTTAAAAGCATTTGTTGAAGCTTTAGTGAAATGGGGGAAAAAAGTAATGAGTTAAACAAGAAGCCAGCTTGTTAGCTGACTCCTTATTTTATGTTAATAGTCGTTATTTTACTGTAATCTCTAAGTTTGCAGCTGTGTATGCAGCATAGGCATTAACACCTACGTACCAAGTTGACTTAGCTGTTATTGATTTTTCACATGATTCACCATTACCTGTGTTCCATGAACGACAATCATAGCTATTTGTTGTAGGTTGAGCTCCTTTACGGATATAAATATCAGCATCCCCCGTGCCACCTGATAAAATAGCTTTAATACTTGTCGCATTTTCAGGTGCCTCTACTGTGAAGTATTTCCAGCCACTTTTTGCATCTGATAAGTTAGTTTCTGAAATAACGATTGGTAATGAAGTGCCACCTAATTGATATGAACCAATTAAGTTAACATTACTATATGCAGCATAACCAGAAACCATAATAGAATACTCACCACTTTGTGTTAGTGGACAGTTTTCTACGTTACCGGTTTCATATGGACGGCAATCATAATTACCTGTACTTGCAGTAGATCCAAGTTTTACATAAATATCGGCATCACCTGTACCGCCAGATGTAGAAATAGAAATATTGCTTGCGCCAGCAGGCACGCTAAAAGTATATGAAGTTGCACTACCTTTGGCACCATTGATTGAAGTTCCTTGATTATTTTCAAGCGCTGTCACAGCTGGTGGAACAACTACGCCTGTTCTAAAATTTGCCATAGCAGGAGAAGTTAAATTTAATGCGCGAGCATTATCACTTTTTGCTGTGGTTCCCATCACATCGCCGTTATAAGTTTTATTTGGGTTTGACCAGTAGTTTATGCGTGTACAACCGGAATTACAGTTATAAGCCATTACTGAGCGCCAGCGAGATTGTGGATCCTGATATCCGTGACCAAATGAATATGGCGTTGTTGTTGGATCGTTTTCTGGATTATGTCTAGCACCTTGTAAATGACCAATTTCGTGACCAAATGAGTAATAACCTGTTGCACAGTCATAATCTACAATAACAAATGCAGAAGCAGCATTTGCACCAATCGCATCAGCTTGACCACAATAGCCATTTACATCATTAACTAATACAACAACATCCGCAGCGTATTGGTCTCGTAATGTATGAACCTCATCCATATAGCCGTCATTAGTAGCAGCCAAGCGTGTTAAATCAGTACTTGAGTCACTTGCTTCTGTATAATTCACCTGTGCTTTATGAACTAAAGAAACATTAGCATTAACACCTGAATTTGAATAACCTGTATTAGTTTCTGTAATAGCTAAATCAATTAAGCTATTTATATCTGCAACCTTGGATTTTGCAGCACTTGTGTAAACAACTAGCAGTTTAATATCTGAATTAGCGACAGAAGATGTAATGTCATTGTTAATTATTTCATTAAAATTTAATGCAATAGGGTTTGTTTGTACTGTTTCACTAAAGCCTTCTTGATGTTCATCTGGGATATTTTGTTCGTTTATTTCGGTAATCAAATGATCACCATTGCCTGTAGGTGCAATTTTAAATAAGTTATTTTCAAAACGTATTGTACCAGTCACCCCTATAGGTGATTGAACCAAAGTCACCTTATCACTATTTTGGTTACTACCAAGCCAAATCGTATTTCCGCTATTGCTAATTGAGGCACTTTTTTTCTCAAATGTAACCATATTCCCTTTAATTGGAATCGCTAATGAACTTGTTGATATTACAAGCGAGAATTGCGTTGTGGATAAAATAGTTTGGCTTTGCTGGTGGCTTTTTAATGCCATAGGCACGTTATAAGATTCTACTTCGAAAAGAGCTTGTTGTGCATTAACACCTGCACAAGCGAGTATTGCTAAACTAATTATTGTTTTTTTCATTATTGTTGTCCTGTTATTATTCCCCTTAAGTGGGACGGGAATAATAAAGGTTAAATAATTGTTATCAACTTGATGTTTAAATGTTTTTATTTCAATAAATTACATTATGTAAATAAAGTTTTACTTTTAGGTACTAATAAATGATTAGATCTTGAACAGTATCTGAGTTTATGAGAGTTTTTGTAAACTTGATTTTAAATTGAAATTTTTGAGTTTTATGATCATATATCAGCGAGATAAAAATAGACTTTTACAATATATGGTTAATTGAAAATTTATTAATACTCTGATTTATAGGCAGTTTTCTTTGGTGAATTTAAAAGTGATTAAATAGCGGTGAATTAAGATGATTTAGAAGGGAAATCAGCTACGCCATGATTGGCGTAGCTAAATGAATAATTTAAGCGACTTGTTGAGTCAATGCTAAATTAGACATGTATTCATCAAAAGTACCTTGGAAGTCTACTACTTCCTTGTCTTTGATATCAATAATACGTGTCGCAAGTGATGATACAAACTCACGGTCATGGCTTACAAATATTAATGTGCCTTCGTATATTTTTAAAGCATTGTTTAGTGCTTCAATGGCTTCCATATCCATGTGATTAGTTGGTTCATCCATCACTAATACATTAACATCTTGCATCATTAATTTACCAAACAATAAGCGGTTTTTCTCACCACCAGAACAATTTCGTGCTTTTTTATTAGAGTCATCTGCAGTAAATAATAAGCGACCTAAAATACCACGTACGGCTAAATCATCATGCTTAGTTGTACGCCATTGTGAGATCCAATCAAAAATACTCAAATCGTTATCAAAGTCAGCCGTGCTATCTTGTGGACAGTAAGCAACTGAAGCATTGTCTGACCATTTAACTACACCGTGATTTTGTTTTAATTCATCAACTAAACAGCGAAGCATAGTTGTTTTACCAACACCATTTTCACCAATAATAGCCAGTTTTGCGCCAGCTTCTAGTATTAAATCGCCGTTTTGGAATAAGGTTTCGCCGTCAAAGCCATGGCCAAACTCTTCTAAAATAAGCGCTGAACGATACATGGTTTTACCAGGATCAAAACTTAAAGACGGTTTTAAACGACTTGAAGATTTAACTTCATCTAGTTTAATTTTATCCATTTTTTTAGCGCGTGAACTTGCTTGTTTTGCTTTAGATGCATTAGCACCAAAACGGTTTACAAAGTCTTGTAACTCGCTAATTTCAGCACTTTTCTTGGCATTTTCTGACAATAATTGTTCTTGAATTAAGCTTGATGCTTCAATGAACTTTTCGTAGTTACCAGGATAAATACGTAATTCACCATAATCGATATCAGCCATATGAGTACACACTGAGTTTAAGAAGTGTCTATCATGTGAAATGATGATCATAGTACATTTACGTTGATTTAACTCACCGGCTAACCAGTTGATAGTATGTATATCTAAGTTATTTGTTGGTTCATCAAGTAATAAAATATCTGGGTTAGAGAATAATGCTTGTGCTAAAAGCACACGTAATTTCCAACCTGGAGCTACTTGTTCCATTAAGCCAAAATGAAGTTCTTCAGCGATACCTGCATCAAGTAATATCTGTCCTGCACGGCTTTCGGCTGTGTAACCATCCATCTCTGCAAACTGACTTTCAAGCTCAGCAACGGCCATACCATCTTCTTCACTCATTTCTGGTAAAGAATAGATACGTTCACGTTCTTGTTTTACTTCCCATAGCGCGTTATCACCCATGATCACACAGTCAATAACAGAGTATTGTTCAAAAGCAAACTGGTCTTGACTTAAAGTACCCACTTTTAAACCTGGTGTGATTGAAACATTACCTGCGCTTGGTGCAAGCACGCCGCTTAGGATTTTCATAAATGTTGATTTACCGCAACCATTCGCGCCAATTAAGCCGTAGCGGTTACCGTTACCAAATTTAGCTGAAATGTTTTCAAATAAAGGCTCAGCACCAAATTGCATTGTGATGTTATTAGTCTGGATGATAACCAGTTACTCCAAAATTGATTTTTATAACAAGTGGTTATTATTCACTCACTATTTAAGGCCGCGTATTATACATGAAATAGACTTGTAGTGGGGATTTTATTCCGGATAGACCTGAGAAATTGTAAGTAGACATAGCTGCTATAAATATATAATTAACAAAAAAGTAGCTTATTGTTTAGGAATAAAATCTATATATTAGGACACCTTAGAGGCATTGATAAAATATAAATTTAATCTGGATGTTATCTATTCATCACTTTGATATGGTTACTTTAAATCAGCCCGCCAGTTTTGACAAAACTCAATAAAGCTTTGTAGTAAAGGAGAGATATATTTTTCTTTATGATGCACTAAATAATATTGCCTAGTTTGGTTTTTGGGTAAGGAAAGCATTTTTAGGCGTTTGTCTTTCACTGCATGAGTAACAGCGAGTTTTGATAAACAGGCAATGCCTAATCCGGCAGCTACACTGTTGATTATGGCTTCGGTATTGGTAAGTTGAAAAGCAATACGCCAATTTTTTAATTCAGGCTCTAAAAAGTGCATAAAATAATGCTTAGTACCTGAACCTTCTTCTCTAAAAATCCAATCTTGATTTTCTAAATCCCATATCTGGTTAATTTTCTTATTTGAAAGTGGTGAATCTGGTGCACATACAATGCACATTTCATCTGATAACCATGAGGTTATAGCCAATTTATCATGGTTAATTTTCCCTTCAACTAATGCGATATCGAGTTCAAATTTAGCAAGCTTTTCATAAATGTCGGTACTGTTAGATATGGTCAGGTTTTGTTTTGTATGTTGTGTTTTAAGGCGAAAATCTTTTAATAAATAAGGCACAACTTGATTGCCAATAGTATCACTTGCACCAATTTTCAATTGCCCAGTCAGACTTGTTTTTTCATCAAATAAACTTGAAATATCTTGAGTTCGGGATAGCAATTCATCGGCTAGAGGCTGTAGTTTCAAACCAAATTCATTGATCAATAGTCGATTATTGTGCCTATCAAATAGCTTATGCCCTAACTGATTTTCAAGCTCGTTTAATGCCATGCTGACAGCGGGTTTAGTTAAAAATAATTTCTTAGCGGCTAAGGTAATTGATTTTTCTTGGGCAACCATTTTAAAAATATTGAGTTGTCTTAATGCGATATTCATCTGGTTACCTATTAAATGAGAAATAAATACTTTAACTATCGGGGTTAAATAAAGCTTAACCTTAGTTTAAATATATTCAAATATTATTAATCTAAGTATGCCCCTACAATTGTCATATGGTCAACCTTTGATGTAATGAGTACTGTGATTATGCAAAATTTAAAACGTATTTTATGTAATTTACCTACACCGATTTGTGGATTAGCATTAGGAATAGCAAGTTTAGGTTGGTGTTGGGATAATTTTGATTTTTTATCAGGTAAAGGTCAGTTTATTGGTGCTTTTATTGCGAGTGTTATTTTATTTGCGGTGTTTTTTAAGTTTGTTAAGCAGCCAAAGTTATTAATCGGTGATTTAAAACATCCTATTGTAGGTAGTGTGGTACCCACATTTGCGATGTGCTTAATGGTAGTTTCAAATGCACTTGGTAAAGTAAGCTTATTTTTAGGTGATACTTTATGGTTGTTGGCTGTATTAATTCACGTTTTATTTTTAGTGACATTTGTTTTTCATAGAGTAAAAAAATTCTCACTCCACCATATGGTGCCAAGTTGGTTTGTGCCCCCTGTTGGTTTAATTGTGGCTGATGTGGCTTTTTCAGGAAGTAAAGTGCTAGAACCTATCGCAATTATTACGCTTAACTTTGGTTTGTTAATGTACGCTGTGTTGTTGCCCTTAATGATTTATCGTATTTTATTTTGCCATCAAATTCCAGATGATGCGAAGCCCACAATTGCTATTTTGGCAGCGCCAGCAAGTTTAAGTTTAGCGGGGTACTTAACTGTAATTGAAAATCCATCTCCAGTGGTGATTGCAGTATTAATGGGTATTGCATTATTAATGACCTTAGTGATTTATATGTCATTTTTTCACTTATTACGGCTACCATTTACATATGGTTATGCTGCTTTTACTTTTCCTATGGTGATTGGCGCAACTGCACTATTTAAAATTGCAGACTGGATGCAATATATTAATATGAAATCACAATATGTGAATCAAATTTATAACTTGGCATGTTTTGAATTGTTAATTGCAACAGGGATCGTGATGTATGTTGCAATGAGATATGTATATTCATTTTATGAAGTGAAAGAGGTTTAACCTTGCAGGATATATATAGACCTAAGTGCTAGTTACAGGTACCAGCGCCTAGGTCTTTTAATTTAGCATTAAACTTTTTTATTTATCAGCAATATCTTCAATGTCACCACGCATGACAGGATAACCCATTTGCATCCAACCAAATATGCCTTCCCATAATACCGCAGTGCGGGTATAGCCTTTTCTTCTGAGCTTACTAATTGTATGTTCTGCAGCAGCACGAGGACATGAGCAATATGCTACTATTTGCACATCTTTTGGAATACCCTCAACGGTTTCATCTAAATCAGCGTAATAAGGAAAAGGAATTGAACCTGCTATATGTGCCGTTTGCCAAACAGATGGCACTCGGGTATCTAGCAATACCATTTTATTTTTATTGTTAAGTGCAATATTTAAATCATCAGATGATACAAACATGCCATCACTGAGCTTAAAATTAGGATCATCGCCTTGTTTGTTAATTACATATTTATCAGGTGTCGGAAAGGCTTTTAATACGGTTTTCTCCATTTTCCAACCGCTGGCTTTACTTCTTAAAAATGCAGTGATGTTATTGATATCATCAGATGAAAGCTTATCTTTAAATGGCTGCATAGGGGTATCTTGACGACCATAACGAATGGCGTGTCTGATAAACTCATCTGTATTATGCGCCAACGCTGATTGATTGCCTAAAGCGGGTGCTGTTATACCTTCACCTTTAATGCCATGACAGCTAGCACATTCTTTTTGATATATTTGTTCACCACGTTTTACATCACCATGAACGGGATTGGTTGATAGTCGGAGCCTTTGATAACCTGCTTTTTCAAATAGCCAGTAGGTCAAATCCCATGTTTCATCTAAAGTCATTGGGCCGCCAACTTCATCAAGATAACCTCCCATCGCAGTGTCTACACGGCCATATTGCATAGGCCTTAAAATGGCATGAGGTACACCTGATTCAAATAGACTTTTACTGCGTAAAGATGGGGCATGATCATTAACATGCCCTTGTCGGTCAGCGCCATGACATAAAGCACAATATTTTTGATAGTTTTTTTCAGCTACTTTAGCTTGAGATGTTGTGAGTTTACGTGGAGGAGGCAAAGTGCCATATTCACTTTGTTGCGCAAGTATGGACTGGGGCAACAGTATGATAAACCCAGAGAGTATTAAAGTTAGTTTTTTTATTATCGTCATAATAATCTTTGTTAGTAGCTGATAATTAAGGTTACTCAGCTTTATCGGTATTATCAATGTGATATTGCCATCTGAAACAGCTAGTAACAAATGAATATGTTTTTTATGAAGTGCTATGATTAATTAGGTAATTAAACGCTTTGGTACTTATATGCATTTTTATCCTATAGCTGTTATTTTATGTTTGTTTTTTATTACTGATGTATCAGCTCGGGTATTAGATTTTGTCACAGAAAATGCACCCCCTTTACAGTATATTAAAAATGGTAAAGTTGTAGGAAAAACTACGCAGCTTATTAAACAAATTGCCAATAAATCAAACTTTAAAGCTAATATCAAAATCCTTCCTTGGGCGAGAGCTTATCAAACTGCATTAAATCAAAAAAACATGTTTATTTATCCTATTGTGAGAACTGTTGAGCGGGAATCAAAATTCGTATGGATAGGGAAAATGCTCACCATTAAATTAACTTGGGTGAAATTAAAATCCCGAACAGATGTAGTGATTAATCGCCTAACAGATGCAAAAAGCTTTAAAATAGGGGTTATTCGTGCTGATGCAACATATCACTATTTAATTCAAAATGGTTTTATAAAGAATAAAAATTTTATAGTTGTAAGTCAGTTACCTCTGCTGTTAGACCTTTTATACTCTAAAAAAATAGATAGTTTTATTGTAGATCTTGCTTTGTTAAAAGAAATGGCTGTGATCAAAGGATACAGTGCACAACAACTAGTTTCAGAATTTGATATCCCTCAATTGAGTTATCATCTTTATTTAGCAACTAACCTCAATACAGATCCCATTTTAATCGAAAAATTGAAAAACAGTTTGAATAGTATTAATTCTAATATAGAAGGAGGGTAATTATTAGAGTTTTCTTAGGTAATAGTTTCTTTTTTATGGCGTT
>Ga0209396_1004395_pt1 | contig 13736 bp, 8 predicted proteins | sample GOMGulsemesocosm_6_FD_184638 | JGI IMG/M metagenome (GOLD analysis project Ga0209396, IMG submission 184638) | Methane-oxidizing microbial communities from mesocosms in the Gulf of Mexico - GOM8C Gulf of Mexico (SPAdes) (version 2) | ecosystem: Environmental > Aquatic > Marine > Cold seeps...
CTTTAAATACAGAAAAGTCACTCACAAATAAGGGTAAGGTTTATCAAAGCGAAGAGTTCCCTGGCTCAAATAGCTGGGCGGTATCAGGTAAGTTAAGTAATACCGGTAGTGCTATTGTCGCTAACGATATGCATTTAGGGATCCGCGTTCCCAACACCTGGTTTAGAGCAACATTTGAATACCAAACAAGCGATGATACTCCTGTAAAAGTTACTGGCGTAACCTTACCGGGCACGCCTAATATAATTTCGGGCAGTAATGGCCATATAGCTTGGGGATTTACTAACAGCTATGGCGACTGGAGCGATGTTATAATTCTTGATACTAATGAAGATCAAAGCCAATATTTAACCCCAAACGGCTATCAAAATTTCATTGAATACAAACAGATTATCGCAATAAAGGGGCAAGCCGCTGTCGAAATTACGATAAAAGAAACGATTTGGGGGCCGGTTATAGGCACCAATAGTCAGCAACAATTATTAGCATATCGCTGGGTTGCTCACGACACCCAAGCGGTAAACCTTCGCCATACACAATTAGAACAAGCTAAGAATGTAGATGAAGCCTTTTTAATTGCAACACAAGCAGGTATCCCTGCACAAAATTTAGTAGTTGGTGACAAAGATGGAAATATTGGCTGGACTATCATGGGGCCTATCCCGAAGAAATCCTCCAACTTTGGTGAAACACCCACTCACTGGGCAGATGGAACAAACCATTGGCAAAGATATTTAACGGCCGATGAATACCCTAAAATAAAAAACCCAACAAATAATCGTTTATGGACAGCTAATACTCGGGTTGTTGGCGGTGACATGCTGAAAAAGCTCGGTAATGGTGGTTATGCTTTAGGTGCAAGAGCTCAGCAAATCCGTGATGGTTTACTAGCAAAAAACCAATTTTCAGAGCAAGACCTACTTAACATCGCACTCGACGACCGAGCACTATTTTTACAACGCTGGCAAACGTTTTTACTTGAGAAAGTATTAACAGAAACAGCCATTAATACTCACCCGAAATGGCAGGAAGTTAAAGATATTATTGAGCAAAAAAACTTATGTGCCTGCATAGATTCAGTAGCGTATCGCTTGATTAGTAACTTTCGCTTAAATATTCGTGAGGACGTTTTTAGTTTGCTCAACGAAAACCTAACAAAACTCGATAGCGACTTTTCATTTAGTACTATTCGCCATCAAGTTGAGATACCACTTTGGCAAATGATAAACGAACAACCAGAAAATTTCCTTTGGCTTGAACAGAACAGCTGGCAAGAAGTTTTTGAACAAGCATTAACAACGACAATAACAGATATGACACAAAACCAAGTGTTAGCCGAAGCTACGTGGGGACAGCAAAATACCAGTAATATCGGTCACCCGATGAGTAAAGCAATACCTTTTATTGGCCGATGGTTAGACATGCCAGCAACTCCTTTAGCAGGCGATAGCTATATGCCTAGAGTTCAAGGAACAAGTTTTGGCGCTTCAGAGCGCATGATTGTATCACCAGGTAATGAAGAGTCAGGCGTTTTACATATGCCAACCAGTCAGGCTGGACACCCGTGGAGCCCCTATTATGGTATGGGCCATAAAGACTGGGAGCAAGGAAAGGCTTCGCCATTTTTACCCGGTAAAACAAAATACACGCTAACATTACTGAGCTATTAAGCTTAACAACCTTTATCTAAATAGCTTTGTTAAACCTATACATAATTAAAGTAATAACAATAAGAATCAGGAGAAAAACATGACAGTACTTATTTGGTGCTTGTTTATCGCAGCACTACTACCTTACTTCGCTAAAGGCCCTGTTGCTACGGCAATGAATAAACTAGACGGTTACGATAATAATCACCCTCGTTCACAACAAGCTAAACTTACCGGTTTTGGTGCTCGCGCATTAGCGGCTCATCAAAATGCTTTTGAGTCATTAATAATTTTTGCCCCCGCGGTATTGTTAGCGATTACCACGCAAAACATCACTGGTGGTATCGAACTTTTGGCTATTACCCATGTAGTCGCTCGTGTTATATATAACTTATTGTATTTGTTTAATATAGGAACGCTACGTTCTATAGCTTGGGCCATAGCTACCGTATCATCTTTTGCTATTATTTGGCAGTGTATTCCTTAAAACAACGTACCTTTTTCTAACTTAGAGTTTTTTAGTACAAGCCTTTACTAATAAAGGCTTGAACAATTTCTTTCCCCTAGTTACAGTGATGCCATATCCCCCTGTGAAATACCTTGTTTTAGTCGCATTCATCGTTTTCGATTACTAAAACACTGGGGCTCTTTATTTTTAATCATTGTCTAAAATCATAAAATATAGGTAGGAAGTGCTGTGAGCGAAGAACTAGATCTGAATAAAATCCGTGAAAAAATAACCCAACTTGACCAAGAATTACTGGAATTATTTGCTCAACGCCGCTCTCTCACGCTCAATGTAGCTAAAAGTAAAGCTCATCAAATTCGCCCTGTTCGCGACCAACAAAGAGAGCAAGAGCTGTTAATTCGTCTAATTAATCAAGGTAAGGCGCTGGGTTTAGACGCTCATTATGTTACTAGTGTTTATCAAACAATTATCGAAGATTCTGTACTTAACCAACAGGCATATTTACAAACACTTGCTAACCCTAATATCCAAGTACCGACAGTAAGCGTTGCATTTCTGGGAGACAAGGGGTCATACAGTTATTTAGCGAGCCATCGTTATTTTTCACGTCGTGCTGAAAAAATTAATGAATATGGCTGCCAAAGCTTTGGCGAAATTATGCAGCAAGTAGAGTCTGGTCATGTAGATTACGGCGTATTGCCTATTGAAAATACGAGTTCAGGTAGTATTAATGAAGTGTATGACGTATTACAGCATACTAATTTATCTATTGTCGGTGAAATTACTCAGCCAATTGAGCATTGCTTATTAACCGCAGTAAATACTCAGTTAACGAAAATAAAAACCATTTATGCTCATGGCCAACCTTTTACCCAGTGCAGTAATTTTCTTGATAAACAAAAAGATATTCGCATTGAATATTGCGATAGTACCGCCGACGCCATGGCAAAAGCTTTTGAGCTGCAAGACGAAACAGTCGCCGTTATTGGCAGCGAAGAAGGCGGTCAGCTATATAAACTGCATGCGCTAGAAAAGTCGATTGCCAATCAAACCGAAAATCACAGTCGCTTTATTTTGGTTGCCCGTAAACCTATTGATGTTGCTGAGCAAATACCAGCAAAAACCGCGATAATCTTGGCGACGGGACAAAAAGCAGGTGCGTTAGTTGATTGCCTTGTTATCTTAAAAGAAAAGGGTATTAACATGTGTAAATTAGAATCAAGACCTATTCAAGGCAGGCCTTGGGAAGAAATGTTTTATCTTGATGTTGAAGCAAACTTGAAAACTATAGCTTTGCAAGAAGCAATAACTGAAATCACTTCGATTACCAATTTCATTAAAATACTAGGTTGTTATCCTATCGAACATATTAGCCCAACTAGCGTACCAAGTAGTGCGTTAAATAGTTAACTATTATGCTCACCGTATATATATTTAAAAAATTTCGGTGAGCATTTTATTTATAATAATCTAGTATTAAGAGCTACACGACAACATTGAACAACCCGCTTTATTTCTTGCCCATTCAGGACGCTTCTCACTGAAGTGATGAAATTCCATTTGTTCTTCATAAGGTTTTTTTAGTACTTTTTGTAGATCGTGTAACTGGCTATAGTCACCTTGCTCTGCCAACGTAATCGCTTGCTGCGCTAAATAATTACGTAAAACATATTTTGGGTTAACTTTGTTCATTGCCATTTTTCTTATGGGTTGGGTAATATTATCTGCTTGAATACGTTGATTATAATGTTGTAACCATAAAGAAAACCTTTCTTGATGGTCTGAACTCAATGGCTCGGCTTGATAAAAGCAGTCACTGAAATGAGCAAGATTATTGGCTCGAGTTTCATCATCATAATTAAAGTCGGCTAATGAACGATAAAAAATCGTCATATCGGTTTCCACTTCACTGAGTAAGGTTTCTAACTCTAAAAATAATCTTTCATCGCCTTCATAACTTTGCTCTTTTTGCACTATATCAGTTGGATGAAAACCAAGCTTTTGCGCCATCATTTCATGCCATTGTTCTTGGTATTGTTTCGAGAAATTATTAAGTGTTTTTTCTAATGGCGCAGACTCTGCAATTAAAGGGTAAATAGCATTAGCCAACTGAAATAGATTCCATTGTGCTATTTCCCCTTGTTTACCAAACGTATAACGTTTGCCTTGGGCATCGGTCGTGTTTGGTGTCCAATGTAAGTCAAAATCATCAATCCAGCCGTAAGGGCCATAATCTATGGTTTCACCAATCAGTGACATATTATCGGTATTCATCACTCCGTGTACAAAACCGACTCGCATCCAATGAATAATAAGTTTACAGGTGCGTTGGGCTATTTCCTCAAACCAAGCAAGGTAGCGTTTAACGTCATTAACTTTATGTTCAATAAGTAGTTCAGGGAAGTCATGCTCGATAGAATAATCAACCAACTGCTTTAGCAGCTCTTTATCTTTTCTATAAGCAGGTAATTCAATACTACCAAAGCGCATAAATGACGACGATACTCGACAAACAACCGCGCCTAATTCAGCTTTAGCATTTCCGTCGTAAAACATGTCACGTACGACTTGGTCTCCAGTTAACGATAAGCTGAGCGCACGTGTGGTTGGTATACCTAAATGAAACATAGCTTCTGAGCAGAGGAATTCTCGAATCGAAGACCGTAATACCGCTAAACCATCGGCGGTACGAGAATATGGCGTAGGCCCTGCACCTTTTAACTGCAATACCTGACTACCATGATTAAGGGTATTAACTTGCGTTAAATTAATAGCTCGACCGTCACCTAATTGCCCGGCCCAACGGCCAAATTGATGCCCGCCATAACACATAGCATAAGGGGAAATATTTTCAGGAACATAATTGCCACTAAAGAATTGCAAGAAATCATCTTCTTTTTGTTGCGACTCGCTAAAGCCTAACATCTCAGCGACGTCATCACTTACAGCCACCAATTGAGGATTTTGTGTTTTTTTAGGCATGACATGAGAATAAGCAAAATCATGAACTTGTCGAGGATAGTTCATTGTTTCGCTATCGGCAGGTAATTGTGCAGTGAATGGGTTATCAAAATGAAGGGCTAAAAAAGACAAAGTAATCACTTAAAAAAGGAAAATAATAAGTAATTATTCACCGCCCTCTTTAATTTTGCAACGATAAGTTATATGTCATTTCACCTGTAGAGCTAACGAGAAAGTATAGGCTAGAACTCTCAAGGTAAATAGTGCCTTCGATTTACATTGTTGCCATCAGATGCTATAAAAATTATGTTTTGATTAAGTATTTATAAGCACTCAATCAGAAACCTCTGAGTTACTCCTTTTTTGATAAGGGAATTCAATTATAAAAAGTGTTTTTCTTTTCTCACTGGTACAACTAATTGATCCATTTAACGACTGATGCACCAAGTTATAAACAATATTTAACCCTAAACCACTACCGCCTTGCCCTCGTTTAGTGGTAAAAAATGGTTCATAAATTTCTTTTAAATGTTCTGTTGATATTCCTTTTCCTGAATCTTGGTAGGTAAAAACTATCGTTTCATTTCTTTTATTAACTGTGATTGATATTTCTCCAGAATCATTATCATCAAAACCATGAATTAACGAGTTCATTAATAAATTTGTTAATATTTGAGAAATTGCACTTGGGGAGATATGTACTTCAAAATCATTCTCTGAAGAGAAGTTTATGACTATATTTCTTCTGTTAAATTTAGGCGATAAACTCGCTAATACTTCAGTAATATAAACCTTCAGGTAGAACGTACGTAATAGCTCGCTTGATTGGTCGACAGCTACTTGTTTAAAACTACCAATTAAATCTGCGGCTCTAGACAAGTTGGTCACAATTAAATTAGCATTCTGTTCAGTATTATCTATATATTTTACAAAACCACTTTTAGTGACTTGTTCATTTTCAAAGTCATTTTTTAATGCGCTTGATAATTCACAAAGGTTTGATGCTGCTGTTATACAAATGCCTACTGGCGTATTTATTTCATGGGCAACACCGGCAACTAAACTGCCTAACGATGCCATTTTTTTTGATTCCACTAATTCAGTTTGCGCTTTAGCTAGCTCTTTAAAAGAAAGTTCTAATTCTTCTGTTCGCTCTTTCACCCGAATTTCTAATAAGTTTTTATTATCTATCAATTCTCCTTCTTGGTATTTTTGATGTGAAATATTGGTTAACGACTGAACGACTCCACCTTTTTTATTTAACGGGTCAACAGGTGTTATTGATAATAAATACCATTGGTCGTGGTTTGGAAAGTACACCTCTTGATCTAAAATATCCTTGCCATTTTTAATGGCTAAACAAAACTGACAAAGGTTTTCATCTACCAGTTCTGAATGAAAATAACGATGGATAGGCTGATGAATCAACTGTTCAATGGGCTCGTTTACTAATGCCAAAGCCGCACGATTTACTTGAGCAATAATGCCATTTTCATTAACACGGATAGCCGGATTAGGTATTGCGTCATAACTGTTTGAACTTATAGTTAGCAATTTTAAAGGTTCGTTTAATGTGGTTTGAATAATAGCTTGATAGATCATCCAAAAGGACAAAAACTTAAAAAGATGTCCAACGACAAAAGCAAGGCCACTAAAGTTGGTATATAGGGTAAAACATAGCTCAGCAAATATAGTAAGCACTAACGAACAGATTAAAAAGAATAATACATTTTTTTCAAACATCAGCCGTTTCTGCCAGTAAAGTACAATCGCCGTAGCGAGTAATAGTATCACTACGACTTCTGCGTAGACCTTAAAATTAGACAGCTTGCCGTCAACAAACATAATAGGTTGTTCAAAATGAAAGGCTGCAAACGCAATGGTACTTAATATGATACTAGTTATTACAATCATAACCTTACTATTCAAACGGTTAGTTAAATAAATAGGTGCACATAACAAAAGTAACGCTTCAAAAATACGACTGTAAATCCACAGGTGTATGGTAATTTCACCATTTATAATATTGAAAAAAGGCATACCTTTGATGGTAAAAGCATGTAAAGCGTCAAGTACTGAAATAGAGAAATACCCAATACCTAAAAAAATAAGAAAATCATTTCGAACAAAGTGCTGGGTGTTTAACACGACCACCAGCATTAACAAACCTACAAAAATTGAAAATAATTCAGCAAGGGTATGAAAAAGTAAAACACTGTTGTTATAACGAAAAAAAAGCAAAGCGCAAATAATCACAATAGGGTAAACCATTGATCTCATTTTTGAAGTGCTTACATTTATCAACAAAGTAAATACTCCTTTTATAAGTATTGTCTTCACTTACTTGCAAATAATTATAGAAAATTATCACTAAATATCTATTAAGTAGCTCCATTTCCTTATAAATGACTAAAGCACTTTAGCCTAAGTAACTTTCCCAGTAACATAGCAATAATTTTTAAGTATATTCATAGGCTCATTTTGCAAACTTTAGCTCTGCTCAATTCAGGTAAATACGTCAATACAACTCACTTAAAGTTAAGCGAGAATTTATCGGTATTCCCCAAGGAAATATTATCATTAGCTAACACGCTAGAACATTTAGATTTATCGGATAATAAATTATCTGCTCTTCCGCCAGAGTTCGCCGTATTAAAAAATCTTAAAAGGCTCTTTTTTACCAATAATGAGTTTGTCAATATTCCGAAAATCTTAGCAAGCTGTCCAAAACTCGAAATGATCAGTTTCAAAGCTAACAAACTCCATACCGTTGATGAGAATGTATTACCTACTCAAACACATTGGTTAATACTCACTGACAATAAAATAGCAAGCTTACCTGACTCAATGGGTGAATTATTTCGCTTACAAAAATTCGCTTTTGCGGGTAATCAATTGAGAAAACTTCCCGAGACTATGGTGAACTGTAAAAGCTTAGAGTTAATGCGTCTTTCAGCGAACCAACTAACTTCATTACCTGATTGGTTATTTCAATTACCCAAACTGGCTTGGTTAGCTTTTTCTGGTAACAACCTAGCAAATACAGCACAACAAGAGCCTAACAGTATGCTTCAGGTATCTCTGCCTGACTTTCAACTAAAACAAAAGTTGGGGGAAGGCGCATCGGGTGTTATTCATCAAGCGGCATGGTTAAACAAACCTGAGACAATTCACTCAACTAATGACATTGCCGTAAAATTGTTTAAAGGCGAAGTAACTAGCGACGGTTATCCGATTGATGAGTTAAATAATTGCTTACAAGCGGGTGAACATAAAAACTTAATTAAAGTCATCGCAAAAATAATGTCGGCAGACCAACTCGCTTTGATCATGGAATTGATCCCCTCTCATTTTAAAAACTTAGGCTTACCACCGTCATTAGCCACTTGTACACGTGATACTTTTCCTGAAGGCACCGCGTTTAACATCACAGAAATCACCTCGATAGCTATTTGCATGGCTGATACTTTACGCCATTTACATGAAAATAAAGTAAGTCATGGCGATATCTATGCGCACAATACCATGGTTGATGAACAAGCGAATATGTTATTGGGTGACTTTGGCGCAGCCTCAGATTTAAGTTCACTGCCTAAAGAGCAACAAGACGCAATGCAAGCTATAGAAGTAAGAGCTTTTGGCTGTTTGTTAGATGATTTATTACCATTTTGCCATTGTCCACAAAACACTGAGCAATATAAAGATTTAGTAGTAATAAAAGAAAATTGTATGCAAGTATCCACACATAAAAGACCAACATTTATAGAAATTACAGAGCAATTATCTCCATAAGTTTAGCTAAGAAACGGCAAGTAACTCGCTATTGTTTAGCGGTTTATTTGCTTAATGATACATTTTCATCTATCTATAGTTTTATAAAAACACGAATTTGAAGTTGAGAAATTATTCTAGGTCTTTTTGCCATTTTTTGAATCCTTCCCTTAGTTTTTCAAGAATTTCAGGTTTAGTTCCAAGGCTAACGGCCATGCAATGCTCAACACTTTCACCGTGCCCGATTGCCAGACCTGACACCATATCTAAATTTTTGACTCCAATTGATTCTAAACGATAGTTAAGTGATTCTTTAGCCTGTATTACTACATCAACCCTTCCCAGAATCAATTTTTTAAGGTTTATTTCTTCATTAGAGGATAAATCTAAGTTAACTCCTTCTTTAAACCCCTCCTGTACAAAGAAACTATAGCCATGATCACCACGCATAACTCCTACCACACCTGTCCTTATGGATTCTAGAGAGTTAATATTGATTTTATTCGATGCAAGTTTATATGCATGAATTGCCGTAGATTTATAGATGGGACATAACCAATTAAATTTGGCTTCCCGTTGCTTTGTTCGGTAAATTGAATAAATAAGGACATTAGGTTTCGTTGTTGCTAAATGAAGACTTCTTGCCCAAGGATAGAGATTTATAGAGTATTTTATATCTGTTAATGCCAGTATTTCTTTTATATTTTTGGTGACTATTCCAGACACCTCCTTGCCTTTTACAATAAATGGTGGCCAATTTTCTGTTACAACTTTAAGCTCATTTTCCTTAGACTCTACAACAAAAGTAAAGAGTAAAAAAATAATTAACAGAATATTTTTCACTAAGTCTGCCCCCATTTTTAATAATAAAGTTTATAGAGCAAGTTATGTCTCTTAAAAAGCCATCTTCATTAAATATTTTATCTTTTTTAGTATAGGATGTTTTTCAAATTAGCGTAGTAACGATTTTCATCTCAAGTATAGAGAGTCAAAGTGGGTTATTGTGGCCGTAATAACAAATATGTAGGTATTCGTTAAGTGAATATATCTACCTAAAAACAGTGTTACCACTTAGGCGAAGACTCAATTTAGCAAGTCTATTGAATAGTTAATCATATTCTGTTTCACGGATAATATTTCAATGTTTTTTAAATAAATAGAGCACCTAATTACGTTTATCGTTTCTTATTAGGAAGACACCGTAAGCTTTGCATTCATATAATAATCTTAATTTTATAGTTAACCTCCCAATGAAAATCAACTATAAATAAACTTAATTTTATCAATTAATATCTGAGATATAATCGCTGAGTTCATTAACGATCCCTTTAATAGCATTACTACTTTCATTTTTAATGCTATCAAATATTAGTCCGTTTATGAGTTGTTCCATTTTTTCGTTTTTCTTCCCTTTATCTAATTCACTCATAGAGAATTTTTTTAATTCAACTAATTTTTCACGCTCATAACTTGTCAAAGTCGGATCATTTATCAATGCTTTTATATGCCCTGGCGTATCAAATATTGACCCATTTGCTATCATTGCTGACGTTATTGCCAAAGTTGGTATCCAAGGTTTATTGGTTTCCACTCCTATTTTGGTAAACGCTGTATGTGTTAATTTTAAGTTGCCATTTTTAATCGCTAAGCTTCCTACCATTAAATTTGAGAATAACTGCTCTTGATGAAACTGCCCTGCAACATCTTTAAACTCTTCATTATTTTTAATTTTATTAGAATATTCTTTAGCTAAATCATCCCAACCTTGATTATACATTGCCGTTGCTAATGACGTTTGTGCAATATATTTATCCTTAGGTGTTTTCGCTTTTCTCAATGCTAGTTTACTGTCTGCAATAGCAAAATCTTCATTAAAACCTAGGCCCCACATATAAGCTAACAATGAATGAGTATTCGTACGTGTTAACTCACTACCTTCCTCTGCTTGTAAATTATAAACACGTGTTATGCCTTTGATGCTCTCTTTAGACATTTTGTAATAACCTTTATAAATCCACTCTTTTTGTAATTTTTTATATCTTTTTCCGTCAGACTTTAAAGAGGCAAGTGTAGGTAGCGATATAACAAGCAAGCTCACAACTAAATAACCGAACCATCTATTTTTAATCATTATTATTTATTCCATTAATTTTTGGGCAATCGTTTCATTTTTAAGGCTATAAGTTCCGTGAACATGCCCTTGATAAAACTTATCTTTTATATGTGATACTGAGAAAATCAACGTAGAACTAACATCTCCAATAATACTGTTCTCATCAGCTATAATGTGGACTCCTGCGAGATCTAATCTACTTCCACTTAGCTTTATCCCCTTTTTAGTGTGAATAAGTCCATTAGTAATATTTACTACAGACTCTATAGCCGTAAAGGCACTATGCTCACTTTTGATTATTATGTTTTCAGCATTGACTAATGAATCTTCTATTAACCATTGTTTAGCAGAAAGGTCTATTAATTGAACATTACTACAATTCTTAATATGTACTTTATTATATAAGCCACTATACCTTTGATTATCAAGATTTTCGCAGATTAAATCACCTTTATTAACAAGTGATTCAACCGGTTGTTTTTTTGTAATAGTGCCATCTAAAGATTCTTCTAAAAGCTTCAAAAACAATTCATTATGCGATTTCATTGGTACATGCCCCGCACCATCGATAACGCTTAATATAGCTCCTTGAATGTGTTGCTCAAGTACCTTTGCAGTTCTTAACGGGGCAACTCTGTCTTTGGCCCCCCAAATAATGAATGTTTCAACGCTAACTTTAGGTAAAGCTAAACTAAAGTTTTCTTCTATTAAACTAACAGCAGCATTGGTATTAGGACTGCCTTTTATTAAATTCCACGCAAACTCACTTTCTTGAATAGTCTCACTCACTGAGTTTGTACTAATCAGTTCAACCAAGGAACCACCAAAATCATTAACTTGGGAGACAATGTTTTTCAATTTGTCATGAGACTTATTTTCATCGAAATTTAGTTGTACGGCACTTTTAACAAAAGCGGTCTGGTGAAGGATACCAGCGACATCGACTAAAATAAGTTTTTTAAGGGGTTCTGGATACATACTAGCAAAACGCAAACTAACGGCGCCGCCCATAGAATGTCCAATCAATGTAAAACGTCCCTTTGAAAATTTTTCACTGACCGCATCTATAACCTTTGCATATCGAGTGGGTGAATATCGCCCTTCTGGTTTCTCAGAATAGCCAAATCCTGGTAAATCGACTGCAATAACATGATATTTTGTTGCTAGAAAAGGAATGACTGAATACCAATCTTGCATGCCCAGTTGACCCAAACCATGCACCAATAGAATACTTTCTTTATGTTGCAACCCTGTTTGTAAAATCGCTACTTTTGAATTAAATACCGGCTCTTGAAAATAACTATATACCCACCCATCAGTTGCGGGATTAGGAAATGCTAATACACTCTCTTCTAATGGCTCGCTTTTTTTAGTTATTTTTTGCTTAACTTCACTGTAAGTTTCCTTTAACCCACCAAGCCAAGAAGTCGCGTTAGTATTATATGAAGTAAGAAGAAATATGAATAAAAGTAATCGCAATATAATTGAACTCGGTTGTTTATATTTTAGAGGGCTATAATACCAAGTTAATGTAACTTTAAGCTATCCAATAAAGTGATTTAGCCGTTAATTAACATAACGAATATTAAGCTTAATAAACGCCCTACTTACATTTTTAATATCATTAAAAAAACTTAAATATCAAAATAATGTCTGGAAATAATCTCCTTGATACTCGATATCATTTAAATTTCTGAAAAAAAACTATTTTTTGAGTAACTGAAAACTAAGCCATCCCCAAAAACAATGGTGATTATTTGAACGACACATTGTTGATTTTTAGGGAATATAAATTAATAATCAACTCCTCTTCTTTATATATGGATATTAAACGAATGAAGTTCATTTTTTTTACTTTTTTATTTCTCTTAAGCACCTGTTGCTTAGCAACATCAACAAAACTCAATTTAGATTTTGAAAATATTGAAGGAATCATTCCAAAAGGTTGGAGTAACTTTGGCGATGAAACTAATTACCTTCATTCTATTGATAAGAAAGTATTTCAAAACGGCAAGCATTCTGTTTCATTAGAGTTTACAGGTGATAATTCAGGTTTTAGAGCGTGGAGTTATACCATTCCTGCTAAATACCAAGGTAATAAAATAACCTTAAAAGGATTTATAAAAACGGAAGGCGTTAGTGATGGTTGGGCTGGTTTGTGGATTCGTGTTGACCCTAATGGCTCTGTAGAAAATATGAAGAAAAATGGAATTACAGGCACAACCGATTGGCAAAGATATGAAGCTTCAGTGGACTTAAGCCCATCAAGTGCAAAAAGCATTGTTATCGGCGGCCTTCTTGCTGGAAAAGGTAAAATGTGGGTTGATAATCTTGAATTATTTATTGATGGTCAACCATTAGCAGAGGTATCTTTAAAAATGGCATCTATGGCATCAAAAGATGTTGAATTTGACAAAGGTTCAAATATTAAAATTTCCAAGTTAAACAAAAATTCATTAAATAACTTAGCACTGCTAGGAAAGGTTTGGGGCTTCTTAAAGTATCATCACCCTGCTATCGCAACCGGAAATTACAATTGGGATTATGAACTATTTCGGGTTTTACCACGCTATTTAATTGCTCAAAGTACGCTAGAAAGAGATACGGTTTTATCAAGCTGGATAGAAAGCTTAGGAAAGGTTGAAAAATGTAGCGAATGTAAACCTACAGACCCTAAAGCATTTTTATCTCCAAACTTAAACTGGATCACTCACAATAATATATCCACAGGTCTCCAAGAAAAACTTAACTATATCTATTCCAATAGAAACCA
>Ga0209396_1004396_pt1 | contig 13736 bp, 14 predicted proteins | sample GOMGulsemesocosm_6_FD_184638 | JGI IMG/M metagenome (GOLD analysis project Ga0209396, IMG submission 184638) | Methane-oxidizing microbial communities from mesocosms in the Gulf of Mexico - GOM8C Gulf of Mexico (SPAdes) (version 2) | ecosystem: Environmental > Aquatic > Marine > Cold seeps...
ATTTTATTAAGTGATAATGAAACCGTGATTTCTGACTGTTTAGCTGAGGTAGACAAACAAGTGAAACTGTTACCAAGAGTAGATGTCACCTTAAAAGCATTAGAAAATAGTAAAGCAATTGTGTTAAATAGTTTGGACGACTGCTTAAAATTTAGCAATGCCTACGCACCAGAACATTTAATACTGGCATCAGATAAGGCGTCCAATTACTTAAATCAAATATCTAATGCTGGTTCAGTATTTATTGGGAATTACAGTTGTGAATCTGCAGGCGATTATGCGAGTGGAACAAATCACACCTTACCAACTAATGGATTTGCTAAAAATTACAGTGGGGTGTCTTTAGACAGTTTTGTAAAGAAAATCACCTTTCAAGAATTAACTCAAGACGGACTAAAAAAAATCGGGTCAGCAATTGAAATTATGGCGGAAGCAGAGGGGTTAGACGCTCACAAAAATGCAGTTACACTTAGACTTAAAGAAATTAACAATGTGTAAAATAGAAAAATTAGTTAGACCAAATATATTGAATCTCCTGCCATATTCAAGTGCCAGAGATGAATTTAACGGAAAGGAAGGTATATTTTTAGATGCGAACGAAAATCCGTATGGAAATTTGAATCGCTATCCGGATCCTTATCAAATTGAATTAAAAACCAAGTTGGCGCAATTAAAACAAACGCCATTAGAAACTATTTTTATTGGTAACGGAAGTGATGAAATTATTGATTTAGCATTTCGAATTTTTTGTGAACCAGGTAAAGACAAAGCGTTAACGTTTTCGCCTACCTATGGTATGTATGATGTGTCTGCGGCTATTAATAATGTGGAGTTATTAAAAATTCCATTGAATGATAGTTTTCAAATTGATTTACAAAAGATCATTCCATTCTTTATGGATGCGAGTATTAAATTATTATTTATTTGCTCACCAAACAATCCTACGGGGAACACTATTGATAGCAAAGCGATTGAATTTATTCTGCATAATTTTAAAGGGATAGTAATTGTAGATGAAGCTTATATTGACTTTTCAAAGGACGCTTCATTACTAGGTTTAATTACAACCTATACTAATTTGATTATCAGTCAAACGTTTAGTAAAGCATGGGGTTTAGCAGCAGCAAGAGTGGGTATGGCGTATGCGAATGAAACTATTGTTTCATTTTATAATAAAGTAAAACCACCCTATAATGTGAGTGAGTTAAATCAAAAAGCGGCTTTAAATGCATTAAATAATCAAAATATATTTGATGAAAATAGGAGTGCAATTTTAGCAGAGAAGCAAATTTTAAAAACTGAATTATTAAAGTTAAATGTAGTGCGAAACGTGTATCCGTCTGACGCTAATTTTTTATTAGTTGAATTGGAAAATGCCAATGAGGTATATACCTATTTAGTAGAGCAACAGGTTGTGGTTAGAAACAGAACGACTCAAGTTAAAAATTGTATTAGAATATCGGTTGGGACATCTGAAGAGAATCAAAAATTAGTAACCGCATTAAAAAATAGAGTATGAAAAAAGTATTATTTATAGACAGAGATGGAACATTGGTAATTGAACCACCAGTAGATTATCAATTAGACAGTTTAGAGAAGTTAGAATTTTATCCAGGCGCATTTCAATGGTTAGCAAAAATTGCCACAGAGTTAGAGTATGAGTTAGTAATGGTAACCAATCAAGACGGATTAGGTACAGATTCGTTTCCAGAAGATACCTTTTGGCCTGCTCAAAATAAAATAATTCAGGCCTTTGAAAATGAAGGGGTGGTATTTAATGACATACTAATTGATAAAAGTTTTCCGGCTGATAATGCACCTACTCGTAAGCCCAGAACAGGTTTGTTGAACGCTTATATTTATGGTGAGTACGATATGGGAAATTCTTATGTGATTGGTGATCGTCCATCTGATATTGGGTTGGCAAAAAACTTAAACTCAAATGGAATTTTTATTGGTGAACAAAATGATGAAGCTGTTTTATCTACTACAAAATGGTCAGAAATTTATCAATTTTTAAAAGCTAAACCAAGACAAGCAAGTGTGCAACGAAACACTAATGAAACTAAGATTGAGGTCATGGTTAATTTGGACGGAAGTGGACAGTCAGAATTAGATACCGGAATTGGGTTCTTTGATCACATGCTAGAACAAATTGCGAAACACGGGAATATCGATTTAAATGTAAGTGTTAAGGGTGATTTAGAAATTGACGAACACCACACGATTGAAGACGTTGCCATTACATTAGGAGAAACATTTAGTAAAGCATTAGGAATGAAAAAAGGCATAGAGCGTTACGGCTTTTTATTACCAATGGATGATTGTTTAGTTCAAGTCGCTTTAGATTTTGGAGGTAGACCGTGGTTAGTTTGGGAGGCTGAATTTAAGCGTGAAATGATTGGTGAAATGCCTACGGAGATGTTTATGCACTTTTTTAAATCATTTAGTGATGCCGCTAAATGTAACTTGAATATTAAAGCAGAAGGCGGTAACGAACACCATAAGATTGAGGCTATTTTTAAAGCGTTTGCAAAAGCAATAAAAATGGCTGTGAGTAAAACCAATAATTTTAGCATACCAAGTACAAAAGGGACAATATGATAGCAATTATAAAATACAATGCAGGCAATATAAAGTCTGTAGAAAATGCGTTAGCTAAATTAGGATATGACTCTGTAGTAACGGATGACCCTACAGTTATTCTAACCGCAGATAAAGTCATTTTACCAGGTGTAGGTGAAGCCAGTACAGCTATGCTGTATTTAAAAAATAAAGGATTAGATACAGTTGTAAAAGCGGTGACTCAACCTTTTTTAGGCATCTGTTTAGGCCTACAATTAATGTGTAATAAAACAGAAGAGGGAAATACAGCCTGTTTAGGCATATTTGATACAGACGTAAAACTGTTTCCACCACAAGAAATTGTACCGCACATGGGATGGAATAATCTCGAGACTGTAAAAGGGCCGTTGTTTAACAAATTACAAAATAAGAATGATGTTTACTTTGTACACAGTTACTATGCAGAGTTAAATGCGGATACAGTAGCAGTTTGCAACTATATAAAACCATTTAGTGCTGCCTTACAAAAAAATAATTTTTACGCGACTCAATTTCACCCTGAAAAATCATCAGAAGTTGGCGCGGAACTACTTAAAAACTTTTTAGAGTTATGAGAATAATACCAGCAATAGACATTATAGAGGGTCAATGTGTAAGACTGTCAAAGGGAGATTATAATACTAAAAAAGTATATAACGAAAGTCCGTTAGAAGTGGCAAAAGCGTATGAGGCTAATGGAATAGAGTATTTACACCTAGTAGATTTAGACGGCGCAAAATCTCAACATATTGTGAATTACAAATTATTGGAACAAATTTGTACGCAAACTACTTTGAAAGTAGACTTTGGCGGCGGTTTAAAAACCAATGAAGATTTAAGGATAGCGTTTGAAAGTGGAGCGAATCAAATTACAGGAGGAAGTATTGCTGTGAACAACCCAACTTTATTTAAAGAATGGATTAACACATACGGCAGTGATAAAATTATTTTGGGAGCAGATTGTAGTAATCGAAAAATTATGACTGCCGGATGGTTAGACGGTTCAGAATTGGATGTGGTTGACTTTATTAAAGACTATGAAACGAAAGGTGTGAATTACGTGATTTGTACAGACATTGCGAAAGATGGTATGTTGGAAGGAACGTCTAATACCTTGTATACAGAAATAATAAGTAAAACTAACGTCCAATTAATTGCCAGTGGCGGTGTGTCTTGTTTTGACGACTTACTATTAGTAAAAGAGATTGGGTGTGAAGGTGTAATTATTGGTAAAGCCATTTATGAAGGCAAAATCACATTAAAACAATTGAGCCAGTTATGTTAAAAAAAAGAATAATACCCTGCTTAGATATTAAAGAGGGCAGAACCGTAAAAGGAATCAATTTTGTTGACATTCAAGATGCAGGTGACCCAATTGAATTAGCGAAAAAATATGTAAAAGATGGCGCAGATGAATTAGTGTTTTTGGATATCACTGCTACCATTGAAAATAGAAAAACATTACTTGATTTAGTGAATCAAATCGCAGCAGAAATTAACATTCCCTTTACAGTGGGTGGGGGTGTCAACTCAGTAGAAGATGTCCGTAGTTTACTAAACGCAGGTGCAGACAAAGTCAGTATCAATTCTTCAGCCGTAAAACGTTCCGAGCTAGTACGTGAAATTGCGAATGAGTTTGGAAGCCAATGTGTGGTGGTTGCTGTAGATACAAAATGTGTCAATGGCCAATGGATGGTGTTTACAGGTGGAGGTCGTTATCCGGCTAATATTAAAACAGTAGACTGGGTAAAAGAAGTAGAAGCCTTAGGCGCAGGCGAAATTTTATTAACGTCAATGAACAATGATGGGACTAAAAATGGATTTGCATTAGACATTACTAAACAAGTATCGGATGCTATTAATATTCCTGTGATAGCCTCAGGTGGAGCAGGAACAAGTGAACATTTTAAAGCTATGTTTGAAAAAACTGGCGCAACGGGTGGTTTAGCAGCTAGCATTTTTCATTATAACGAAATACCCATTCCAGAATTAAAAGCATATTTAAATAATAACCAAATAAACGTAAGACAATGACACTAGATTTTAAAAAAGATAACGGCTTAGTACCTGTTATTATTCAAGACAATAATACGCTGCAAGTACTCATGTTAGGGTATATGAATGAAGAAGCTTTTTCAAAAACGAAAGCTGAAAACAGAGTGACCTTTTTTAGTAGATCCAAACAACGGTTGTGGACGAAAGGAGAAGAATCCGGTAATTATTTAAATGTAAAAGACATACAAATTGATTGTGATAATGATACCATTTTAATAAAAGCGGAACCAATGGGGCCAACGTGTCACACCGGAACTACATCTTGTTTTAAAGATGAAACGGCTAAAGGGTTTGTGTACGAATTACAAGGGATCATTAACCAACGCATTGACGACAATGATGAAAATTCATACACCAATCAATTATTTAGAAGAGGCATTAATAAAGTAGCGCAAAAAGTAGGGGAGGAAGCTGTTGAGGTTGTAATTGAAGCTAAAGATGATAATGATGACTTATTTAAAAGTGAAGCAGCCGATTTATTGTATCACTACCTAATTTTACTTAAAGCAAAAGGGTTTAAATTAGAGGATATTGAAGCTGTATTGAAAAGTAGACAGTAATTTAGAATATGTAATTAAAAAGGGGGCGTTTGCCCCTTTTTTTGTGTGTTGAATAGGAAAAGTGAACTGTACCCCCTATATTTGGCTAAACCCTATGACTCCATTTATAATTTGTAAACGTTTGCAAACGTAATTCAATTCATTGGGTAATTATAAATAGTAAACTAAATATATAGCGTGAGTATAGAACAGTAGTGTTCTTTATTCGGTTGTTGTAAACCATTATGAAATACTTAATTTTAATATTATTGTTTACCCCGTTATTGGAAGCAAATTGTTTTGGATTTCCTGATTCTTTAAAGTACTATATAGAAGATGTGAATTCAATTGATTCTTCTAACTTGATAGTTAGAGTGATTCCTTGGGAGCAATTAGAGGAAAGTATGGACTCGTATGATCACGGAGTAGAAATAAAATTATTATCCGATTCTACAACATTAAGAAAAGCTCAGATTTCATATGGACTTTCAAATGGGCCAATAATTATTTCAATCTATTTTAGAGATACAATTCCGTTTTATATAAGTGAGATTACAAAATATTACGATTTTGACCAAATTAAAGGTGAATTTGACTATGACAAAACAATGATAGAAAAAGAGAAAAAAGAACTTTATATATACAATTGGGGTAGCAACTATTGCTTTAATTTACTTAATGGTAAGGAATCAGAAACTAGTCCGATTCAACATCCTTTTTCACCTCATGATTATTTACATTGTGTAAAGTTGATACAAGAAAATTATGAAACGGAATAAAAACAGTGCTTAATAATAAAAATAAGATTAAAACTATTCAGTATAAATATCTCATTTTATTCAAACGTAGAACTTTAAATACCACCCTGAAAATTGAAAAAAAGATATATAATAATTATCGCAATTTTATTAATTACTCTGTCCTTTTGGTTCGGAATGAAAGTTGAACGTGAATTAGTAAGTTGGGACGAAATTGGAAAACCATCATTTGAAAGAAAACAAATTTACTTCCCGAATAAAAAATCCTCTATATTTGTCAAAAGGAAAACATGGGGATTAACAGGTAATCATCAAATTACTATAATTTCTACAAAACCAGAATTTGAATTTAATGCAGATTCTATAACAGACTATATTTTTAATGGATTTTCTGAAGTCATATATAAAAAAGAAAATAATACTCTAAAAATTTATTCACATTACAAACCTAGCGTACCTGATAAATTTGATTCAAAAATAGAAATCGAATTAATTGAATTCCAAAACAATGCAGAGTGGCATGAATTAGAAAGACAAGCTAAAAACTCTTACCATATTATTGAATAAAAACGTTTTACAGCAAAAATTATATTTAATACGGAGCACAGCGCATAATTGAAGGCTCAGTATTCCATAGAAAGTCAGGCAAAACTTAAATATGGTATTTAGAACAAGAATAATTTAAAAACAAAATATTAACTTTAGGCTATGTGCGTTATTGAGGCTTTTGCTCTTTGTAAATCCGTACTAAACATAGGTAAACGTTGTAATTAATTGAATGAATCATGAAAAAATTAGTTGTAGAAACTCGTACTCAAAAGCTATATTGGGATGAGAAAAATGAAATCGTTTGGGGAGAACTATTTGAAAGCGTTCAAACAATTGAAGATGCTATCGAGAACATTGATGCGCAAGAAAAATTAAGAGATTCTATAAATAGAGAAAAGACACGGGTTTTAATTAAATTAGGTGCACTTTTCAAGATATCGATAGAGGCTCGAAACTATTTTGCGAATGAGAGAACCGCTTCAATTCAAAGAGCCACAGCTCTTTTAACTTCATCCCAAATCACTGTTTTGATAGCAAATTTCTTTATGAGTTTTAACAAACCTATATCTCCGACCAAAATGTTTAATAATTCAGAAGAAGCAATTCGGTGGCTACAAAAATTTCCTAAAGAATAAAAACTATTTACAACAGAACCTAAACTGTATTGAAGTGCAGTTTAGCCAAATCGTTGTGTAATTAAACTCAGTATGAAAAAAATAATTAATTATAATCAGGCAGTCTTAGCGAGTTTGTTTCTAATGGGGGTTCTTGTTCTATTCCATCTATCCATCTTAATTGGAATATTTTTTTTTGATTATGCACCTATTGATTTTCTATGGGGAGGACAAATGAAAACAATAGAACAATTATTAAAATTTGAAATAATTTCATTTCTGGTTTCCTTAGTATTCTTTTTCCTAGTATTAATAAATTCAAAGCGGTTAAATCTACCAAAACTGATAGGCGTTGCACATGCTGCAATGTGGGTGCTTTTTGTTATATTTTTATTAAATACAATTGCGAACCTATTAGCTAAAACAACTTTTGAAAAGGTTTTTGCTATTGTAACGGGGCTTTTAGCATTTCTTATGCTTAGGATTGCATTAGAAAAAAGACAAAACAAGTTAAAAGAGTAGAAGTAACTCACAGCAAGACCTAAACTGTAAAAAAAACTGCTAGTGCGCGAACCCTTTCGCGTACTAATATGAAAGTTAGTGAAAATACATTTATGAAACTGTTATTCTTTCAGGAGAAGATTTTATTAATTCGTCAAAATATCTTAAATTGGATTATATAACGGAAAGAATAGCAAAACCAATACATTAAACAAACGAAAATGGGAATATTTGATTTTTTAAAAAAACGTAAAATAACAACTAAGCGGGTTGTTAAGAATAATACCGTGAATGGTGATTTTAGTTTTGGTAAGGTTAATCTTAAAAATGTAGAAGATTATTATGATGAGACTATTGAAATTAATGGTCGAAAAATAAGAATTGATTTAAATTTTGAAAAGGATTCAATCAAACAAATTGAATTAGATCAAGTCTATGAATTTGTAGAAAAAATAAAAGGCCTTAACATGATAAATAAGGAGTACATTAAACGAGATTTTAAGAAAACTCCAAGTGTTACTGCAGACTATTTAGATTACTATGTAGAGGAGTTAGATGAAAGGGAATTAGGCGAGCTAATTGATTTGACTAACACCGAAAATTCAAAGCCTTTCTTATTAATGGAAAAGCTGAAGTTAAATAGAGTTGGAATTTACCCAGACGCAGAACACTTTGCAACCTTTGATTATTCAATTGATATTGATGGAGAACCTTGCAATCAATTATTAGTGGTAAACATTCATGAGAATGGTGGGTTGGATTACATTACTTGGGAGAGTTAAAAGGGTAATTACTTTTGGCTCTGGTGGGATTAAGTCTAAATTTCATTGAAGCCCCAGCTAATGGCGAACCCTTTCGCGTTCAAGTATGAAAGTATAGTTAATACAGTTTTATAAGTAATTTTAATATTTGAGAAAATAAATGCCATTCTCTCCCATGTTTATTCAAGGGTGAAAAACGGCTAATACTGATTATAGTTAAAACGTTTTAATAATAGATTTAAAGTGTAAAACGGTTAATAAAGACCACCAAATTGTTTAATTTGCCTATTAAAATACTTAGGCTATAAGTAGGCAGGTAGGGAAATAAATAGTTTTGGCTAAGTGTTTATTCAAAAGTTTGGCTATTTTTAAGCCAAACTAACCATAGCCATACACTGGCAGAATACATTACATTATTTATTATGAAAAATTTAGAGCTTCAAATAGCTGGAGAAACACTATTGTCTTCCTTCAATGAAATACAATTAGAATTGGTATTATCTAGCGGAGTTGAGAAAAACCTTATTACAGAAACAGTTTTATTACATCAAGATAAAATTTCTAATTACTTCTACGTTTTAGTATCAGGAAAACTAGGTATAAGAAACAATAAGACTGGAAGTGCCCTTCATAATACAATTGATGTAGGAGAAATAGTAGGAGAGACAGCCTTAATGGAAGGTGCGCCATCTAAGGTTTCAGTTGTTGCTATTGAAAATAGTACGGTTTTTGAAGTTGAAATCAGTAAGCTTAAGGAATTGATTAATCAAGAGCCTGAAATTGGTGCGCTAATTTACCGTTTCATAGCCAAGTTAAATACTAAGCGATTAGATACTAATTATAGTTACTTTTGCGAGCGAATAGCCAAAACAGCAAATACAGCAAAGGAGTTAGATAAAGTCTGGGGAAGTTTAGAGGATTCAATATTAGGTTTTAAAAAATTACTCTTGTTTGCTGATAAAAATGCAATTCAAAATAAAGGGGTCATTGCAAAAGACATATGTGATAAAATTGAAGGCGGATTTAGGCTATTTACCACTGATATAAACACAAAACTTTCTGACACTAGTCCATATTCATTAGAAGTGAAAGAAGAACTTGGTGAGCGAATAAAAGAGGAAATTCTTCCATACTTATTACTTACGGATACTGCAGAAAGAATGTATTCTAAACCAAGAGGTTATGCAGGTGATTTTTTTACTATTCATAGTATGTATGAAAATAAAGCAAGTGGTAGAGGTAGGTTAGGACCATTGTTAGATAGATGTTTTTTAAATGAACCAGCAGGACAAGCAGTTCAAAATAGAAAGGGAATTATTTCTAACGAAATAGGTGAACTTTTAAAGGATAAAAAAGAATTAAAAGTAACAAGTATTGCATGTGGACCTGCGACAGAAGTGTTTGATATTTTTAAATATGAAAATTCAAAAGGTTTAGAAGTTAATTTGTTGGATATTGATGAACAAGCCATTGAGTTCGTTGAAGAAAGAATTGAGAATAATGGCTTGTCTGATTCTATTAATACCTTTCAAAAAAATCTAATTAGTCTGGTTAGAGGAAAGGAAACTCTGGAGATAGATGATCAAGATTTAATATATAGTATTGGTTTAATGGACTATTTTAATGATAGTTTTGTAATCAAATTCCTAGACTATTTTTATTCAAAATTGAAACCAGGTGGAACTGTAATTATTGGAAATTTCCACCCTAAAAACACCACTAAAGCACTTATGGACTACGTTTTAGATTGGAAATTAATTCATAGAACAGAAGAGGAAATGAATGCTATTTTTCAAAAATCGGAGTTTGGGAAATCATGTTCGAAAATAATTTACGAAACGCAAGGCGTGAATCTTTTTGCATTTTGTGTAAAGTAATTAAATGAGGCCTCAAAATAGTGAGGGTTATACTAGTTAACTAAATAAAAAGCTGCTTAGGTTCTACCTAAGCAGCTTTTTTAATACTATGATACTACTGTTTAATCCCCTGTCAGCTTGTTTAAATTCACTAAATTAAGCAGGTGTTTTATAGAAAATCTCCAAACTATAAAACTTAAAAACAAAATGGTTATATTTGGCTATCTGTAAGTGATAGATTAACTAGTCTTCCTTGCTAACACAATTAAACGTTATTAATACAATACACTATGAAACAAATTATTTATTTAATTTTTGTACTATTCCTCACAAACCTTACAGCTCAAGAAGGGGTGAAGTATCAAAAGCCACCACAAGAAATTTTAGATTTAGTAGATGTGCCCATGGCACCCTATGTTACTTTAGATGAGAATAAAGCCTATATGGTGATGTTGTTTAGAGATGCGTATAAAACCATTGAAGATCTTTCTCAAGAAGAGTTGCGCTTGGGTGGATTAAGAATTGATCCAAAAACTAATATTGGGAGTAGAGTAACTTACTTAAATAACATTAAAATCAAGTCTTTACTGAGTAAAGTAAACGAAATTTCTCAGGTGAAAGGATTACCAGCTAATTCAAAGTTAACTAATTTTAAATGGTCGCCTGATCAAAAAAAAATGGCCTTTACGCATACCACAGCAGCCGGTGTTGAAGTTTGGGTATTGGATGTTCTAATGGCTTCTGCTACTAAATTAGCAGATGTGAAAGTTAATGCAAATATTGGACATGTGATTAACTGGTTTGAAGACAGTCAGTCTATTTTGGTTAAAACGGTGTCAGAAACTAAAATGGCATTAATTGACACAAAAACTGCGGTGCCAACTGGACCAACTATCTCTGTGAATGAAGGAAAAGAAGCACAGAACAGAACGTATCAAGATTTATTACAAAACAAAAATGATGAGCATAATTTTGAACAATTAGCACAATCTCAATTGTATAAAATAGCGTTAAACGGAACGGTAACAAAATGGTTAGACACAGACTTATATAATGGGATTGATTTTTCTCCAGATGGTAATTACGTCTTAGTCACTACGATAAATAAGCCGTTTTCTTACTTAGTGCCTTACCGTAGGTTTCCATCAACCACGACAGTATATACTAAAGATGGTGAGAAAGTAGAAACTGTGCTTGAAGTACCGTTAATTGAAGATTTACCTAAAGGCTTTATGGCGGTTAGAACAGGGAAAAGAAATTTTGAATGGCGTAATGATAAACCATCCACATTAATTTATACCAAGGCGTTAGATGGTGGTGACCCAGCAACTGAAGTGGCGTATAGAGATGAGGTGTTTGAAATAGAAGCGCCGTTTAAAGACGGAGAAAGAAGTTTAGTGAAAACCATTGGTAGATTTTATAATATAGACTGGGGTAATAATTCTATGGCTATTGCGCATGATTATTGGTGGAATACTAGAAATACTAAATCGTATACATTCAACCCATCTGACAATACGCAAAAACCGATTAAAATTACAGATAGAAATTATCAAGATAAATACAGTGCGCCAGGAAGTTTTGTAACTAAAAGAAATGAAATGGGAAGTGAAGTTATGGTGTTGTTAAAAGGAAATGCTTTCCTTATAGGTGACGGGTTTAGTGAGAAAGGGCAATTCCCTTTTGTAGATAAGCTGAACTTAAAAAGTAATAAAACAACACGCATCTATCAATCCACTTACACAGACAAAGTAGAAGACTTACGAGATTATGATCCAATAAAAAACGAATTATTAGTTAAAATTGAATCAGCTCAAGATTATCCTAATTATTTTTTAAGAAGCGTTAAGAAAAATAAACTGACGCAGTTGACGTCATTTGAAAATCCATTTGTAAGTATTCAAAATGTACACAAAGAAGTTATAAAATACAAACGAGAGGATGGATTAGAACTTTCAGGAACGTTATACTTACCTGTAGGTTATGACAAAGCTAGTAAAGAGAAAGTACCTATGATTTTATGGGCTTACCCAGCAGAGTTTAAGGACAAAGCAAGTGCAGGTCAAAGTACAAAAAATTCAAATGAATTTACATACCCTTACTATGGTTCTATGATTTATTGGGTAACAAGAGGGTATGCTGTTTTAGATGACGCTTCTTTCCCTATTGTAGGTGAAGGTGACGATCAACCTAACGATACATTTAGAGCGCAGTTAGTAGCAAATGCAAAAGCAGCAATTGATGCTGTAGATAGCTTAGGCTATATTGACAGAGAAAGAGTTGCTGTTGGTGGTCACAGTTATGGTGCATTTATGGTCGCTAATTTATTAACCCATTGTGATTTGTTTGCTGCTGGAATTGCTAGAAGTGGAGCTTACAATAGAACGTTAACGCCATTTGGTTTTCAAAGTGAAGAGAGAAGTTACTGGGAAGCGCCAGAAGTGTATAATGCTATGTCTCCTTTCATGCATGCTGATAAAATGAATAATCCTTTATTATTAGTACATGGTGAAGCGGATAATAATTCAGGAACCTATCCAATGCAAAGTGAGCGTTATTTTAATGCCTTAAAAGGGTTAGGAGCAACAGTGAGATTAGTTATTCTACCAAAAGAAAGTCATGGGTACAGGTCTAAAGAAAGCATACTTCATTTACTTTGGGAGCAAGACCAATGGTTAGAGAAGCATGTTAAAAACAAAAAGACATCCACTTATAAATAGTAAAAGGTGTTTACGTATAGGTTGAGTTGTACAATCAAGTATACGTAAACACCTAAAATAGAATACAAAAAAAGCAGCTTAGATAAAATCTAAGCTGCTTTTTAAAATATATAATGATTTGTTTTAATCCCTTGCGGCTTCTATAATTTCTTTAAAAGAAGCAGGTGTTTCAGTAATTCGGGCAGCTCCCTTTTTATTTATTTTAAACATCACATCTTTTGTAATGGTAAATAATAACACAGATGAAAAAGACGTTTTTAAATGTGATTTAACCACTTCAAACGCTTCTTCTAAAGTTAATTCGTCCTCTTGATCCTCTGTCTCTCTAGATCTGTAACGTAACTTTAGTAACACCTTAAATCCGTCTTCAGAATAAATTGGTCTAACAAATATGTTTCTTAAATTAGGTTTACCAATAGTTTTAGCCATAGTAAGTTTAGCGAAACGGTTCTCTTGAACGCTTTCTTCTACTTGTTTCCAAAACACTAAAAATTCATCTTGATATGACATAAACTAAATATTGATAAGTGTATAAACTGTTTATCCAACAACAAATTTAACTAACGAGTTAATTTTTAAACCATAAGCTGAAATTACGGATTCGTTTACAGTTTCACTATTTGTTATTAAATCTAAATTTTTAACGTTTAATCCTCTTAAAATTTGAGCACCAATTCCATAATCTTTTGGGTCAAAATGATATTTAACACTAGGAGTGTTGTAAGATTTTAAGGTCTCCACTAAAGTTTCTTTTTTCTCACCTTGTTGCATGAATAATA